>Ga0302189_10000792_pt1 | contig 27749 bp, 40 predicted proteins | sample II_Bog_E2_2_FD_194551 | JGI IMG/M metagenome (GOLD analysis project Ga0302189, IMG submission 194551) | Peat permafrost microbial communities from Stordalen Mire near Abisko, Sweden - II_Bog_E2_2 | ecosystem: Environmental > Terrestrial > Soil > Wetlands > Peat | place: Sweden: Abisko...
AGACGCAGCGGAAAAGCTCGGCGCAAAACCAGCAAACCTCCAAGCATGGGCGAAGCGTCGCGGTCGCAGATTCCAGCGGCGCGACGGCGTAGACAGGGTGCGGCGATGAAGTGGCGGACGTTCCTCTACTCGCCCCACCACATGACGGCGGCCTATGTCGCCGCCGGCTGGATCGACCACGGCCCTTGCCCGGCGCATCATGGCGCTTGGAGCGACTGGATTGAGTGGCCGCACGCCGACAAGCCGCCGGTCTATCCGAGGAGCGAGGAATGAACGGACGCTTCACGCCCCGCGAATGGGCGATCCATGATGCCCAGCCCGTCGAGATCAAGCGTCTGGTGTGGGAATGCGGTCTCGTCGTGCCTTATCCCGTCATGGCCGACAATGCCGAGACCATAGCTCGTATTGAGCGCAGAGACGCGGCACGGAAAATCAACCGCCTCGCTTGCGAGGGAACCCGCAAGCGAGAGCGGCAGAACATCTTCGCGCGATTCATTCCGGCGGTTTGTGGCCGGATCGCCGCCGACCCGTCGACCGATCTAGAATAATCGGCGGAAGGTGTTCAAGAGCCGCACACGCCAGCGAGATCGGATGGGGAATTGTGACGGCCCCCGTCCAATATCGAGCTGTGGTATCGCGATCGCAGCCGAGCGCACGGGCCGCGTCGCGCTTGCCGAAGCCCATGCGGTTGCACCACGCGACGAAGTCTGCGGAGGTCATCGTCACCATCCCATTGACCATCGGAACGCCACGACGACGCCCCACCAAAACGCGAGGCAGGCCAAAATGAACACGGCCCACACAGCGAGGAAGCCGAATCGGCCGGGGGCCGTCATCTTGGGAGGCGGAGGGATAACTCGACGAGGAATCCGGGTAGGGGATGGGAATTCGTCGAGCCAGAACGGGGGTTGAGACATGGCGGGGCCTTTCAAGCGAGAAACGCGATGGCGACAATAGCGCCGGTGAAAACGAGGCCAGCGGCATAGCTGGCGGCGATGATGATGCGGATCATAGTCGATCTCCGAAAGAGCGCGCCCCGTAGGGCGCTGTTGGATTATCCGAATATTTCGATGAATTTTGCGAGTTGGGCGCCCCTGGCGGCGGCCCAGGCGGCGTCCCTGGCGGCGTCCCAGGCGGCGTCCCAGGCGGCGTCCCAGGCGGCGTCCCAGGCGGCGTCCCAGGCGGCGTCCCAGGCGGCGTTGTGGTCTTTGGCGTTGTAGGTCTTGGTCATCTTCATTCCCCTTTGATAGGAGCCCCGAAGGGCTCCGGTTGAGTTAGGCGGCTAGCCAATGCGAACGAACCTGAATACGGGCGATATCGCGGATCGTCTTGGCGTATCCGTAGCGCATCACGTATTCGGATTTGCGGCCGTACCGGATAAGGTTAGAGGCACATCTGGCGAAGTAGTTGAGATAGGTCATTTGCTTGCTCCGTTTCGATGATTTGTTATGCGGCAATTGCCGCACGAAGTCAAGTGCCAAATTAAAAATAGTTTCGCTTTCCGCCATGCGGCCAGTTCTCGATCGTGGCGCTCATGCGAGGGTGGCATAATAATTGGTCATCTTCATTCCCCTTTGATAGGAGCCCCGTAGGGCTCCGGTTGAGCGGTTGTTAGAAACAGGATTCCGGAGCCGCTGCGCACCGTGCGGAATGAACCACGTCAAATGCGGCATTCACAGTCGCATGGTATTTCCGGTTCGAGGCGGCAATCTCCGTATTCGCAACAAACCACGCATTTCTGTATTCCGGCGAAAGCGCCGAAACTTCGAGCGCCTTATCCTCGGCAATCCGGCATTCCTCGACGTTGATCATCTGTGCCTGACGCACCGCCAGATTGTAGGTGGTCTCGTAGGTCTCGATCTCGTAGGTCTTGGTCATTTGCTTGCTCCGTTTCGATGATTTGTTATGCGGCAATTGCCGCACGATGTCAAGCGCCAAATGAAAAATAGTTTCGCGGTGCGAAGCCCGAAACGGATATTGACGACGCGCGCGCAAAGCAATATTGTTCAACGCGTTGCCCGATCGGGATGCGCCGGAAACGGCAGTCCCGTCCTCGGGTTAGCGAATACGAAGTTCGGTCCATGCCCCCTCTGGATTGATCCTTCGTGCGGGGTGGCAGGTTGAGTTCCTGTGTCGAAGCCGCCCCGTTCCTTATTGCGCGGTGGAGCAGCCCGGTAGCTCGTCTGGCTCATAACCAGAAGGCCGACAGTTCGAATCTGTCCTGCGCAACCAGTTTAAGTTCGTCGTGGCGCTCGCTCCCGCGGCGTCTCCCCAGGCGGACCGCGCAAAGAACGCCGCATTCGATAGCGCCACGCCGGTATGGTCGCCGGTCGCATGACGAGCAAATGCGGAAGCCTGGAACCATATTGGAGATCGCGTCATGAATAGTTGTGAACAAGCCCAAGATGGATAGGCTGATCACAGAGACACGGGAGAACCTCGGCAGACTCGAAGCGATGAAGAGGGGGATGTCTCTCGACTATCTAGGACGCCCAGCGTCGGTCTTCCCCATGCTTCGCGGTCAGACGCTGTGGGCATAAAACGCCCGTCTCGCGACCGCCACTCAATCCCGGACGCCGTGCTTGTGCTGGCGAGAGGCGATGGACGAAGCCCAAATCTCTGGCAAGCCCGTTGATTCCCCCAAGACATGTCGTCATATCGAATACCGTGACAGGCAGAGACATGCCCGTGCCAAATAGTGCCGGCGGGAAAATGCCGAGAAACAGGATTTAGCCAGTCGTGGTCGAAAAGCGAAGCACTCCCGACTGGGAATTAATCGAGCGAGAATACCGGGCTGGGCAATTGTCCATAGCCGAGGTCGCGCGGCTTGGTGGAGTGAGCAAGTCCTACGTCATCAAGCGGGCTAAGCAGGACGGTTGGACGCGCAACCTCGCCGATCGTGTCCGGCAAGTAGTGACCGCTCGCGTAGTGACCGACGGAGTGACCGGCGCATCGGCGAGGGAGACCGTCGAGCTAGCTGCGGAGCGCGGTGTACAGATAATCCGCGAACATCGGACGCTTATTGGCCGTGGGCGAGGCCAAGTGCTCAAGCTTTTCGACGCGCTCGACGCCGCCACAGACGAAGAAATTGGCCTCAAGGATAAGTCCGTCGTGCTCAACAATTTGAGCACCGCACTGAAGACGTTCGTGGGCTTGGAGCGTCAAGCTTTTAACTTGGACGACGGCAAGGGCGACGGCGAACCCTCGGCGGCAATCCGCTTCATCGTCGAGGGCGCACCTCCAATCCTGGAAGGCCAAACCATAGAGATTGCAGACGACGGCAATTCGCGGTAACGTGAGACATCATCGAGCGAAGAGGTTTCGACCATGGCAAAGCGCGAATCCGAACACGAAGCCGGCATGAGCCCGCGCAAGGCGTTGGCGTCGAGCAGCGGCAGTTCGTTCGGGGCGAAGTCCTACGCCGAGGCGCACGGCGGAGCGGGCGAGCATCCCGACCACACAGCGCACACCGGCATGAAGGAGACGCTGGGCGACAATGAGCGTGCGACGCCCCCGGCAATCCACCACACGAAGGGCCACCTGCCGGCGCAGGCTGCCCCCAGGCATGGCCCTCATCATCCGGGCGGCTACGGCGAGCATTTCCGCCGCGAAGAGAAAGCGTAGCGCGGTTTCGCTGGCCCAACGCCATAGGAGATCGACATGGCCCGCTATGAGGATTCCCCTGCCGATCGCGCCGATGACAAGCGCATGGCGAAAAAGCGCGGCATGACCATGAAGGAGTGGGAAGCCTCGCCAGAGGACGCCAAGCGTGAAGGCAAGAGCGGCGACGGTATCGAGGCCGGATCATTCCAGACTTCCGGCCGCGACGGCGACCTTGAGCAGGATGAAATGAAGCCGCGCGGCGGCAAGGTTCTCGATCATCACTTTGCGCACAGCCGACCTGTCTGCGAGGGTTGATCCATGGCCGACGCGATGGCTTTCCCGACCGAGCAGACGGCTTTTTCAGCGCCAACGGCGGACGGCCAGGACGATGTTGCGATGGCCGACCAGCGTAACCAGCAAATCCAGCAAGTCTTTGAATCCAACCGCTTTCAGCGCACGATGGCGCAGGGGGTTGGTAAGGCGTTGAGCCAGCAGCAGGCGCAAATCGCGCAACTCGCAGCACAGAGGAAACAGCAGTCATGACCGTAACCCCTATCCTTGGCCAGCCCGTGTGGCTGTATGCGAACAGCGAGCATTTGGGCGGCATGGTGAGGCGCAACGACACGGACCCGTTCGCGGCGCTCGTCGCATCGGTCGAGAACGACCGTCTCATCAACGTGCTGGCGATCGACCATGACGGGTCAATCTTTCCGCTGAGGTCCGTCCCGCTGTTTCAGGGCGACGACGAAGATCTGCACGACGCGCCGTGTCATTGCGAGCTGAAGCCTCCGATTCCGGTCGATCAACCGGCCACCGACGTCAGCCACGATCCGGCTCCGGTCGAAGTCGGCGGCGAATAAAAGGCGGCCGTAATGGCGAAGCTGACCGCGTCGGCGCGCAATGCAATGCCGAAGTCCGAGTTTGCGCTTCCTGGGAAGGGTGACGGCCCGAAAGGAAAGGGCTCTGGCTCATATCCCATCCCCGACGCCGCCCACGCCAGGGCGGCGCTCTCGCGCGGCGCGCAGCACGCATCGCCGGATGAACTGGCGACGATCAAGCGCAAGGTCCATGAGCGGTTCCCGGATATCGGCGGCGATCACAAGATCGCCTACAAGCGGCCACGCTCGGAATGAGCCGCGTCCTGCCGGCCGATGTTGCCGCCCAGGTGCGGCCCGTCCCGTCCGATTTCAACCCGACATTTGAGGATCGCGGAACCCATCTCCAATGGTCAGCGACACTCGACGTCCACGGCGGCGCGCTGATCGACGTGGAGCTTGGCATTTCGAAGCAGCGAGAGGACATCGCGGCGTCAACGGCGAGTCTTCGCGATTCCGCATGGCAGGCCACCGAACTGGCGCGCATCGGCCGCGGGGATCTGTTGAAGCACGCGTCCGTTGGCAGGCACAAGCGAGCGTAGACGATAATTATCAAGCGTAGACGAAAAATAGCTTGCATTTTCTGTCTACGCATGAATAATCGTCTACATGTCTACCGACCCATTTCCTCATTTGCCTCCCAGGCGTCTGTTCGCGACGAACGAAGCCGAACCTGTCGCCGCCGCCACCAGCGGCGCACTGCCGCCAGCCGCAAAGCACGGCTCGATCATCAGTAAGCGGGAGGTTGCTGTGGAGGCTTTAGCCGTGGGGGAGAAGCGTGGTCGCGGACGTCCGAGGTCGACCACGCCGAAGCCGTGGGAAGTCGCGGGCATATCGAGGGCGCTTTGGTATCGCCGAAAAGAAAAGGGAGAGGCAAAATGAGAAAGGGATCCGACATGGGAAATATAAAGGGCCAGTTTCGACAGGGAGATGTCTTGGTCGAGTTCTTTCCGGGGCTGAAAATCCCCGAGAGTGCAAAACCCATTCCTCGCGAAAATGGGGCGACGATTCTGGCCCATGGAGAGGTCACTGGCCATTCGCATCGCTATCTCGGCGAGTCGGCTCTGTTCCGCGACGACGGATCGTCGAGCGGTGGCTACGTCGAAAACACGAAGCCGGACAGGCTTGTCCACGACGAACACAGTGCAACTCCGGAGGCGCTCGGCGTCGGGCGCGTTGTGCGTCAAATGCAGTATTTTCCGCAGGCAATTCGGCGCGTGGAGGATTGACTGTGGCGAAGATCATTGAACTTACGGCAGAACAGCGGGCTCGATTCCCAGAGTTTGTCGAGAAATGGACCAAGATCGGACTTTCCACCGAGCCGGCTGATCGTCCGCGCGCCGAAGAGGCGATCACAATGATGTATCGTGCGGCGGGGTTACCTCCGCCGAAGAAAATAGTATGGTGCGGATCACCTTTATCGCAAGGCATTGTGCGCGCAATCATCATAGACAAGCGACCAAAGCATCCAGGGGACAGCGTCGGGGCCAGCGTCGGGGCCAGCGTCTGGGACAGCGTCGGGGCCAGCGTCGGGGCCAGCGTCGGGGCCAGCGTCTGGGACAGCGTCGGGGCCAGCGTCTGGGACAGCGTCAGGGCCAGCGTCAGGGACAGCGTCGGGGACAGCGTCGGGGACAGCGTCGGGGCCAGCGTCAGGGACAGCGTCGGGGACAGCGTCGGGGCCAGCGTCGGGGCCAGCGTCTGGGACAGCGTCGGGGCCAGAGTCAGGGACAGCGTCGGGGCCAGCGTCTATGGCGCGCATGACGCAAGCTGGCTGGCCTTTCACAATTTTTTTCACGACGCCATTGGCCTTGAGGAACAGACAGACAAACTCGGCGGCCCATGGCTGCTAGCTCAATCCGCTGGTTGGGCTATTCCACATCAAAACATATGTTGGGTGAGCGAGCGTCATCATATTTTGGAACGGAACGAACGTGGTCAGCTACACAGCGTTTCCGGTCCCGCCGTCGCTTATCCTGATGGCTGGACAATTTATGCCGTAAACGGTGTTCGTGTGCCGGAATTCGTCATCATGCGGCCTCAGACAATAACGACGAATTTGATCGACGCCGAGACCAATGCCGAGGTCCGGCGCGTGATGATCGATAGATACAAGCATGGCGAGGAAATATCCGGAGCGGCGGCTTATCTTCGCGACGCGGGAGGAACCACCATCGATTATGATGAGCGGTGGGGAACCTTGAGGATGCGTGAAGTTCCTAACGACGAGCCTATATTGATGGTCGAGGTCGTAAACAGGACTCGCGAGATAGACGGATCGTTCAAGCATTATTGGCTTCGTGTTAATCCGGAATGCCGGCCGCTTCACGAGGACGGCACAATGGGCTTGCCACAAAGCCTGACGGCTCACGCTGCCGTCGCTTCGACTTTTGGCAAGCGGGCTGATGAGTATTGCCCTGAGTTCGAAAGCTGATGAGCGAGGCGGTAGATCGCGTCGCGGCTGCGATAGCGCGTGAGTGCTGGGGTGGGCATCTTTCCTGGAGCTCCGTTCCCGAGCAGCTTCGCGAGCGCTATCGGGCCTTGGTCGTGCTCGGCTTGAAGACGGCGCGCGAGAATGCTCCGGAGAACGTCAAGCGATGGATCGATGAGGAATTGAAATGAGTGAGCACAACCTAAAGCGCATCATCCCCGTCGTATTCTCGACGTGCCAGACATGCGTGTTCTGGCAAGAGCCCAAGCAAGGGGCGGCCGACTGCTACGGCATGCCGCCATCGGTCCACATCATAGGCGCAAGTCAGGACGCTCTCGGGCGTCCGGCGCTGCAACTCGAAACCTTCGTCCCGAAGTTGAAAGCCGATCGTCCCGCGTGTTCGCTGCATCGCGCGAAGATGTCGTCCTATAAGATGGGGATCAGTTGATTCTTGGATATCCGCTACAGCTACGCCAATGTTCCGACGATCGCGAAGTTCGCGGCGTCGAACGCACGCGTGCGAGGGATTGTAGGACCTTTCCGTAGCGGGAAAAGCTCCGGTTGCGTCGTCGAGATCGTCCGCCGCGCGCTCGCGCAGAAGCCCGGTTCGGACGGCATACGGCGCACGCGATGGCTCGTCACGCGCAGCACCTATCGAGAGCTATCCGATACGACGATTCGTACCGTTCATATGTGGCTCCCCCCAGCGCACTTCGGCCGCCACTACGCGAGCGACAACCGCTACGTCGTGAAGGGATTCGAGGGGGCTGAATTCGAGATCCTATTCCGCGCGCTCGACAAGCCCGACGACGTGTCGAATCTGCTTTCGCTCGAAGTGACCGGAGCATGGGTCAACGAGGCGCGCGAAATCCCGTGGGCAATTGTCGACGCCTTGCAAGGCCGCATTGAGCAATATCCGTCGAAGGCGATGGGAGGATGCACGTGGGCCGGGCTTTTCATGGACACAAACCCGCCCGATCAGGATTCGGACTGGTTTCGGTTTTTCGAGGAAAAGAAGCATCCTAAATGGTTTGCGGAGATGTTCAAGCAGCCGTCCGGCTTGTCGCCGCAAGCTGAGAACATCCCGAATTTGACGAACCTAAACTATTACAAGCTGCTGGCTGAAGGGAAGAAGCCAGAGTGGGTCAAGGTCTATATCCACGGCGAATACGGGTTCGTTGTCGACGGCAAGCCGGTCTATACGGAGTATAGCGATTCGCTGCACCTGAAAGAGGTCAACCCTGTTGCTGGAGTGCCTGTTATTCGCAGCTACGACTTCGGCCTTACGCCCGCGTGTTGCTTTTCGCAGTTGCTGCCCGATGGCCGATGGCTCGTCTTCGACGAAATGACCTCGACGAGCATGGGCTTCGATCAATTTTCAGACGACGTGCTCGAGCATTGCCAGCGTGCATTCAAGGGAAAGGTGACGTTTGAGGATTATGCCGACCCGGCGGGAACACAGCGGGCGCAGACGGACAAGAAAACGTGTTTCGAGATCGCCGAGACGAAGGGGATCACGATGGAGCCCAGCGTCCAAGACCCGACGTTGCGCATGGAGTCGGTTCGCAAGCCGTTGCGGACCTTGATCGGCGGCGAGCCGCAGTTTATCCTGCATCCGCGGTGCAAGACGATCCGCAAGGGCTTCCTCGGGGGCTACAACATGCGTCGCATTCAAGTGGCCGGCCCCGAGCGCTATGCCAGCCGGCCCGATAAGGGGCCGTTGTCCCACATCATGAACGCGCTCGAATATGCGGCGGCGATGATGTTCGCGCCCGCGCTGACTGGCGGCGCTCCGCGGGGCGAGGATGACTGGCCGGACAGCGGGTATGGAAGCGACCAAGGCAGGTCCGAAGTGACGGGGTATTGACATGACCAAAATTCCAGAATTCACACCCATCGCGTCGTCTATGATTTCGGGCCAGCACTACGACCCAAACTCGCGCGTGCTCACGGTCAAGTTCAGAAACGGCGCTGTCCATCAATACGACGACGTCGGGGCGGACAAGCACGACGCGTTCATCGGCTCGGCGTCGCCGGGGAAGTTCTTCAATGCGAAGATCAAAGACAATCATCTTGGCCGGAAACTGAGCGAGGGGAAGTGACCGAGAACGTCGTCAGCCTTCACACCGGCCGCCCCATAGCCACAGAATTTGGCGAGCCCGTCGAAAGCGCGGTCGAACTGTGCGCGCGGCTTCTTGATAGCGCCAAGAGCGGCAACCTTCGTGGGCTTGCCGTCGTATTCTTCGCCGATGGCAACTTCACAACGGATTGGGCGCATGACGGCGCCATTGCGCCGTCGATCGGAATTGGAGCCGGCATCGTGGCGTTGACGTGGCGCTACGGGCGCGCAATGTGTTCCGACGACTTCGCTCCGCCGCCCCCCCCCGGCGATATCGCATAGGATCGACCATGGCTGTAATTTCGTCGCTTCAAGCCGTCGACAACACACCCCCGCCTTCCTCGTCGAGGATCGATGTCGATGTTGACGATGAGACGCCCGCCGCCGAGCCTGAGGAAAGAACGCCCCCGGCCGAAGGCTATGGGCGCGACGACGACACTCCGGTCAAGGATTTCCTCGTCAAACAAATCGACAAAGTCAACCTCGCCGAGAATTACGCGCAAGACGTGCTCGACAAACTCGGGCAACTCGTGATTTTCGAATTCAATATCGACGAGAATTCGCGCTCGGATTGGAAGGACAAGGCTGAAAAGGCGATGAAATTCGCCACGCAAGAGGCTGAGGAAAAGCAATATCCATTTCCTAAGGCATCGAACATCATCTATCCGCTGATTACGCAAGCGGCGATCCAGTTCAATGCCAGAACCTATCCGGCGATTATCCAGAACCGCAACGTCGTCAAAGGCGTCGTGTGGGGGACAGACAAAGGCTTGCCGGCGACCGAGGATGGCAAGCCGGGCGGCAAGCCGAAGGTTCACCCTGACGGCACGCCGATTTGGCTCAGTGCGCCCGGCGAAAAGCGCAAACGCGCCGATCGCATCGGCGAGCATATGAGCTGGCAGCTTCTGGAGGAGATGAAGGAATGGGAGGCACAGACCGATAGCCTCTTGATGCAAATTCCGATCATCGGCGGTGCATGCCGCAAGACCTATCGCAACACGGTCGAGGACCGCAATTGCTCTGTGCTCGTACCGTTGCTCAACTTGGTTTGGAACTACAACGCGCCGAGCTTCAAGGACGCGCCGAGACATACCGAGATTCTGACGCTCTATCCGCATGAGATCGAGGAATTCGAGCGGGCTGAGGTTTTCCTCCCTCTCGTCTACGGGCCGGGAGGGAGCGACGAGACAAACCCCGAGCAAGCGCAGTCGGGCGACGAGGATGCGCCGCATGTGTTCCTGGAGCAGCATCGCCGCTACGACCTCGACGACGACGGCTATCCGGAGCCCTACGTCGTCACGGTCCACAAGCGCTCGGCGAAAGTCGTGCGTATCGTGGCGCGCTATGACGAGGACGGCATTCAGGCCGGGAAAGGCCCGGCAGTCGACGATGAAGAGGAAGACGACGACGATCTCGACGACAAAGACGAGATCATCAAAATCACGCCAGTCGAGCATTACACGCTGATCCCGTTCCTTCCGAACCCGGACGGCGGATCGTACCCGGTCGGTTTCGGCCATCTGTTGCGCCCGCTCAACGAGGCAATCAACACGACCCTGAATCAGATGTTCGACGCCGGTCATTTGCAGAACGCGGGCGGCGGCTTTGTGTCTGATCAGCTTTCGATCCATTCCGGGCCGGTCAGCTTCCAGGTCGGCAAATACATTCGCGTCGGATCGAAGGGCCAATCGATCCGCGACGCGGTTTTCCCGATTCCGTTCCCAGGCCCGTCCGCCGTGCTATTTCAACTCCTTGGCATGCTGATGACGTCCGGGAAGGAAGTCGCGTCAGTTCAGAATGTGCTCACAGGCGGGGCCGAACTCGCCAACGCGCCGCCGACGACAATCCTCGCGCTGATTGAGCAGGGGCTTACCGTCTACACAGCAATCCACAAGCGGATTTATCGGGCGCTGAAAGCCGAGTTCGACAAGATTTACCGGCTCAACCGAATCTACATGAAGGAGGGCCAGCGCTATCGCGTGGGCGACGAGTGGCGAGAAATCAGCCCGGACGACTATCGTCTCGGCGGTGGTGTCGAGCCGATCGCCGACCCGACGATGATAACCGATATGCAGAAGCTCGGGCGCGCGCAAATCCTCATGGGGTTCAAGGGGGATTCGCTCGTAAACCAAAAGGAAATCTACACGCGCCTATTCGACGCCGCGAGCATCGACCGCGTCGAAGATTTGTTCACGCCCCCGCCATCACCGCAGATGCAAATGCAAGCCATTCAGATGGCAATGGAAGAAAAGTCGGCAGAGCTTGGGCGTGTGCGTGCGGCGGAACTGAAAGACAACTCGCAAGCCTATCTCAACATGGCGTCGGCGGCGCAGAAGGCCAACGGGCCGCAAATGGATTGGATCAACGCGCAACTCCGAATCATGGAAATGCACATTGAGGCCACGAATACGATGGTGAAGGCCGCCGATGTCGAGGGCAAGCACCGCGCGCGCGGCCTCACACAACAGGCGGCGCAGAACAAAGGCGACGTGGAGAATATCGGGTCCGGGATTGCATCGTCGCCCCCGACGAGCAGCCTTCCGCCGTTCCCGCAAATGCCTCCCGGCGGACCCCAGGAAGGCGGGCCGTCGTCGCCGCTCGCGCAAGCCGTACAGCCCGGCGGCGGCCCTGGATTGCCTCCCTTGCCGCTTATGCCGAGTGGTGGCCCCGGCGGGGCAGGCGGTGCGTCTTCGCCTATGCCCGGACCTGCATCCGCCGTGCCGCTTGCGAGAGGTAGCGCGCCGTGAAGAAATCTACGCGACCGCCGCACGAAGATCTTTTGCTCGGATTGTCCGAGCAGGAATTCGCCATGTGGCGTCACAACCCGATCACGTCTGCCTATCTTCTCTACTTGGCAGACCAAATCGAAGCATTCCGCACCGCAGCGGCCGACCTCTTGGAAGCGGGTCGACTTGCTCCACAGGCTGACGTTCTCCAAGGCAGATTAGCGACCTTGCGGGAATTGCAAACGCTTTCGCTCAGTGTTATCCAGAACTTCTACAGGCAAGAAGACACGGAAGAACAACATGCAGCCACATCTGATTAAAGGACTTCACGCCGACTATATCTCCGCAAAATGGAACGGACACGACACGAGCGGCGTTCGCGTCGTCGGCAAGACCGTCCTCGTCCTCATGGACGAATGCTCGCCCACATCGAAGGGCGGCGTAAGCCTTCCCGAAGACATGATCGAAAAAATGAGCATGGCCGCTGAGACGGGCGTTCTCGTCGCCGTGTCGCCTGGGGCCTTCCTCCTCAACGAGGATATGTCGCCGTGGTCCGGCGAAAAGCCGAAGCCGGGCGATCGGTGTTACGTCGAAAAATACGCCGGAAAGCAGATCAAGGGGCGCGACGGCAAGACCTATCGCATCATGGATTACGGCAGCATCGGCGCGACGTATGAGAGCGACGCCGAGCCAGCCGCCAAGCCGCAGCGCGCGTTTCCGCCGCAGCCGGACTCGCTCGGCAGACCGTTCGGCGACCCGCAATGGGGATTGAGCGAGGGAGCTAAGTGATGGCCGAAGCCGACCTAGAAACCCACGAAATCGACGCTCCCGCCGACGAAGATCATGCCGGCGACCCCGCTATCGAGGCGCGCGCCCGCGAAATGGGATGGAAGCCGCTGGCGGAATACCGCGGCCCTCCCGGCAAGTGGCAACCAGCGGCGGATTTCATCGACCGCGGCGAGAACATTCTCCCGATCGTGCGCGATCAAAACCGGCGGCTCGCCGAGCGTGTCGGAAAGCTCGAAAGCGAAATCGGCGGCTTGCGCACGACGGCGCAAGAGCAGTTGCAGATCATCAAGGATCTGCGCGACATGGGTCGCAGCGCCGACCAACGCGGCTATGAGCGAGCAATGGCCGAACTCAAGTCGCGCCAGCGTCGCGCGGTCGAGGCTGGCGACACGACGGCATACGACCAGCTCGTCGAGCAGGCCGAAGCGCTCGCGAGCGCGCGACCTCCCGCACCGGAAGTCAAGAAAGCGCCGGACGCACCGCCGCCCCCCCAGCCGCCGCAACTTTCGCAGGCGGTGCGGGATTTCGTGGCGCAAAATCCGTGGTTCAATCGCGACGCATTCCTGACGCGGAAAATGATCGACCGTCATATCGACGTGATCCAAGAGGGAGCGATTGTCGACGAGGCCGAACAACTCGAAACGGCAAAGCAGGAATTGATGGCGGATTACCCCGATCGTTTCGGCGGCGCACCGCCTGCACCAAGACCTCGCGTTGTCCAGACCCCGCGTCGCGCCGCGGCCGTTGCCGCCCCGACTGTGCGGCAAGCGGCCCCTGTTCCTGGGGCGCCTCTTGTGAAGATCGACCAAATCCAGGATGTATCCGAGCGCCAGCAAGCGCGTGACGCTTTCAACAGAACCAAGCGGCAGTTGCCGGACTATACCGAAGCGGAATACATGGCGCTCTACGCCGATCCGCACGCCGACGTCCTGACAATGCAGAAGCCGAGGAAGTAAGACAATGGCCGATGAAATGTACCAGCCGGACCAAGCCAAGCGCGGCCCCGGGCGTCCGCCGAAGTCGACACTCCAAGGCGTCGAGGAATCGGCGATCAAGGTCGACGAAGGGCTGACGGCAGACGTCTCTCTATCCCCGAGCGCGCAATCGCCTGGGGAGGAAAACGTCGAACAGGCGATTGCGCGCATTCGGCAGATTCGCCAACCGTTCGGAGCGTACACACAGAAGCTTGCGCTTGCCGAAAGACCGGGGTATCATCGGCATTGGTTCAATGATGCGGCCGGCCGCGTCGATGAGGCCAAAGCGTCGGGATGGTCGCACGTTATCAATCCGAGGGACGGGAATCCCCTCAGTCGTGTGGTGGGTACGGGCCGAGACAATGGGGTCCTCAAAGCCTACGCGATGGAAATTCCCAACGTGTTCTGGCAAGAGGAAATGGACGCCAGACACGACGCCGCCAAGGCAAAGATTGACGCGATCAAGAAAAACCCATTTTCCGCGAAGCCGGGACAGGCCCAGCGATCGGACAGCGGGAAGTTCTACGATCCGGATGAGGCATCAGGAAAAGGCCCACTTCAAGTGGTAGGCCCCAAGGGCTGAGATAGGCATCCCAGGTAGTCTCAGGCAGGAATGAATGGCTGTGCGCCTTGCGCCGGCCAATGTCCCGTCCGCGCTTCCTGGAGGCTTCGCGCCATGGCGAATAACAACTTTGCATTCGGGCTACAGCCCATCAACGACAACGGCTCGCCTTGGTCTGGCCAGGGCCGTCTCGTCTATTTCCCGTCCAGCCAAACCGGCAACATCTTCCGCGGCGACCCTCTCGTGCCGCTCGGCGGCTCCGACGCTTGGGGCGTCCCGGCCGTGGGGATTGCATCGGCTGGCGCGACGAATACGATTCTGGGCGCGTTCATCGGTTCATCCAACGGCCCATCGGGGTCCGGCAAGACGCTCCTTCAAAGCGACCCGATCTATCGGGCCGGGAGTATCGCGAATTACGGGTTCGTCTGCGATGACCCGAATCAGCTTTACACGATCCAGGAGGACTCGGTCGGCGGCGCTATCGCGGCGGCCACGGGCGGATTCGCCAACGGCAACCTCGTCGCCGGGTCTGGCAGCACCGTAACCGGGTTTTCGGGATGGCTTCTGCAAAGCTCGGGCGTTTCGTCGTCGGCCAACCCGACGTATCAGCTTCGCCTTCTCGAACTCACCCGCGGCCCTGACAACGTCATCGGCAACTATGCGCGTTGGACCGTTCGCATCAACCTTCCCGCCCTTTGGGGCGCATCCGGCTATTGATCGCCGAGTAGCGAGTAAAGGAGACCTGATATGGCTACTGTCGGCGGCGTCATTACAACTGGCGCACATCCGAAATCCCTCTGGCCCGGTATCAAGACTTGGTGGGGCCGGCAATATGCCGAGCACCAGCAGGAATACCCGGAATTGTTCGACGTCGAGACGTCGGACAAGGCGTATGAGGAAGACGTCGAAATCTCCGGTTTCGGCGTGCTTCGCGAAAAGGACCAAGGGCAGGCGCTGAATTACGACAGCGAAGTCCAGGGTTCGATCACTCGATACACCCATGTCGCCTACGCCGGCGGCTACATCGTGACGTTCGAAGAACTGCGCGACAACCTCTACGAGGTCGTCTCGAAGCGTCGCGCGGCTATGCTGGCGTTCGCCGGGCGTCAGACCGAGGAAATCATCGCGGCCAACGTCTTCAATCAGGCGTTCAACGCGAGCTATCCGATCGGCGATGGCGCTGCGATGATCTCGGCGAGCCATCCCTCCTTGGTCGGCAATCAGTCCAACTTGCTCGCCAACTCGGCGGACTTGTCGGAAGTCGCGATCGAGGATCTGGCGATTCAGATCATGCAGGCGGTCGACTACCGCGGCAACAAGATCGCCCTCATTCCGCAGTCGCTCGCGATCTCGCCCGCGCAGTGGTTCGACGCGAACCGGATCATTCATTCGGTGCTCCAGAACGACACGTCGAACAACGCCATCAACGTCATCAAGGCGACGGGGATGTTTCCGAAGGGGATCGTGGTCAACCACTACTTCCTGTCGGCGACCGCGTGGTTTATCCGCACGAACGCGCTCTACGGTTTGCGTTTCATGTGGCGCGACAAGCCGATGTTCGACACGGATAACGAATTCGATACGAAAAACGCAAAAGCCGCGCAGTATATGCGCCTCTCTTGCGGATGCACCGACCATCGCCAGATTTACGGAACCCCCGGCGTCTGAGGCGTCGCAGCAAACTCAAGGGAACTATTGTCATGGCCGAAAAGAAAGCCCCCACGAAGGCCGGAAGCGAGCATCACGTCCACGTCCACGTCCATCATCATCATGCGGGAGGACGGGAGGCCAAGGGCGGCAAGGAGGCGGCCGAAAAGAAGGTCGAGCACAAGCGCGAGCCTCGTAAGGCCGCCGAGAAGAAGTGAAGTCAGCCGATCAAGGGTCCGCCTGCGCATTCCGCGCTTTGGCGTAGCGAGAAGGATTTCCGTCATGGGTGGCATTTCGACGATTTGGGCTCCGTTGCATCGCGCACTTGCTCGCTACAGCAACCCGAGCGCGCTGGGGTTCCCGCTCAATGCGGCCCCCAGCCTCGACTTCCTGGGCAACGGAATTCAGGATCATCGCCTTCCCTACAATGCGAGGGGCTCTTCGGCGGTCCAGCCCGGCATTGTCGGATGGTATGGGGCGTGCGATCCGATCGTCGCCAATTACGTTCCGAGCCAGATCGCGACGGCCAACATCGCGGCGCTCGCCAATGTCGTCAACGGCACGCCGATGACGTTGGTCAACTCTACGGCGGCAGGCATCACGGTTCTGAGCGCGGCGGCCCCCGCTTTTTTCATGCCGACCGGGCTTTCGCTGAGTGCGGGTGTCGTGATCGACGGACTCCCGTCGTTGTGGGTTTTCGGGCAGAACGGGAGCTTCCAGACGGGGTTCTACAGCCGGTCGACATGCGTGGGCCGTGGCGTGTCGATTTCCGGAGTTTCCAGCGGCGCTGGCGGCAATTTTCTCGTCTCGGGTTATGACATCTACGGCTACCCGATGACGCAACTCGTCACCGTGGCGGCGGGCGCAAACACGGTCAACACGACCAAGGCGTTCAAGGCTGTCACGTCTGTTGTTCCGCAGTTCACCGACGCTCACAACTATTCGGTCGGAACAGCCGATGTTTTCGGGTTCGGCATCCTCGCCAGCTACTTCGCCGACGTGAGTGTGAGTTGGAACAACACATGGATTACGGCCAGCACCGGGTTTACGGCGGCGGTTACGACTTCTCCCGCGACTAATTTGACCGGCGATGTCAGAGGAACCTACGCCACGCAATCGGCGTCTGACGGCACGAAGCGGCTATCGCTGCAAGTTGCGCCGTCGATCGGCGCGCTTGTTTCAAACCCGACGACGGGGCTGTTCGGCGTGGCGCAGGCGTAAGGTTGCGCTTGATCGAAGGAGCCTCGCATGGCCGACACAGTCGATTCCCAACTCGTCGAGAATGGCCGGCGAAATTGGGCCTACGTCTTCACGTCACTGAGTGACGGGACGGGCGAAACGAACGTCGTCAAGGTTGACGGCTCCGCAGCGGGGCCGCTCGGCATCTTCAACTATGGCCAGAACTTCTATCCGCTCTCGCACATCAAAATCACCGAGATCGAATACGACGTGAAGGGCATGGCGCTCGAAATCATTTGGGACGCGACGACGTCGCAAAATGCGCTCGTGCTCGGAGGATTCGGGAAGCTGCACTTCAAGCAATTCGGCGGCTTGGCGGCGGTCGGGGCGAACGGCGTGCTCATCGCGGGAGCGACGGGCAAGATCAAATTCACGACGCTTGGGGCCATGCCGAACTCCGGCTATACCGTGTTCATGCGAGGGACGAAGGGAATACCCCAGTCATGAGCGGACGATTCAGAACCATCGCGATCGCATCGGCCGCGGCGCTCATCGCCGCTAGCCTCGCCGCGTGGGCGGCGCAGACGAATTATCTCGGGACCGTGTTTGTGGCGGACCCGACCACGCTGACGAATCAACTCAAGGTCAACGCGGACGGTTCGATCAACGTCTCTACGACGGGCGGAACCGGATCGACCGTCGCCATCAGCCAAGCAACCCCAGGGTCGACGAACAACGTCACGGTCAGCCCGCTTCCCGCGGCTGCTCGCCATTTCCCAGGATGCACGGTCGGCGCGACGAGCACGACCTGCCTCGCTGGGGCGACCGCAGTGACTTACCTGCAAATTCAGAACACGTCGCTCAGCGCGCAGATCGCTTGCGCGTTCGGCACGACGGCGGTGTTGAATTCGAGCACCTCGGCGCAACTCGCCCCCGGACAGTCGGGTTCGTGGGGACCGAATACGGCTGGCGTTCCGACTGGCGCACTGAATTGCATCGCCAGCACAGCGAGCACGCCGCTCTACGTCGAGTGGAATTGAGGCCGCTATGGGCCGCAAGCTCCACTACAAGCCGGGGAGCTTCTATCGCACGGACGATCGGACGGGATTTATCCAACGCGCCGAAGAAACGAGGAAGCAGTGGGACGGGCTGATTGTCGACGGTAGGGTGTGGGAGCCGCGTCAGCCTCAGGACCTCGTAAAGGGCGTCCCGGATATCCAATCCGTTCCAGATGCGCGGCCCTTAGGGCAGAACGTCTATGTCGGCCCTATCAGCGTTCAAACGACGGCTGCCGCCATCATAGGTCAAACCGTCATCCCGGTTCAAACCACGTTCGGTTTCTACGCGGGAGCGAAGGTCGGTTGCATGACGGATCAGGACGGCGGGGCTGTGTTTTTCACGACCATCGCATCACCTCCTACAGGCTCGAATCTTGTGCTATCGAATGGGCTCCCATACGCGATGGCGTCGGGAAACTTGATCACGATCTATCAGCCGAGCCCGCCGCCAGCACCGGGACTGCCATAGGAGGCGAAAATCGCGACTACTGGCACAAGCGGATGGAATCCAGCCATCACGCAAATGATCACGGCGATGTACCGAAAAATCGGTGCGATTGCCGAGGATGAAACCCCCACGGCGGGAATGTTCAACGATGCGCTGTTTGCAGGCAACGCTCTGTTGAAGGAATGGCAGGCGCTCGGGATCCATGTGTGGACCGAGGAAGAGGCTATTCTGTTTTTCCAGGCCGGTCAGAACCGATATCTTCTTGGTGGGACGGGACCGGGAGGCACAGGCCCGGATAATTGTTGCGACGCAAATTCGTGGGTTCCGATGCAAGCCGCCAACCCGGCGAGCAGTGGCGCTACCTCGATAACGGTTACGAACACCGTTGCGCCCAATGGTTTCACTGTGAAGTCCGGAGATAATTTCGGCGTCGTGCTCGATAGCGGCTTGGCATTTTGGACGACGGTCTCAGGATCGCCCGCGGGCAATGTCGTCGCGCTCGCCTCGCCAATCCCAGCCGGGCAAAGCGTCTCGGCGCAAAACAACGCGTTCAGCTACACGACGAAGATTGTGAGGCCGCTCCAGGTTCCGCGCGCCCGGCAGATCTATTATTCCGGTGGGCAGAACGGCCCACGCTTGACGCCGATGTCCGTCCTTTCGCGCAAGGAATACATGAACCTTCCCCAGCCGCTCGATCCGGGGATATCGACGCAATTCTTTTACACGCCACAACTCGTTTCAGGCGAGTTTTACGCGTGGCCGAATCCGCAGAACGCGAACTTTGGCGCGCGCCTGACTTGGTATCGACCGTTGATGGATTTGACCACGCCGGCCAATACGGCTGACCTGCCGCAAGAATGGCTCAACGGGCTCATGTGGAATCTCGCGCTCGAAATGGCTCCCGAATTCGATTGTCCACCCCAGCGATGGCAGATGATTCAGACCATGGCGGCAACGAAGCTCACGCTGATCCAGGGTTATGACCGGGAGTCGGAGCCGATCTATTTCGGCATGGGGTATGACGAAACCCAAAGGTGAGCCATGCCCGCAATCCTGTTCGCCGTCGAAACTGCTGAAAGTCGGAGCCTGCCGCTCAACGCGCAGCGGCTCGTCAACTTCTTCACGGAAAAAGAGCAGCAAGGCGCGAAGTCGCAGACGCCGCTTTTCGGAGCGCCCGGTATGGCGGCGTTTGCCAACACAGGCCCGGTCGTCGGCGGCATTGTAACTCTTGGCTCGCTGAATGGCGGCGCTGGTTACACGCCGTCGAGCAGCGGTATCGCGACGGTCGGGCAAATTGCTGGGGGATCCGGGTACACGAAGGGCGTCTATGCAGGGGTTCCGCTGACGGACGGGTCCGGAACTGGAGCTATCGCCACAATCACGGTGAACAGCAGCAGCGAGGTTTCGGATGTCGCCATCACGTCTGGCGGCACGGATTATCTTGTCGGCGATGTCGTGTCTGCCGTGGCGTCATCGATCGGCGGAGTGGGTTTGATCACGGTCCTCGGCGCTATCACGGGAGGGTCGAGCTATACGACAGGGACATACGTCAACGTCCCACTGACCGGGGGCTCCGGGACGGGCGCGACCGCCAACATCACCGTGAGTGGCGGCGTGGTGTCCGCCGTCTCTCTTTCCAGTCCAGGGATCAACTATACCGCCGGGGACACACTATCGGCCGCCTCCGCTAATATTGGCGGAACCGGGTCTGGATTTTCCATATTGGTTTCGTCCGTCGAGACGACAGGGGCAAACTTTTCCGCCACGGTCGCGACGCTCAATACCTACAACAACGTGCCGATGACCGGAGGGACGGGAACGGGGGCCAAGGCCAATATCACCGTGAACGCAGGTGGCCAAGTGTCCAGCGTTATCCTCACGTCTGGCGGCACGGATTATCTCGTCGGCGACGTTCTTTCGGCGGCGGCGGCAAATATTGGAGGGACAGGGTCTGGATTTTCCATCTCCGTCGCATCGCTAAACGTCAACGGACCAACGCGGGGCTCGTGGGTTCGGCAGGACGTACCCTACATCGTCTCTGGACAGACGCTCTATCAACTCGGGCTTGCGTCGAGCGGGACGTTTGTCGGCGTTCCGATGACGGGAGGGTTCGGAAGCGGAGCCGTGGCTAACATCACCGTGGCTTCTGGGGTCGTGACAGCCGTTGCGATTACATCCGAAGGCTTCGGTTATGCGGTCGACGACGTCCTTTCGGCTCCTCTTGGCGGGGGAACAGGATTTTCCGTTCCGGTGACGGCCATCACGGCGGGAACCGGAATTGCAACGCTTGGAGCGATTTTCGGAGGAACGAATTATCAAGTCGGGACAAGCGCGATCGTTGGAACCGGGATCTCCGGAACGGATCAGGTCGGCATGTCGGACAACGGATTCCAACTCATCATCGTCAGTGGGCAGGCTCGGAAAGGATGGGTTCTCGACACAAATCCCGCATCGGCAACCTACGGATTTCAAGAAATCACGGCGGCGTGGGATGGGGCGGGCGTCGGCCCGGCAAACACCGTCAGCTTTTTTGACGGCTATTTCGTCTTCGACCAAATCGGGTCGAACGAATTCTTTCTCTCGGCGCTTTACGACGGGACTTCGTACAACGGGCTCGACTTCGCCTCGGCGGAATCGCAACCGGATTTTGTCACCGGGACGATCCAGAACTTACAACTTCTGTTCGTCATCTGCCAAGAGCATCTGGAGCTTTGGTACGACGCGGGCGCTTCGAACTTTCCCTTTGCGCGATACACTGGATCCGGCATCAGTTACGGAAGCGTCTCACCGGCCACAATCATCAAACAGGATGGGGCTATATTTTTCCTCGGAACCGACAAGGTTTTCTATAGGTTGCAATCGACGATCCCCATCCGGACAAGTACGCACGCAATCGAGCACATTATAGCGCAAGACCCGGACATCACCAAAGCCTACAGCTTTACTTTCACTATAGAGGGCCACAAGTTCGTTGTGCTTCAGCTTCCCGCATCAAAGCGCACGTTGGCTTTTGATATCTCGACGAACCGCTGGCATGAGCGCGAATCGTGGGATGCGAACAACGCTTCGCTCGGGCAATGGCGCGCGAGCACGGCGTTTCGCGCGTTCAACAATATCTATTTCGGCGACGCGTTCAATGAGAACGTCAACTTGATCGACTGGACGACTTATACCGAGGTCGGAAATACGATCCGCGGTCTCGCGTATTCGATCCCCTACAATCACGATCGGAAGCGGCTGTTCATTTCTCGGTTCGAACTTGATATTCAGGCCGGCGTTGGGCTTCCCAGCGGGGCTGGGTCGGATCCACAAATCGCTCTTTCATGGTCGACCGATGGGGCCAACACATTCAAGCCGCTCCAGCCGTGGCGGTCCATGGGAAAGATCGGAGAATACTTGAAGCGGCTCAGATGGTTGCGTATGGGGCAGGGCAGACAGTTCGTGTTCTGTCTTTCGGTTACAGATCCTGTCCCGCGAGTGATAATCGAGGCGCACGCCGATATCAGCGTGGGGATGTAGAATGCCGGCAAACCAGCAATCGCCCGCCGTAGCCGGGCCGACGCTTCCGCCGGTTACTGGCGTCCCGTTCACGAATCAAGACGGCTTTTTGACCAAGGCTGCATTGAACGTGCTCCAGCAAATATGGGCGGGCGTGTTTGGGACCGGCGGTATCTCCGAAAAGATTCCATTGGCGGCAAACCCGAGCGCAACCGCAGGTCCGGTTGTGATTGTCGGAACCGCCGCGACGTTCATGAGAAGCGACAGCGCTCCGAAAGTTCAAGTTGCGGCTATCGGGAAGCTTGGGCTTGTTCAGCCCGACGGCGCGTCGATTCAGATAAGTGGGGCTGGCGTTCTTTCCGCAACAGCGGCGGCGGCAAATCCGACCGCGACCGCTGGGCCATCGGCAATCAACGGCTCTGCATCGACCTACATGAGATCGGACGCTTCCCCCGCTGTGCAAAAGGCGACGATATCCCAACTTGGTTTGGTCCAAGCGGACGGCGTCACGATCGATATCAGCGCGGCGGGGGTGATATCGGCCGGGAAGGGATACGTCGTCGCGATGTTGCCGGCCGCCGGCGTCCAAGGGCGGCGCGCTTGGGTTACGGACGCCACGTCTCCGACGTTTCTCGGGACGCTTACGGGCGGAGGCGCTGTGGTCTGTCCGGTGTTCGATAATGGGGCCGCATGGGTTGCGGGTTGACCGCATCAATGCTAGAAAAGTGCATGGGCGAAGGCACGGCGTCCGTTCCGAGACACACAGGAAACCGCCGTGCAAAACCTCAATCTCCTGTCCTTTGCATTCGTCGACACGTCGCTGTTCGCTGCGACGATGACCCTCAAATATGGGCGGTATTTTTCCGCCGACGCGCCCGCCGATATTGCCTCGCCGAACTGTCGATACATCGTTCTGCGCGAAGCAACGGATATTCACGGCGGCGATGAGTGCGCCGATACCCCGCTGTTCGACGAATGGCCGTCATCGCGCAAGATCGTCGAGGACGTCGGCGCGCAAATCGTCCAACATCTTGGCGCGAGCAATCTTGTTTTAGGCAAGGTCTATATCGAATCGCTGCAATCCGGAGGCTATATTCCTTGGCGGGTCGACAACTCGCCATACGGAAAGGCGCATATTCGATTCCGCCTCTTGGCCTCCCCGTGTGCGGGCGGCGTGTGGTTTTCGGGTAGCGAAGGTCTCATGCCGGGCGTCGGCAACCTGACCTATCTCAATCACCTGACGCTGCATTCCGCGGTCAATCTCGGGCCGGTTCCGCAAATCAGTCTCGTCGTCGATGTGCGGAGGCCGATGCTGCAATGAGCCGCGCACCGTTCATCGTCTATTCCCTTCCGAGGTCGCGATCTGCATGGGTCGCGCGCTTCCTGTCCTACGGGGGCAGGAAGTGCGGGCATGATCTCGCGACGGAATGTGCGACGCTGGACGAATTCGCCAGCCATCTTCGGTCTGACTATGCCGGAACCGCCGAGACGGGCGCGATGATCGGTTGGCGCGCGATGGCGCGTCGGTTTCCGGGAGCCAAGGTCGCCGTCGTCCGCCGTCCGGTCGATGAGGTCTACGCCAGCTTGGGAAAATTCGGGCTCGGCGGTCAGCAATTGACGGACATGCTCGTCGAGCGCGACGCGATGCTCGACGATATCGCGCGCCTTCCCGGCGTCAGGTCGTTCACGTTCGCCGGACTGAAAACAATCGAAGCGTGCAGCAATCTCTTCGAGCATTGTCTTGGCGTGCCGTTCGATTGGGAATGGTGGGAGGGTCTCGCCAATGTAAACGTCCAAGTTGACGTTCATGCGCAGTTGCGGTTCCTAGAGGCCAATCGCGAGCGCATCGAATCGATCAAGCGCGAGGCAGCCGAAGAAAGCCGCGCGCCGCATGTCGTCATTGGTCCAGAGGCGTGGGAGACGATGTGGCCAGAGGTCGACGCGTTGGCATCCGAGCACTTCGCCGAGGTCGAGGGCGACTTGGCGCGAAATCGGCCCTATCGGCTCGACGAGCCCGCTATGCGCGCGGCAGTGGCTCGCGGCCACATTCGCATCACGTCGGCGCGCGTCGATGGTGTGCTGGCGGGTTATTGCTGTTGGAATATATCGAAGGACATAGAGAGCGCTGGGATGTTGATCGCCACGCATGGGCCGTGGTTCGTGCGGAATGGATTCGCACAACTCGCGCTCGGCGCGAAGCTGTTCGACGCTTCGATTGCCGATTTGCGTTCGATCGGCGTCAAGTGCGCCTTCCCGCATCACCGAACGCAGGGCAGAGGCGTCAAGTTGGGGGCATTCTTCAAGCGCCGCGGCGCGATTGAGACGCAACGGACCTATACTCTCTGGTTGGGGGGCTAGATCAATGCCTAGCATAACGGGTTCCGTCTTGGCGGCAGGGATTATGGGAGCCGGGAGCCTCGCGTCTGGACTAATCCAGTCGAACGCGTCGCAGAACGCGGCGGCTACGCAGGCCGCTGCGTCGAACAAGGCGACGGATACGCAGCTTGGGATTTACAATCAAACTGTGGCGAACCTCGCTCCGTACAATCAAACAGGCCAGAGCGCGTTGAGCCAACTGTCTAGCCTATTCGGGCTTGGGCCTGTGGGGGGCGGGCCGACGTCGGCAACGGCTGCCAATGCAACGTCGGCGTTGACGCAATATCCAGGCTATAAGTTCGGTTTGCAGCAAGGGCAGACGGCGCTTGATCGCAGCGCGGCGTCTCAGGGGCTTTTACTCTCTGGCGGGCAACTCAAGGCATCGCAGCAATATGGCCAAAATTATGCGCTGCAAAATGCATGGAACCCGTATGTGAACCAACTCAACAGCCTATCCAGCCTCGGCGAGAACGCGGCGGCGCAAGCTGGAAACAACGGCGCTACGACGGGCGCGGGTGTATCGAGCAGCATACAGAACGCGGGCGCAGCGACCGCATCTGGCATCATGGGCAGTTCGAATGCTCTTACCGGCGGGCTCCAGTCGGGGTTGCAAAACGCAGCGCTGGCGTCGTTGCTACAAAATAATGGCGGGAGCGGAAATAATTCTCTGATCAACTCGATAAATCAGAACCCGTTGCAGCCATTTTCCGGGATGGGCAACATTTCAGGATGAGGAAACAAGAAATGTCAGTACATCCGAAGCCGTCGAAGCCAAAGATTCGAAAAATGCCGAGCATTCGCCCCCATATGGCGTTCGGAGCGCCAGCGGCAATGCACGACCATGCCTTTCCCGCGGCTGATCAGGCGTTCAATGCGGCGATGGTTGGGCCGCCGGGACTTGGCGAAGAGCCGGCCGGCACCCCGGCTCCGCCCCCGGCGCTCGGCAGCACAGAGTAAAGGCTCGCCATCATGGCCGTTGACGACACGATTGCGCTTCAAGGCAACATGACCGCACCGCGGCCGTTGGATTTCAGCCTTGCGACCCCGCTAGAGGCTGCGAACAAAATTCAGACCGGCCAAACCAATTTGCAGATGCTCAATCGGCAGAATCAGGGACAAAATATTCAGTTCAACAATCAACTGATTGCCAACGCGGCGGCGCATGCGATGGACGCCGACAGTTGGGACGCGGCCATGCAGAAGGCGGTCAAGCAAGGCGCGACGGAAGCGGGGCAATATGTCGGACGCTACACGCCCTTGCTCCAGCAGCGCTTGTATGAGTCCTATTCTGGCGCGCCTCCCGCGGCGCAAGGGGCTGCGCCCGGCGCATCCGGGGCGCCAGCGTCTGGCGCCGGCGTGGTCGGCGGGCCGACCGATCAATACGACCGGCTTTTCCAAAACGTCGCGCCCGACAAGATGGCCGCTAGCCTGCAAAGGCTCAACATGGTCAACGACGCGCTAACGAGCGTTCGTGACCCGCAGAGTTGGGACGCCGCCATACAAAAATTGAGCGCTGCTGGCATCCCGCAAGCGCAGCAATTTGCAGGGGCCTACAGCCCATTGCGCGTTCAGCAGCTTTGGCAATCTATCCAGCCGATACGCGCCTATTTGCAGGACCGCGCGGCGGCTGAGGCTACCGGCGTACCGGACCCGCTCGTCAAGAAAGACACATTCACCGTAGGCGGCAACGCTTTCGACCAATATACCGGAAAACAAGTCACGCCAACGGAATGGAAAACGACGGAAGTGACCGATGCGTTCGGCCAGAAGCATTCGGTTGCCTACGATCCCCAAAACCCGAATCGAACAGTTTCGGTGCGTCCGACTCCTCCAGACGCGTCGACATCATCGCCTTCGCCCTTCGACGCTTTCGCGAAGAAAATGGACGGGGCGGAGAATTCTACCGGCAATCCGGCGGCGAAAAATCCGCTTTCGAGTGCGACGGGGAACGGGCAGTTTCTCGACAGCACATGGCTCAATATGGTGAAGTCGGCGCGTCCAGATCTGGCCAAGGGGCGCTCTGACGAGCAAATCCTCGCCATGCGCGCCGACCCTGCGCTGTCTCAGGACATGACGGCGGCTTATGCTCGGCAGAATGCGGCGGAATTGAACGACAAGGGACTGCCGGTTACTTCGGCGTCGCTCGCTCTTGCGCATAGATTCGGAGCCGAGGGAGCGTCGACAATCCTCAAAGCGCCGCAGACCGCTTTGCTGTCCGACATCCTGCCGGCAAGCGTCATCAAGGCAAACCCGTCGCTCAAAGGCGTCACGGCGGGCCAATATGCGGCGGGGATGGTCAAGCAATTTGGCAACTCGCCCGTGAACGCTATCCAAACTCCAAAGATGGAGGACTTCGACGCGTCTAATGTCGATCCGAACCTATCGGGTTGGGATTACGCGGCGCAATTCCCGGTTGAGGTCCAGGACGCGGCCAAAGCCTACATGAACGGTTCGGTTATGCCGACCGGCAACACGCGTAACATCGGAATTGCCACGATGGCGAAAACCGTGGCGCAGAAGGTTGCCAACGATCTCGGGCGTCCGGAATTGGCCGACGACACGCTCTACGGCCAACGCCGGCAGATGCAAACCGAATTGGCCAAGACGACGGCCCCGGCCGCGCTCGGAGGTCAGATTACCTTTGGCGGGACGGCGCTGGGCCACTTGGCGCAATATTCGGAAGATCTGGCGGCGCTTCACAACGATAGCGGATGGATGACGCCGATCGGCCATGCATTGAACGCTGTTGGATCAATAGGCAATGCTCAGTCCGAAAAGATCAATCAGGCGTCCGGCGACGCACAACATTACGGGCAGGAAATCGCCAAGTTCTACGGCGGCGGCCCCGGCGGCGTAGCCGAGCGCGAGCGGTTCCTCAACGCCAGCGCCAGCATGAACCCGGCGACGGCGACGCCTCAGGAAATGGCGGGCATGATCCGCGCGGAGCGCAACCTGATTCCCGAGCGCTATGCGCAGATCAAGGCCAACATCGAGAACATCCTCGGGCTGGAAGCGGCGACACACGCAATCGCGCGCATCAACATCCCCGGTTCCATGGACCGGATAAACCATTCGCTCGCCATCCTCGACCCGACCGGGCCTGAGGCGCGCGCCGAGATTGCAGCGGGAACGGCAAAAGGCGTGACGGCTGACAATCCCGAGGACAAGCAGCGGGACAAGGGCATCGACATGCTTAAAACGGTAACGACGCCGCAAGCCAAGCCCACGGCCGACGACATTGCCTACGCCAAGGCGCATCCCGAATACCATGCGAAATTTTTAGCGAGATTCGGAGTAGAGCCGTAATGGCCGATCAAGCGCCGGATTGGGCGACGGCCCCAGATTGGGCGACGGCCCCAGATTGGGCGACGGCCCCAGATTGGGCGACCGCTGCGCCGCAAGATCCGAAGACGAGCCAAGCGCTCGGATTCTATGAGGGCGCAATGCATCCGCTCGACCGAGCGGCG
>Ga0302189_10000803_pt1 | contig 27596 bp, 26 predicted proteins | sample II_Bog_E2_2_FD_194551 | JGI IMG/M metagenome (GOLD analysis project Ga0302189, IMG submission 194551) | Peat permafrost microbial communities from Stordalen Mire near Abisko, Sweden - II_Bog_E2_2 | ecosystem: Environmental > Terrestrial > Soil > Wetlands > Peat | place: Sweden: Abisko...
ATAGTTCTGTCCGGACGGCACCGTTGCAACCTGACTCGCGAGATCGGAAAACGGCGGCGCACCTGCGTTGTTCGTTCCCTCCCAGAAGATCGGAAGGTAACCCGCATAGGGAGTATCGACCAAAAACGGGGGAGTTCCCGGCGCGCTCACCGGATTTCCCGGCGTCGTTGGCGTGAAAATGAGTCTCCCCACGGAATAATATTGGGCAATCCCATGCACTCCCAGAATCGTGCCGTAGAGCCCTGGCCACGGCCCTTGCGACCCCACCGGCGCATCTCCGGCTGGAAACGCGATCGTAACCGGGCCTGAGCCGGGAATGACTCCGCCGGCCACCGTAACGGTGGTCTGCACGCCGCCTTCGCGCTCGCCAATCTCCGTGGAGTTCTGGCCCCCGACGCCTTCGTTGACTATTGGCAGATCGATCACTTGTTGTAGATCGCCGGGGTAACTCCCGGTATCGGCGATGCCCTCGCTCCCACCCGTAAACGAATCGCCCCAACACACTACCCCGAATGGCGCAACATCGATCGAGACGCTGGTTTCGGCCGTCGTGTAATCGATCGTGTCGGCCGGTGTAAAAGTTACATTCAGCGCCTCCGGGCCGGATACACCAAAGATCGTCCCGGCGGCAGGTTCATAGACATAGCTTCCAGTCAACGCTGTCGAACTGCCCGGCGCTGTGGCTACTGAATTCAATTGCAGCCCACTCAAGGCCATATTGACGCCGATCGGTCCAGGCTTCCAGGTCAGCACCGGAGTAGCCTGATTCACCAGCAGCGTGGTGCTCGCGGTGGCGCCGAAATAATCCACCGCGTCGGTGGGCGTAAACGCAACCGACAAGGTCTCCAAACCGGCTCCAGGCACACTGCCCATGGCGGGGGTGTAACTGAAAGTGCCGGGAATAGCCGCTGTCGCATCCAATTGACCTGCACTCAGCGCCGTGCCATAGCTGATTGCCACCGGAGTTGCCCAGGTGACCACCGGAACCGCCTGGTTCACAGTCAGCGCAACCGTTGCGGTTGCCGTGGAATAGTCCCTGGTGTCCGCCGGAGAAAACGTAACGGATAATGTCTGCGAGCCCGCGGCAAGCAGAGCTCCCAGGGCGGGGATGTAGGCAAAGGCGCCAGGCACGCTTGCCGTAGCGTTCAACTGCCCCGAACTTAAAGCGGTGCCATAACTCATTGACGCCGGAGTCGCCCAACTCAAGACCGGAACCGCCTGGGTCACCATCAGCGCAACATTCGCGGTTGCCGTTGTGTAGTCCTTGGTGTCCGCCGGTGTAAACGTTAAGGACAGTGTCTGCGAGCCTGCGGTAAGCAAAGCTCCCAAAGCCGGCGTGTAGGCAAATGCGCCTGGAACGCTAGCGGTTGCGTCCAATTGCGCCGCACTGAGTGTCGCACCATAGGGGATTGCCGACGGAGTCGTCCAGCTCAACACCGGGACCGTCTGGTTCACCGTCAGCGCAACATTGGCGGTTGCCGTTGCGTAGTCCTTGGTGTCTGTCGGAGTAAACGTAACCGACAGTATCTGCGCGCCTGCGGTTGGCAGGGTCCCTAAACCCGGAGTGTATGCAAAAGTGCCGGGAACGTTGGCGGTTGCGTCCAATTGCGTAGCGCTCAGTGGCGTGCCATAAACGATTGCTCCCGGAGTCGCCCACGTCAACACCGGGATCGCCTGGTTCACCGTCAGAGAAATGCTTGCGGCGGCCGTGGTGAAATCCTTGGTGTCCGCCGGAGTAAACGTCACTGTGAGAGCTTGCGAACCCGCGGAGACAATTGAGCCCAAGGCAGGGGAGTAACGGAAGGAGCCTGCGGTATTCGCAGTCGCATCCAACTGTGCCGCACTCAGGCCCGCCCCATAGCTGATAGCCGCGGGAGTCGGCCACGTCAGCACCGGGATTGCCTGGTTCACCGCCAGCACAACGCTCGCATTGGCCGAGGTGTAATCCTTCGTGTCCGCCGGAGTAAACGTAACGGATAAAGTCTGCGAGCCTGTGGGAAGAAGCGTTCCCAGGGAAGGGGTATAGGTAAATGCACCTGGAATAGTCGTAGTGGCGTTCAACTGCTCCGCACCCAGGGCCGTCCCGTAACTGATTGCCGCTGGAGTCGCCCAAGCCAACACCGGAACCGCCTGGTTCACCGTCAGCGCAACGTTAGCGGTGGCCGTGGAATAGTCTTTCGTGTCAGTCGGAGTAAAGGTAACGGTCACAGTCTGCGAGCCCACGGGAAGAACTGTCCCCAAAGCAGGGGTATAGCTAAATGCGCCCGGAACGCTCGCGGTTGCATTCAATTGCATCGCACTCAGTGCCGTGCCATAGACGATTGCTCCGGGCGTCGCCCAACTCAATACCGGGACCGCCGGGGTTACAGTCAGCCCAACATTGGCTGTTGCGGTGGAGTAGTTCCTTGTGTCTGCCGGAGTAAACGTAACCGACAGTGTTTGCGCGCCCCCGGTAACCAGGGTTCCCAAAGCCGGCGTATAGGAAAACGCGCCCGGAACGCTTGCTGCCGCGTCCAATTGCGCAGCGCTCAGTGGCGTACCATAAACGATTGCTCCCGGAGTCACCCACGTCAACACCGGGATCGCCTGATTCACATTCAGAGAAACGGTGGCGGTTGCCGGGGTGTAGTCCATCGTGTCGGTTGGAGTAAACGTCACTGAGAGAGCTTGCAACCCCGCCGCAGGCATTGCGCCCAGGGCGGGAATGTAACTGAAGTTCCCCGCGGTATTCGCGGTTGCATCCAACTGCGCCGCGCTCAGCACCGCGCCATAACTGATTGGTGCCGGCGCCGCCCAGGTCAAGGCCGGCGCCGCCTGGTTCACAGTCAAAGAAACGCTCGATGAAATTGTGGTGAAATCCCTGGTGTCGGTCGGAGTAAATGTGACGGAGAGAGTCTGCGCACCCGCGGTGAGAAGTGTCCCCAAGGCCGGGGTATAGGTAAAAGTGCCTGGAATGTTCGCGGTCGCGCTCAACTGGGTTGCGCTCAAAACCGTACCATAAACGACCGGAGCGGGAGTCGCCCAGTCGATCTGCGGAGCGATGGGAATCCGCACGCTGAAGTCACTGCATCCAGCCAGCAGCAAGCAGAACAAGCACACCAAGCTCGCACCGAGTGCATAATCTAGTCGTAATTGAACCTTCATTTTGACATCAGCTTAGCATAAGCGGCCCGCACTCCGAGTGAGTTGCGTCACGTTTTCGGCAGGCGCTTACCCATGCTATGTATGACCGCCTTTAGTGTCCCCGCCGCACTTCCCCTTCAACCACTGGCTCCGGCGGCAGCTTCGCCAACCGCTTCTGTTCTCGCCGTCCCAGCAGGTACATCGTCAGCCCAAACGCCAGCAGCACCAGTCCCCACCACAGGTTCACATCGATGCCCAGGCTCTGAGCATAGAATCCCGGCCGATCCTTCGTGGCCAGCCCAAACGCGCTTAGGATCACTCCCAGCAGCGTAAACATCAATCCCATCGGAATCCGCAAATCGAGACTCATCTTTATCTCCTAATCCCCCGCGGGTGCCCGCGGTCCCTGGCACTTGGGGACCGGGGAAAGCACGAACCTGAACTCCCCACGAACCTGGCCGTCCCCATCAGTAAAAGAAAATGTTCAACCCAACCGCGCCCAGCAAAACGCCCACTGCCAATGCTTCCGGCCGCTTCCACCATGCAATGTGCGCCCGTACCGGTTTTGGCGTCAGCGAGTGTACCAGCCCCACTAACTCCGCCTCAGGCCGCGCCTTGGTGCAGTAACTCACCACCACCGTCACAACAAAGTTGGCGCTGAACGCAAAAATCGCCGTCCAGAAATTCATCGCCATGTCGCTTGGGTAGCGATGCAGCACCGCAAGCCATCCGCCGTGTATGCCGGGATGCGCCAGCAGCGGCAGCGTTAGCCCGTGATGCAGCATCGCCGTCGCCGTGCCCGCAATCAGCCCTGAAAATGCCGCGTGCCCGGTGGCCCGCTTCCAGAACATCCCCAGCAGGAACGTCGCAAACAACGGCGCATTCACAAAGCTGAATACCAGTTGCAATGTGTCCATGATGTTGTTGAAGTTGATGGCCGCATAAGCCGTTCCGATCGACAGCAGAATCCCGCCCACCGTGGCCCATCGTCCCACCGCCATGTAATGCCGGTCGCTGGCGTTCTTGTGAATGTAACTCTGGTATAAGTCATACGTAAACACAGTATTGAATGCTGTAACATTGCCCGCCATGCCGCTCATAAAGCTTGCCAGCAGCGCCGTCAACCCCAACCCCAGAATCCCCGTCGGGAAAAAGTGCAGAAGCATATTCGGCGTCGCCATATCGTAATCCAGCAATGCATTTCCATTGGTGTCGAGCATCGCCTTTCCGGTTACCGGATTGATCTTCGCCGGAACCAGCCCTCGGCCCGCTTCCACCTCCGGCCGCTCCACCGTGGTCTCGTGAATGATTGCGCCATTCACCGTGCTCACCACCGTTCTGGTGTGCGGCGTGGGCAGCCCGATAGCCAGCAGCCCCGGCAAAATCACCAGGAACGGAAACACCATCTTCGGCACCGCCGCAATCAGCGGAACTCTTCGCGCCGACTCCATGTTCTTTGATGCCATCGCCGTCTGGATCACCAGAAAGTCCGTACACCAGTATCCCGACCCGAGCACAAATCCCAATCCCATCCCCAGCCCGATAATCTCGATGCCCATCGGGTTGGTGCTCGCATGCGCCACCCCCTTCCACTCATGCATGTAGGCCACCGGCACCGAAGCCTTCAGCCCGCTCCAACCGCCAATGTTGCGCAGGCCAATCAGCACCAGCGGCAAAAAGCCCGCAATGATCAGAAAGAACTGCAGCACCTCGTTGTAGATGGCGCTCGTCAGCCCGCCAAGAAAAATATACAAAAGCACAATCAGCGCCGAGAGGCAGATCGAGAAAGTAAAAATCCCATCCGGATTCCAGCCCACCGCGCGAAACAGCCCATCGAACACATGCAGCGCCTGAATCAGCCGCGCCATCGCATACATCGAGATGCCCGAGCTGAACACCGTCATCACCGCAAAAGAGCAGGCGTTCAGCGCGCGCGTCTTCTCGTCGAACCGCATGCGCAAAAACTCCGGCACGCTTCGCGCCTTTGACCCGTAGTAGAACGGCATCATGAAGATGCCCACAAAAATCATCGCCGGTATCGCGCCAATCCCATAGAAGTGCGCCGTCTCCAGGCCGTACTTGGCCCCCGAGGCGCCCATGCCAATTACTTCCTGCGCCCCCAGGTTGGCGCTGATAAACGCCAGGCCGCAGATCCACGCAGGCAGCGCGCGCCCCGCCTGGAAAAAGTCCTTGCTCGTCTTCATGTAGCGCTTCAGGGCAAACCCGATCCCCAGCACAAACACGAAGTACAGCAGCATGATCAGCCAATCGACTCGGGTCAGGTTCAACACGTCCGGCTCCTTAAGTTACAAGCAATCTTACATTGCGCGGAGAGCAACCAAACCACTCTAAGCAGTGTGGCCGAGCCAAGTCCAGCAAAATCTGAAAAGGTTTTCAGAAATGGCGGCAACCTTGCCACACATTGAACTTTCCCGTAATCTGAACCTCATGGAAGTACACTTCGCTCCCGAAACCGAACAGAAGCTCAAGGATCTCGCCGCACAAAGCGGACGCGGAACCGCCGACGAGCTTATACAGGATGTCGTAGAGGGATACTTCGACGAGCTTGCGCAGACGCGCGAAATGCTCGGTAGCCGCTATGACGACCTGAAAAGCGGTAGGATTAAGTCCCTTCCCGGCGACGAGGTGGAAGCCTACTTCCGCGAAAAGAGCGCCGCTGCTCGGTGTTCCCCGTCCGGTTCATGAAGGAGTACGGATCATGGCAACTCTGGATTGGTCACAATGTCCCGCCGTCGAGAGCATCCCCGGCAAGGTCAGCGGCGCATGGGTGTTCAAGGATACCCGTATGCCGGTTTCCATTGTCTTTGAAAATCTTGAAGCCGGAGCCTCGATTAGCGAGATCATGGGGTGGTTCCACCTGTCGCGTGAACAGATCGTTGCCGTGATCGAATTTGCGGCGCGGAGCCTTGACGCGCCCCCACTTCCGCAGCAGTTCGTCCAAGCCGTCCATGCTCATACTGTTTGACCACAGCACCCCGGCTCCCCTGCGCCATGCTCTCAGGGCCCACGTCGTTGTTGAAGCAATTGATCGCGGATGGGACTGGCTTGCAAACGGCGCATTGCTCGATGCAACAGAGGCGGCCGGTTTCGAACTGTTGGTTACCGCCGACAAGAATATGCATTACCAGCAAAACTTGACGGGCAGGAAAATCTCAATCATCGTTCTCGGCAAAGCGCAATGGCCCATTTTGCGCCACAACGCTGAGAAAGTTGTGGCTGCCGTGAAAGCAGCGACACCCGGCAGCTATGCAGAGGTTGAAATTCCATTCGAGTGAGATTTGCCTGCCCTGCCCGCCGTGTTTCTCTGCGAAAAACCTCTCTTTGTTGGTAGTGTGACTGTACGATGGCATATTTTCCCGATCTTTCTCCATATGCGTACGGCCACGGCTCTCACCCGGGCGTAGTCCATGTAGGGTGGCTGGATGGTATTCATCCCTTTTCACAAGGGACTCTTGACACCCGCCTGTTCGAAAAAATGAAGTTGCTGGCTGCTAAGCCCGTTGAGCTTTATCGTGGCTCCCATATCTGTGAGCTAGGTCCTGAGCCCGGCCTCGCCAAGGAAACCCTTCCGAATCGCACCGTTTTTGATTTGAACAGTCCGTACGGAAGATGGCTGGCTCAGCACAAAAGCAACGGCGAAGTCAGAGTGTCTCTCGAAGGAATTACATTTGCTGCACCGGTGCTGATAGTCCATCACATCCAAGATCACGGCTACTTACCGCCAGAACAATTTCTGAGAGCAACCGAAGCAGCAACCTGCTGAAAGAACGCAAGTCGCTGTTCCGTCCATTTACACTAAAGAAGCATGATACCCACCCTCACCTGGACCCCCGAAGGCGTAAGTTTTATCGATCAGACCAAGCTCCCCCTTGAGGAGAGCTATGTGCTCGCCACCACCTATGAACAGGTGGCCGACATCATCGTCACCATGGTCGTCCGCGGCGCGCCGGCCATCGGCGTCTCCGCCGCATATGGCATCGCCCTCGGCGCGCTCCACACCACCGCCGTCACGCCGCAGTTATTCGCCCCCAAGTTCGACCACATCTGCGCCCGCCTGGCCGCAACCCGTCCCACCGCTGTCAATCTCTTCTGGGCCATCGACCGCATGAAGCGCCTCTTCGCCGCTTTGCTCGCTCAAGGCGACACCCTGGCCCAAATCCAGGAGAAGATCCTCGCCGAAGCCCATGCCATGTATCACGAAGACATCGCCGCCTGCAAAACCATGGGCGCATTCGGCGGCGCGCTTCTCCCCGATCAAGGCGGCGTCCTCACCCATTGCAATGCCGGCGCACTGGCCACCTGCGGTTATGGCACAGCGCTCGGCGTCATCCGTTCCGCCGTTGAGCAGGGCAAGCGCATTCATGTCTACGCCGACGAAACCCGCCCCTTTCTGCAAGGCGCGCGCCTCACCGCCTGGGAACTGATGGCCGACGGCATCCGCACCACCGTAATCTGCGATAACATGGCCGCCAGCCTAATGCGCGCCGGCCGCATACAGGCCGTGGTTGTCGGTGCGGACCGCATCGCCGCCAACGGCGACGTGGCCAACAAGATCGGCACCTACAACGTAGCCATCCTCGCCAAAGAGCACGGCATCCCGTTCTACGTTGCCGCCCCCTGGTCCACCATCGACCTCGCCACTCCCACCGGCGAATCCATCCCCATCGAAGAGCGCAGCCCCATCGAGGTCACTCACCACGGCGGCAAGCAGCTTACTCCCAACGGCGTAGGTATCTGCAACCCCGCCTTCGATGTAACTCCTGCCAAATATGTAACCGCCATCGTCACCGAACGCGGCGTCCTGCGCGCTCCGTACACCGAGTCGCTAAAGCAGTTGGAGCCAGCGACATTCTAGCCAAACGCCCGCGGTTGCTCAACCATCTACAGTTGTAAGCGTGGCGTTTCCCCGCTTCTCCATCTTCCGCCTGCGCCGCCGCTCGCTCACCCGAGGCGTCGCACTGTCGCTCGGCGCATTCGCGGCCACCCTGCGCCTTGCCGGTTTCCCTGACATTCACGCGCTCCACGGCTCGCCCTGGCAGGTTCTCGTCTTGCCCGTAGCCCTCTGGGGGATGATCGACACAGCCCGCTGCCTTCGCCCCAAATGGAGCCTCTACCATGCCGGCGTCCTCATCCTGCTCTACTCCGAGCTCATGATTCTCGCCCTGGTCATCTTCCTCTGCCTCTATCCCTGAATCGCCACAAATCCAAACCACCCAGTTCGGATGGAATCGAAGCCCGCCGCCCAGCGCTTTTCCGGCTTCCACCACTCCCTCTCCGCCGTGTACCATGAGGCAATTCGAACCATCGCAGTCTCCGCGATCGTGGTCGAAACAATCTCACCAGGCAATACCCCGGAGGACGATATGTTGAAAGGTTTTCGAGACTTCATTCTGCGTGGAAACGTTGTGGACCTGGCCGTCGCCGTCGTCATCGGCACGGCCTTCAATGCCATCGTAGCTTCGCTGGTCGGCGATGTGATCACCCCCCTCATCGGAGCGATCGTGGGCCAGCCGAATTTCAACAACTTTGCGCTGTACGTTCACAACAACCCCATCGGAGTAGGCAAATTCCTCACCGCCGTCGTTCACTTCCTCATCGTAGCCAGCGTTGTCTATTTTGGAGTGGTCCTGCCGCTGAACCACATGCTGGCCCGCCTCAACAAGCCCGCTCCCCCAGCTCCGCCCTCCACAAAAGCCTGCCCCGAATGCCTCAGCGACATCCCCCTGGCCGCCAGGCGCTGCGCCCACTGTGCCCAGCCGGTAGCCTAGAGTCTGCTGTCTCGCCGGGGCAAATCGCTGAAGCTGTTCTTTCTCTCGAACACGCAATCGCAGGGTTCCTCAGAGCCGTGCGCCGCTCAATGCGATAACCCCTTGCGTCTTTGGTGTAAGCTGGGAGCTTATTGCTGCGCTCGGTTGTTTTCTGTCGATTCCAGGTCCCATCTTGCTCCACCTCATCTCTCTTCGAAGGGTTTCACTCATGACCATTCGCAAGTCGCTTGCCTTCCTGGTTGCCCTGGCGCTCATTCCCACCTCGCTCTCTGCTCAATCCACCTCCCAGCCCGCCACGCCCACCGTCTTCGGCTACACCGACTTCGCCGCCCAGGCCAAAATCGAGGAGAAGTTCCTCGCCGTCCCCGACGCCAAGCTCGCCGGCCAGCACCTCAAGATCCTCACTGCGGAGCCTCACCTTGCCTCCACGCCCGAAGACCACAAGACCGCCCAATACGTCGCCCAGAAATTTCGCGCCGCCGGTCTCGATACCGAGATCGTTCCCTATCGCGTACTCATGAACCAGCCCAAGGTCGTCCGCGTCGAGGCATTCGACTCCGCCGGAAAGCTCCTCATCTCCGGCCCCACTCGCGAGCATGTTGACGGCGACCCCTACCAGGACGATCCCCGCGTCGTCATGCCCTTCAACGGCTCATCCGGTTCCGGAGACGTCACCGGCGAAGTAATCTACGCCAACTACGGCCGCCTTGAAGACTTCGACCAGCTCGACGCCCAGCACATCGACCTGCACGGCAAAATCGTAATCTGCCGCTACGGCTCCAACTTCCGCGGCGTCAAGGTCTACCTTGCCGAGCAGCGCGGTGCCGTCGGTGTGCTCATCTATTCCGACCCGCAAGACGACGGCTACTACAAAGGCGACGCATACCCCCTGGGTCCGTGGCGTCCTGAAACGGGCGTCCAGCGCGGCTCCGTGCAGTATCTTGTCAAGTATCCCGGCGACCCTGAAACGCCCGGCGTGGCTTCCACGCTCGATCTGCCCGACTCCGCCCGAGTCTCGCCGGAAGGCAACCAGCCCCACATAATCTCCATCCCCATCAGCTATCACGACGCCTCACCCATCCTCGAGGCGCTCAAAGGCCCCGGCGTCCCGCAAGGCTGGCAGGGTGCTCTGCCCTTCCGCTATCACCTGGGCGCAATTGGGCCGCAAGCTGGCCAGGGCGGCGTCAAGGTGCATCTCGTCTCCCAGCAGGACTACCAGCGCCGCATCATCTGGGACGTGATAGGCACGATCAAAGGTACCGACTTCCCCGACGATTGGGTCGTTGCCGGCAACCACCGCGACGCCTGGGTCTATGGCGCGGTCGACCCCTCAAGCGGCACCGCCGCCATGCTCGAATCCGTCCACGGCATCGGCGCGCTCATCAAGCAGGGCTGGCGTCCCCGCCGCACAATCGTCTTTTGCAGTTGGGACGCCGAGGAAGAAGGCCTAATCGGCTCCACGGAGTGGGTCGAGCAGCACGCCAAAACCCTGGAGCGCGCAGTTGCCTACTTCAATACCGACGTCGCCGTCTCCGGCCCCGATTTCTCCGCCGCCGCCGTTCCATCCCTCAAGCAGTTTATTCGCGAGCTCACCCACTCCGTTCCCAGTCCGCTCGGCGCAACCGTTTATGACCAATGGAAGGCCGCCCGCCCCGAGGCCAACGAGCACCGCGCCTCCAACGCCCCGCCCGACCCAGTCGGCGAGGTTCACGTCGGCGACCTCGGCTCCGGTTCCGACTTCACCCCGTTCCTGCAGCACGTGGGCGTGCCTTCCACCGACATCGGCTCCGGCGGTCCTTACGGTGTCTACCACTCCACCTTCGACGACTTCGCCTGGTTCACCCAGAACGCCGATCCTCACTTCGTCTATCTCCAGCAAATGGCCCGCGTCTTCGGACTTGAAGCCCTTCGCATGGCCGACACCGACGTTCTCCCCTACGACTACGTAACCTACGCCCACGAGATTTCCGCCTACATCGATGCGGCCAAAAAGAAAGCCAACGACGCACACCTTGGCTCGCTCGACTTTGCCCCCGTCGAAGCCTCCGCGTCCCGCCTCGCCGCCGCGGCCCAAAACGCGCATGCCCTTCAGATCGCCCCAAGCGGCGACCTGGCCAAACTCAACCAGGCTCTGCGCCAAACCGAAACTGCGCTCATCTCGGATGCCGGCTTGCCCAATCGACCCTGGTATCGCCACACCATCTACGCACCGGGCGAATTCACCGGCTACGCCGCCGTAGTCATCCCCGGCGTCAACGAAGCCATCGACGCCAAAGACCAACCCCGAGCCGCCAAGCAGTTGACCGTCCTGACGCAAGCTCTGGATCGCGCCGCGCAAACCCTGGCTTCCGCAAACTGAAGCGAGCCCCACTCAAAGGAATCGCGCGTATGTCTAAGCACAATAGAGAAGCTGTTCACGTCTTCGCGGCTTGGAACTCAATTCGCCGGAGCGTCGTCGCTCAGGGGTGAGATCTTTCGCGGGTGTTCTTCGTGTAGCTCGTGGTGCAACTCATCGACCTTCACTCTTGCCTTTTCCAAGGCGTTCTTGCCAGCGGAGGTGACCTTGTAAACCCGTCGCTTGCGCCCCGCAACTGTTTTGAGCGCAGACTTCAGCAGGCCGCTGCGCTCCAAACCATGCAACAGCGGGTAGAGAGTTCCGGGTCCAATGCGGTATCCGTGATGCGCCAACTCCTCCATCATGGCCAGCCCAAAGATCGGCTCGTGAGAAGCATGCACAAGCACGTGAATCCGTATGAGTCCCGAAAAAAGTTCCCGCTGTTGTTTCAACACAAGATGAATATACCGCTTCCGGTGCGGTCTCCAATTGCTTACTATCGAATTTCGATATATGCTGTTCAAAATGAATGCTTGCCTCAAAGGGGGCTTCATGATTCTCGTGGGAGTGCAGGGAGGAAAGCGAGGAATGAACGGCAGGCGATCAAGTCTGGCACTCATTCTCTTCTTCCTGCTCGCCGCATCAAAACTGTGGGCGCAGGGCCCTCCGTATCAAACCGACGATCCAGTGCCAGTTGACCTGCATCACTACGAGTTCTACATCTTCAGCGGGATCGATGGCACACCGGCGGAGATCGACTCCGCCGGGCCGGCTTTCGAGTTCAACTGGGGCGCCATACCCAGGGTGCAGCTACACGCCATCCTCCCCTGGGGAGGCGTTTTCCCTTCGAACAATCCTGTTTACCTGCCCGGTGGATCAGGCCCGAGCGCATTCGGTCTCACCGACATGGAATTGGGCGTGAAGCTCGCCATCGTGAAAGAAACCAAATACATCCCGCAAATCGGCACCTTTACCATGTTTGAAATGCCGACGGGAAGCTATGACAAGGGGCTCGGCGTCGGAAAAGTCTGGTACAAGCTTCCAGTCTGGTTTCAAAAGAACTCCGGCAAATGGCTCTTCGACGGAGGCGGCGGCTATCAGGTGGTCCCGCAAACCAACTTTCGCGACTTTCCCTATACCGGTTGGTTGATTAAGCGAGAACTCAACGAAAGATTTGAGTTGGGGGCAGAAGTCTTTGCGCACGGGCGCGAAGGTTTTGCGGCAGCACAAACCCAGCGTTCGACAATGATCGACGTCGGCGGCTACTACCATTTCAAGCATCACGAAGGCGAGCAATTTCTGTTCTGCTATGGCCACTCGATCGCCGGCCAGACTGAGAACTACGCCTACGCTGGCATGTATTGGACCTGGGGCAAAGACGACAAAGCAAACGGCCAGAAAAACGCGGCAAGAAACGAATGGATGCAAGGACCAATGCGGGGCAACGGATCTGAATGACCTGCGGAAGGCGACAAGCGTTCAGGCAGCCCAAAGCGAGGCACACGGCAAATGGAAATTACGGCACGCGCTCTTTGGACCCTGGTACACGGCATGGGGTTCGGTGCGCTTTATCTCCTGGCGTGTTCCGGTGCTCTCGTGGAGTTGTATAGATTCACATCCTCGTCTCCTTCGCCCGAATCCTCCGCCGGCCAGCAACGCTTCCTCAAGATTTACCTCCTTTCGATGGTTGTCCTCGCATGGGCCGCCGTGCTCACCGGAGCCTATGTCGTCTATCCGTGGTATCGCGCTGTGCCCCCATCGGGGACTAAAGACCTCGCAATGTTCCCGCAACGTCTGCTAATGGCCGGCCCAACGACAATCGGCTGGCACTCCCTTGGAATGGAGTGGAAGGAGCATGTCGCCTGGTTCGTTCCTATTTCGATCACGATGGTTGCGTTCGTCTTTATCAAATATGGCCGCGATCTTAAAAACCATCGGCAACTCCGCATCGCTGTGCTTGGCTTTGCCGCCGCTTCGTTTGTCTGCGCGGGCATCGCGGGCTTCTGCGGCGCGATGATTAACAAATACGCTCCCGTCCAGGGCGGCCACACGATTCAGCTGAGCCACGGAGAAGAAAAGTGAACATGTCGAAAAGCAATGCCTCACCCAACTCTCCGGTCCTGACAAACGGCTCCGGCTCGGCTGCCATTCTTGCGGCTGGTATCGGCTCTTTCGTTCTGGCGGTGTTCGCCTGCGCCAGCGACAAATCGGTAGCCGTCAGGAACACTTTCGTTTTCTATAAACCAACCGGGGCGCTCTCCGGCGTAACCACGACCGCCATCGTTGTGTGGCTCCTTGCCTGGGGGATATTGGAAGGACGCTGGCGCAACAAGACGGTCGCCGCGGGACGCATCGTCGCTGTTGCCTTCGCGCTGCTCGGTTTGAGCCTGTTACTGACGTTTCCACCCGTCGTCGATCTGTTCTAAAGGAATGTGGGTTGGCCAGCTACGCGCCACGCGCCAGTAATTCTCAGGGAACGCGAACCGCCCAAACCTCGTTTCCAACCTCGGCTCTTCCGTTCTTGTAAGCCTTGGCGGCCCGGCCAACGTCAATCAAATCCTGCGCCAAACCGAAACCGCGCTCATCTCCGAAGCCGGCCTGCCCAATCGCCCCTGGTATCGCCACACCATTTACGCACCGGGCGAGTTCACCGGCTACGCCGCCGTCGTTATCCCCGGCGTCAACGAAGCCATCGACGCCAATGACCAATCCCGCGCCACCCAGCAGTTGGCCGTATTGACGCAGGCTCTGGACCGCGCCGCACAAACGCTCGACACCGCGCGTTGAGAACTAGGTCACCCGCGCTACGAAGGGCACGGGCCTTACAATCTACAGAAAAACTCGAAATTGACGATGTTTTGTATCAGGGCACGACTTTAGTCGTGCCGTAAGTGCCGCAAAATCAATGCGGGCTTTAGCCCTTGAGGGAATGTCGGGACGAAATATCAACTTGTTCAGAGATTCCCTCTAGGTCAAGCCAGCAAGTCCAACTTTGGCGGATGCCCATCCTTGGACCCGCCGGCTATTTGGGTGGGAGGCCGGGCAGCCGAATGATATCACTGCTAGCACTTTCCTCGCCTTGTAAACGTTTTCGCGCGCAGTTTTGTGCTCAAAACACGCTTATTTGCGTGTTTTTAAGCACCAAACAGCACTAAAACGGCCTTATTGAGTGTCATTTTGCACTATTTGTCACACTCTTGCGTGTACATATTTGCGAACGCAAAAGTGTGATTCCGTACGGCTGTCGTACGCACTTTAGCGTACGCGCGGCCCAGTCTCTTTTTGGGAATCCGGCCTTCTTGGGTGTGACTTAAATCACACCTCATCCGTCCGGCGGTTGACCCCACCCTGTTACGCTCGTATCGTTGATATTGAAAAGGTTGGGTATGAAAACTTCCTCGAATACTCTGCGGATCGGGATTGCGGTCGCCGTCGTCGTCGGAACCATCGTCTGGCTGGCCACGTCGGGCTACAGCGACAACAAGAGCTATTTCGTCACCATCGCCGAGCTTGGCGGCATGGGCGACAAGGCGTATCACAGCCAGCTTCGCGTCGAGGGTTTCGTCGTCCCCGGCTCCATTGAGCACAACGGCCCCCACGTCGACTTCACGATGAACGAGTTTGAGAGCCACAATCCCAAGGCCCCCACGGGCCGTCTCCTGAAGGTCACTTACAAGGGTTCCGAGCCGCCCCCCGACACCTTCAAGGACGATTCCCAGGCTCTGGCCGCAGGCTCCTACGGGCGCGACGGCGTCTTCCACGCCTCCGTACTCCAGGCCAAGTGCGCCAGCAAATACGCTCCTGCCGGGCCTAATCAGCCCGCCACCAAGCCCGCTGCCGCGCCCGCCAAATCCGCCGCATCCAGCTCGGCTCAGCCCGCCAACCCGGCCTCGTAACAATGAGCGCCTCTGCCGCCGCAGTCGAGACGCACTACTGCGCCCGCCTCACAGGCGTCTCCAAGCTCTTTGGATCCTTTGCCGCGCTGCGCCAGGTCACAGTCGATCTCGAGCCGGGCCGCTGCTACGTTCTCATCGGGGAAAACGGCGCGGGCAAATCCACACTCCTCCGTATCCTCGCCGGCTTGCTTCGCCCCAGCTTCGGAACCGTCAGGCTTTTCGGCAATCTGGAACCCCAGGACGCGCGCGACCGCATCGGCTACATGTCCCATGCCCCCATGCTCTACGACGAGCTCACCGCCCAGGAAAACCTGCGCTACTTCGCCGCGCTCTACCCCGGCCGAGACTGCCTCAGCGCCGCCGAAGCCCTGCGCCAGGTTGGTCTCGACCCCGATCTCACCCGCCCCTTTGGCCAATATTCGCAGGGAATGCGCCAGCGCACCTCGCTGGCCCGCGTACTGCTCCCCGTGCCCGAATTGCTTCTGCTCGACGAGCCCTTCTCCAACATGGATGTCGAATCCGTAAGCCAGATGGTCGCGCTCCTCGCCCGTTTCCGCCAAACCAGCCGAACTATCGTCATTACCACACACCAGCGCGAGCATGCCGCCCCCATCGCCGACTGGGTCCTCCAATTGAAGGCCGGCCGCGTAGCCTCGTTTGAGCCGGGGAATCCAACCTTATGAAAACAAACGGCGCGCGCTTCCTAGAATCCCTCGGCATCCCCTTCGAACTTCGCGAGTACGAAGTCGACCCCGACGACCTGAGCGCGATCACGGTGGCCAGGAAGATCGCCATGCCTCCGGAGCAGGTCTTCAAGACTCTGCTCGTGACTGGCGGCCCCAATACGTATCGTTTCGCTGTCATTCCCGGCGACGCCGAGCTCGATTTCAAGAAGTTGGCCCGCGCTTCCGGCCTGCGCAAAGCTGAGATGGCGCCGCTCAAAGACGTGCAGCCGCTCACCGGGTACATCCGCGGCGGCGTCACGCTGTTTGGCGCGCGGAAACCCTACCCCGTCTACATCGACGAGACCGCTATTCTCTTTGACCAGATCAGCGTTTCGGCCGGCGCGCGCGGCGTCCAGCTAATCCTCAGCCCCAGCGACTACCTTCGCGCCGCGCAGGTGCTCGAAGTCGAAGTCCAGTTAGCAGACCTGACCAAGGATGGGCCAAAACTGACCGCTCCGGAGGTCAATCCAGAATGACCCGCGCCCTCTGGACCCATCTCGTCAAAGACCTCCGCATCGAACTCCGCTCCCTCGACGCGCTGGTCTCCATGCTCTTCTTCTCGCTGCTGGTGGTGGTGCTGTTCTCCATAGCCTTTGACCCGCACGGAGACTTCTCACGCGAAATCGCCGGGGGCGTTCTCTCCGTGGCCACCATGTTCGCATCGGTAAGCGCGCTCAACCAGGCCTGGGCGCGCGAAATCCGCCACCAGGTCATCGACGCCCAGCGCATGGCTCCCGCTCCCGGCGCGGACCTTTTTCTGGCCAAGGTCATCGCCAACTTCCTCTTTGTCTCCATCGTTCAGGTGATTCTGGCGCCCGTTTTCCTGATCATGTACAACCTGCACATCGAAGGACAGGCGTGGCTGCTGGCCGTAGTTCTCCCGCTAGGCACGTGGGCGCTAGTGGGCAACGGAATCTTCTTCGCGGCGCTGTCTATACGCACACGCAACCGCGAGCTTCTGCTTTCGCTCATCTTGTTTCCCATCTTCATTCCGGCACTGCTGGCCATGGTGAGGGCCACCTCGTCCATTCTCACGGGAGACAGCGACCCCACCCTATGGATCAAGCTGCTTGCCGGCTACGACATCATCTTCACCACGGTAAGCCTGCTGCTGTTCGACGTAGTCTTCCACGCGGAATAGGCAAGGCGCCCATTCTCCACCCTGAGATGGAGCCGATGCCACGCCCGCCGTCGTAAACTACAATCGTCCCACAGGTTGCCCATGAAAAAACTGCTCTTCGGACTTTACGCCGCTATCGTGCTGGTCCTGATGGTCTGGGGCTTTTACATGGCCATTTACGTGGCCCCTGAAGACGCCATGCAGGGCGAGATCTTCCGCATCATTTTTTACCACGTGCCGTCTGCCAGCGTGGCGTTCGTGTTCTTCGCTATATCGCTTGCCGGGTCCATTGGCTATCTTGCCTGCCGGCGAAACAGTCCAAACGGGGCGCAAGTGGCGGATGCATGGGCGCTGGCCGGAGCCGAAGTCGGCGTGGTGTTCTGCACCGTGGTGCTGGTTACTGGGCCAATCTGGGGCCGGCGCGCATGGGGCATCTGGTGGACCTGGGACGCGCGACTCACCACAACGCTGGTGCTGTGGCTCATCTACGTGAGCTACCTGCTGCTCCGCCGCTTTGCCGCCGGGCCGCAGGTGCAGACACTGGCAGCCGTGCTGGGAATCTTTGGCGCGCTGGACGTGCCGATTGTCTACATGTCGAACCGCTGGTGGCGCACGCAGCACCCGGCCCCGGTGTTTGGCGGCTCTGAAGGCTCGGGGATGGACCCGTCGATGCTGCCGGCCTTCTTCTGGAACATGGGCGCGTGGTTCGCGTGGGGCATCCTGATCCTGGCCCTGCGGTATCGCGTGGAGCGCCAGCAACAGAAATTCGCCGCTGAGGAAGCACAGGCGGCGCTGAACGAAAACGGCTGATTATTGGCCGAGCCGGGGATCGACTTGAGGAGGACAAAGCAATGGATGAAAAGGCTATTCTCGACCACCAGTTTGTTGTTGCCGCTTACATCGCCACATGGGTCATCCAACTGAGCTATGTGGCTTGGCTTGCCTTCAAGTGGAGGGCGCAGAAACGCGCCGCCGGCCGCACCGGGCGCAATCCGCAATAATTTGCGGTAGATTCAAGTAACTCTTTCTATTTCTTATATTTAAATAGATTCGCCTCGCCTGGATTCGCATAGCGTATCCTCCCATTGCAGCGCGGAGTTCTTCGCCGTGCCACGAAGGTGGCATGGGCATAGCACCGGCTTGTCGCCGAATCGAGTGTTAGTGGTATTTAAGTTTTTTCTAATCAGACCGATTATGAATTTGTGGACAGGCTCAAACGAGCCGCACAAGGAGTAAACCCAAATGCATGATCTACTGATTGCCCTGGCCTTTATTGGAATGGTCGTTGCCCCAGCTATTATCGCTGCCAAGTCCGGCGCCGCCGCCAAGGAGTAGCTTCGGCTATCTCCCGGCCCAAGAGCCCGTAGGCCTGGACTTGGGGTTCTCGATTTTGCCCTGCCGGATCCCCGTACGGATTTCCAGTTCGAACCTGGATTGCGGGTGTCGAGCATTCCCCAGTTTCGATGCGACAATCCCTTAGGGGCTAAAGCCCGTGCGTATTATGTGCTGTTTGCGACACCCTTCGGCTACGCTCAGGGCAGGCTTTGAAGTCCTGCCCTTTCAAGATATATCCAACCGAGCCACTCCTGTCGCCTGAAAGCAATTGCCCTTAGCCGTTGAAGCCGTTAGACTGATGGTTTGAGGGACGGCGAATGTTAGTTGTGATGAAAGCGCAGGCGACGCCGGAGGAAATTCAGGCGGTTTGCGACCATATTGAGCAGTTGGGCTTTCGCGCCCATCCACTTCCCGGCGCACAGCGCACCGCTATCGGCATCACCGGCAACCGGGGGGAAGTGGACCGCGGCAACATCGAGGCGCTTTCCGGTGTCGCCGAGGTGATACGGGTTTCAAAGGCCTACAAGCTGGCCAGCCGCGACGTTAAAGAAGAAGATACCGTTATCCGCTTTGCGGGGACAGACGCTGCCATTGGCGGCCGCGACCTGGCCATTGTGGCAGGCCCCTGCTCCATTGAGAATCGTGACCAGGCTTTCGCCATCGCCGAGCAGGTGGCTGCGGCAGGCGCGCAGTTCTTTCGCGGCGGCGCTTACAAGCCGCGAACTTCTCCTTATGCATTTCAGGGGCTAGGCCTCGAGGCACTGCGCATCATGGCGGAAATCCGCGAGCGTTTCGGCCTGCGCATTGTTACCGAAGCAATCGACAACGAATCGCTTGAGTTGGTGGCACAGTGGGCCGACGTGATCCAAATTGGAGCGCGCAACATGCAGAACTTCTCTCTGCTGAAGCGCGCCGGTCGGCTGCGCAAGCCTGTTCTGCTGAAGCGCGGTCTTTCGGCCACACTCGAAGAATTCCTGATGGCCGCCGAGTACATTATGAGCGAGGGCAACTACGAGGTGATTCTGTGCGAGCGCGGCGTGCGCACCTTTGCCGACCACACTCGGAACACCCTTGACCTGAGCATCATTCCTGCTGTGCAAAGGGTGAGCCATCTGCCCATCCTTGTGGACCCGAGCCACGGCACCGGCCGACGCGACAGCGTTCTGCCAATGGCCCGGGCAGCCATTGCTACGGGCGCCGACGGTGTCCTGGTGGAAGTCCACCACCAGCCGGAGAAGGCGCTGTCGGACGGTCCGCAGTCCATTTATCCCGCCCAGTTTGCAACCATGATGGACGAGATCGAGCAGATTGCTTCGGTGGTCGGGCGCAGCCTGGCTCGCGGCATCCACATTGAAGCACCCGCGGTGTGAGCGCATGATCGCAGGCAAATGCCGGGCGGGCTTGTTCTCGGCCTTTGGGGTCTCGGCCTTGGGGCGTGGATTGCTGGCGAAGTCGAGGAGACTGGCCCGGCTGGCTGCATTTTGCCTGCTTGCGCTTGCCGTCAGCTCCTGCCGTTCGCACGACTTCCCCGAGTACCCCGCCAACTATCGAGAATTTGCCTATGTAACCAATGGCGGAAGCGGCACAGTATCCGTCATCGACGTGGTAAATGTGCGGCTCGACCGCGAGCTGCAGGTAGGCCAGAACCCTGTAAGCGTCGTTACCAGCCCCACTCGCAACGAAGTGTACGTGGTCAACTTCGGAGCCGAAGGCGCGCTTGGTTCGATCTCGGTTATCAATGCGGAGAACAACACGGTGGCAGCTACAATTGCCGTCCATCGCCAGCCAGTTTCCATCGACATCGACCCCGACGGGGCGCTGGCTTATGTGGCCAACTCCGGATCTAACTCAATCTCCATACTCGACCTGAAAGCACGGCGCGAAGTTGCCCAGATCGCGGCCGGCGAGGAGCCGGTCTCGGCCCGCATAGCCCCCGACGGCAAGACCCTGGTCGTGGCCAATCGCCGCGGGAATAGTGTCAGCATCGTCGATCTCGCTGCCCGGACGACCCGCGCCACCTTCGGCGATTGCCCCGGCGCATCCGACGCCGTCGTCCTGCCCGACTCCACCAAGGCCTTTGCAGCGTGCTCCGCCGGTCATCAGGTGATGGCCATCGTCCTGGCCCACTCCAAGGCGCACCCAGACCAGCCCGACCGACTGGAGGCATTTATGGATGTGGGGCGCGCCCCCGCGCAACTCGCACTGAAGCCCGACGGCGGCGAGATCTTCGTCTCCAACTCACTATCCGATTCCATCTCCGAGGTGATTACCACAACGGACGACGTTCTGGGCGCTTACATGATTGGCGACAACCCCGTCCGCGGCGTGGTTTCCAGCGACAACTCCCTGCTCTATGTAGCCAACTTCCGATCGCAGTATGTGACGGCCTACTCGATCGAAGACGGCAGACGTCTCATCCCGTCCATCCACGTGGGCGACGGCCCTTCCGCTCTGGCGTTTTCCGGTTCGGGGAACCTGCTCTTTGTGGTGGATGCGCGCTCCGGCGATGTGTCGGTGGTCCGGACGGCGTCGCGATCGCTGTTTAACATGCTCCCCACGGGGCGCAATCCTAACGCTATTGCTATAAAGGCGTTCAAGCTGCCTTAAGTTTTGCTCGAGCTAAGATATTGCTGCAGTGAAGAAATCCAAGATCAAAAATGCGGCCAATCATTCCCCATCGGTGGATAAGCGACTAACTCGAAAACCTATTCCCCATAGCCTGCCCTAACTGTTCTTCTCGCCCCACCGCGCCACGCTGAACTGCGCTCCTGCAAACAGAATGAGCCCCGAAGCATAAGCCCAGAAAAGCAGTCCCACCGAAACATAAAATGGCCCATACAGTTTTTGCAGATCGAGATGCGGCAGGATCAGGATAAACAGATACTTCGATACCAGCCAGATGATTCCGGTCCACACCGAGGTGCGCAGAACAGGCCGCCATGGTACTTTTCGGTTAGGCAGCAGCCAGTAAATGGAAAAGAAAAACAGGATGCAAGCCGCGCCGCTGGACAAAATCAAAAATACAGTGCTGATGCCGTTGAACACGAAGTTATCGGTGTGATGGAAGAAGAGAAAACCCAGCGCTGCCTGCTCGCCGGCATTCAACAGGATGCTGGTAAGCGCGAGCACAACCATGAGAATCGCCAATCCGAACGCCACCAGTTGGTTCATCAGATAATTGCGGCTCTTGGTCACGCCCCAGGCCTGGTTCAAGGCCACTTCCAATGGAAGGAAAATTCCAGTGCAGGCCACCAGAATCATGATGAGAGAGAAAATCTGCACTCCATGTCGCGGAGCCTCGGCAGCCAGGCTCGCCGCAACAAAATCCTGGTTCGACGGCATAAAGTACCGCACCATATCGCTGACCACGGTGACCATCAATGAGGAGTGAAACACAGACCGGGCCAGTGTATACAGCAACACGATAAACGGAATGAATGAAAGAATGGCATTGGCCGCCACGCTGAATGCGAATGTATGCACCTCGCTGTCCAACAGATACGTCACCAGCGCCTTCCCGTCCCTGCGCCAGCGGTACCACTTGGACCTTGTTACCGGCTCTGCCGCATCCGCATCAACGCCCTTGATCTCCGCTTCGCTGCCCGTACCGGAATTTGAGACTTGAGTCACGCGTCACTCCTTAGCTTTGGCCAGGGCATTCCTGTGATGGCTTTGCTCGCACGCCGCATAGGCGGTCGGGAGCGCCCAACCGTGTTTCATCGAGAAGCCTGGTTTCTTTAAGGATAGTCCTGTCAGGCAGCCTTCGCCTCAATTTCCGGAAGTTGAGGAAATGCTTGCAGATAGACTGTTCGGCGCATCGGCGTCGCTGTATCGCTCATGCCCGGCACCAACTACGGCGTTGAATCACTCGGTCATTTCCGGTCGCCCTTCGAGTTTTTGCGTAAGCCACTTGTACCATTCAAATGCGCATGGGCTATTCATTTTCTTCTTGCATCCAGACCCAAATCCTGACATAACTGAATCACGACTATCCGTGACACAAAATTGGATGGCAGTTAGCATTGCATGTCTTGGATTGTCAGGGCAAAAATCCAACTTAACCGTGACTTGGGGCTCAATCGGCGTGCCACGAAAGTGCGCTCAGGCGGTTCGCGGCATTTCCAAGGTGTTCCCCGCACCCTGGGCTTGTTCGCGTGAAGGAATGCATGTAAGAAGTGGTTTGCGATGGGGGCCGTTGGCAACGACAAATGCGCCAAAGGCCAGGCGGGAGGTCTCCAATGAGGGAACAAGGCGTTGTGAAGTGGTTCAGCGGATCCAAAGGATATGGATTCATTCAACGGTCGAGCGGCGAGGATGTATTCGTCCATTTCTCCGTCATTCAGGAAGGTGGTTACAGGACATTGAATGAAGGGGAGTCAGTCGAGTTTGAGTGCCAGCAGGGTCCCAAAGGATTGAATGCTTTGGACGTTGCCAGGGTTGGATAACTCACCCTTCCTCCACCTACCGTCCAGATAGCATGGAGTTATGGCGCCATGCTTCATCGCGCGGCTGGCTTACCCGGCTCTTCTGGCTGGTTTGCGCCGCGCTCGAGCTTTTCGAGCGCCCATCGGGCAGCCATGCGCAAGCCCTCGTCCGCGGCCTCGGCCCACTGTTGGAGCCGGACCGCAAATTGCTCCTGTCCGCTGTTTCCCATGGCAATGGCCACGTTCCTTTTGAGGCCGAGGAAACCCGCGCGGCGCACAGGTGAGCCGTTGAATTGGCGCTCAAACGTCGCCGGGTCCAGTGCCGCAAGCCACTCCAGCGCCGGATTGACCAACTCCGCACGCGGCTCCAACTCCGGGTCCGCGAGGGCTGGGTCCAGGTTCAGGGCTGGCTTGCGGTTCCAGGGGCAAACGTCCTGGCAGATATCGCAGCCAAAAACCTGACGCCCCATTCCTTCCATCAACCCAGGTTCGATGGGCCCCCGATGCTCGATGGTCAGATACGATATGCAGCGCGTCGCATCCATTTGATATGGCGCGATGAGCGCATTGGTCGGGCAGGCATCGAGACATTGCCGGCAGCTTCCGCAACGATCTGGAAGGGGCGCCGGGGGCGCTTTTTCGTCTTCCACTGCCAGCGAGGTGAGCAGCACCGCCAGAAACCCAAACGACCCCAGTTTGAGATGAATCAGGCAGGTGTTTTTTCCGGTCCAGCCGAGGCCGGCCGCGGTGGCCAGCGCCCGCTCAACGACGGGCCCGGTGTCCACATAACCTCTCGCCTCAAACTGCTCATGTGGGCGCGTTTCCCGAATTCGTGCTTCGAGCGCCTTGACGCGCTTCAGCAGCACCTTGTGATAGTCGCTCGGGCGCCGCACTCCATTGGCATCCACGCGGCTGGACCACGCATAGCGCGCAATCCACCCAGCGTCCTCGGCTGCCGGCTGGGTTGAATGCGGCTGCGCGCTCTCGTAGCTTGCGAAGCACACAATCGCCGAGCGCGCCCAGGGAAACGCGGTTCCGACGCGCGCGCGCAACAGCCGCCCACCTTCATCGGCCCGCTCCAGATAGCGCATGGTTCCGGCGCGCCCGGCCCGCAACCATTCTTCAAAGCGGATTGCGTCCCTTTCCGCTTCCCTGTGGGGAATCGCGACCATGCCGGCCTCCGCAAAGCCAACCTCCCGCGCCCATACGCGTACTTGCTCGCGGCTCAGTCCGCTTGCAGCGCACGACCGTTCGCCGGACTTCGAGTCCTGAGAGCGGCCGGGAGGAAAACTAGATGCAAAGCTCGACATGGAACCGGAGACACTCCTTTTTGCGTACAGATATTTGTGTCCGATTGCGGACGCGGAGTTTGAAAACCGAACACCCACGCCCGCATCGGGGAACATTGCGGGGTTCGTATCCCCTGTGAATTCAGCATATTCCCTTGTTGCCGGTTTGGCTCACAGAATGCACTTACTCATAGCGTCAGGCCGACTGTCCTGGCGATTGATGTAACAGGAACAAGTTTTCCCAAAGGAGGCTTTCCCATGATTGCTACAGCTTATAACTCAACAGCCACGGTAGTTATCGGCGCAAGTCAGGCAAGTGAATTGACCGAGCTGGTTCGGGGCCAGGAACGGATGCTGTTGGAGCAATTATCCCCGATCGTCAGCCGGCAAAGCCTCGTCCTCGATCTGGGCCAGGTGGAGCGGATCGATGCGGCGGGCATCGCGGTTCTGGTAGCGCTGTACCGCGCCGCACAGGAGGCAGGCAACCGCTTCACGATTTCCAATGTTACGCCGAGGGTGGCGGAGGTTCTGGCGCTGGTTGGGCTGGACCGCATTCTTCTCATCAGGAATGCGGCCCACGGTTCCCGTTCCACCCAATGCTTCGAGCGTCCGGCTGCCTAGGTCTGCCTGCTTCCTTCAAAGGATGAATCCTTGCGCCTTGCGCGCCGGCTCCGGTTGTCTGCTAAGTTGTTCGCACCGCGTCCTTATTTTTTTCGGCATGGCGATAACGCTTGCGCATGGGAAGTTGCCTCGATCTTCCCAACTTTGACCTATAGGCTTAGCTCCCCTAACCAGGGTCGACGATAGTCTGTCGCGCGGACTATGATGCTTTCTGTTTTCATTTACATTTGTCCTGCGGAGGAACCTTCCATGAGAAGCGTTCGATTGTTGCCTGTTTGTCTAAGTGTGTGCCTGTTCGCGATTACCGGCATTGTTCCATCTGCTGAGGCGCAGACTACGGCTCCAAACGAATGGACGTGGATAGGCGGAAGCAGCACCGTCCCAAATAACTGCGCGGCAGCTCCGAGCACCGTCTGTGGCCAGCCTGCGGTTTACGGTGCCTTGGGAACACCCGCCGCTGGAAATTCCCCAGGGGGCCGTGCCGATGCTGTGAGTTGGACCGACAGCGGCGGTAACCTCTGGCTCTTTGGGGGCGGTACCTCCGATTCCAACGGAGACAGCTATTTCTTTAACGACTTGTGGAAGTTCGATATTTCGGCGAACGAATGGGGCTGGATGGGCGGAAGCGCCACGGCGAACCAGCCCGGCGTTTACGGAATACCGGGCAAAGCCGCTGCCGGAAACATCCCCGGGGCTCGCGACAGCGCTTTGAGCTGGATCGATAACAGCGGCCATGTTTGGCTCTTTGGCGGGCAGGGATACGACAGCGCCGGTGTGAATGGCCAGTTAAACGACCTGTGGGAACTCGATCCCCTAACGAACGAATGGACCTGGATGGGTGGAAGCAGTACCGTGGGCGCCAATGGAGGTCAGCCGGGCGTGTACGGCGCGCCGGGAACTCCCGCTGCCGGAAACACTCCCGGAGGCCGCTGCTGTTCCGTGGGATGGGCGGACGGCAATGGCGATCTCTGGCTCTTTGGTGGCTATGGCTACGACTCCAAAGGCACGGGAGGTTCTCTAAGCGACCTTTGGGAGTTCAATTCTGCCACGGGCGAATGGGCTTGGATGGGCGGAGGCACCGCCGTATACGGCTACTACAATGGTCCGCAGCCGGATTACGGCACCTTGGGAACGCCCGCTCCTTCCAACATTCCTGGAAGCCGTGATTTTGCTGTGAGCTGGACCGGCAACGACGGCAATTTCTGGCTCCTTGGAGGCCTGTCCTACGATGTCAACTACGACTGGGGCTACTTCAACGACCTTTGGGAGTTCGGCCCTTCAACAGGAGAATGGGCGTGGATGGGCGGAAGCAGCACGGTGCCATCGTTTGGCACGGGCCACCCCGGGGTCTACGGCACTTTGGGCACGCCTGCTGCTGGAAACGTCCCCGGAGGCCGAGCTGCCGCCGCAAGCTGGAGAGACAGCGGCGGCGATTTCTGGCTCTTCAGTGGCTACTACATCGACGGTTATTATTACGAAAACTTCAACGACCTTTGGGTGTTCAATCCCTTCATAAACGAATGGGCCTGGATGGGGGGAAGCGGCACAGGAAACTGCTACGCGTCTGGCACTGACTCAGGATGCACTCCGCAAGGGGTCTACGGTAATTTGGGCAAGCCGGCTGCCGGAAACACCCCCGGGGGGCGCACGGGTGAAGTGACCTGGACCGACAGGAACGGCAATTTATGGCTCTATGGCGGCGGTGGCTTCGATTCGGTCGACAATGAAGGATTTCTCAACGACCTGTGGGTGTATCAGCCGGCCGTGCCGGCAGCGTTGACCGCACCGGTTACGGGCAGCCAACTGACAGGCACAAGCGCGAGCTTCTCCTGGACCGCAGGCAACAAAGTCACAAACTACTGGCTCGACCTTGGCACAGCAGCCTCGGGAGCGGCTGCGAAAAACATTTACAGCTCGGGCTCGATTACGTCCCGCGCTGAAACCGTAACCGGCCTGCCAGCCAATGGCGAAACCATTTACGTCACGCTCTACTCGGAGATCGGTGGAACCTGGCGACCCACCGTTTACGCCTACACCGCATCAGGCTCGCCTAGCCCTGCGGCCCTCACCTCACCTGCCGCGAACAGCACGCTGACGAGTACGAGCGTTACCTTCATCTGGTCGCCGGCCAACCCGGCAACCGATTACTTTTTCAACCTCGGTACCGCTTCTTCCGGCGTGAACGCGAAGAACATCTATTCCGGCAACTCAACCACGGCCACCTCAGTCAACGTCACCGGCATTCCCACCAACGGCGAAACCATCTACGCCACGCTCTACTCGTACGTTGCCGGAGGCTGGTCGCCCATCGTCTACTCCTACACCACTTCCGGAACGCCGGTCGCGGCGGTGCTAAACACACCGACGCCCAGCACAAAGCTTTTAAGCTCCAGCGTGACTTTCAGCTGGTCGGCCGGTGAAGGAGTTACGAATTACCGGTTCAACCTGGGAACCGCTTCTTCCGGCGTGAACGCGAAGAACATCTATTCCGGCAACTCAACCACGGCCACCTCAGTCAACGTCACCGGCATTCCCACCAACGGCGAAACCGTCTACGCCACGCTTTACTCGTACATTGCCGGAGCCTGGCAGCCCACCGTCTACACCTACACCGCATCCGGCTCACCCACCCCTGCTGCGCTCACCACCCCCAGCCCCAATACCACGCTCTCCGGAACCAGCGTCGTTTTCTGCTGGTCTGCCGGCAGCAATGTGCCCGCCTACTGGTTCAACCTCGGCACAGGCGCTTCAGGCGTATCGTCGAAGAATATCTACTCCGGCGGTTCAACCACGGCCACCCAAATACAAGTGATCGGCCTTCCCACCAACGGCGAAACCATCTACGCCACGCTTTACTCGTACATTGCCGGAACCTGGCAGCCCACCGTCTACACCTACACGGCATCCGGCTCGCCGTCGCCAGCGGTGCTGACCACACC
>Ga0302189_10000810_pt1 | contig 27502 bp, 22 predicted proteins | sample II_Bog_E2_2_FD_194551 | JGI IMG/M metagenome (GOLD analysis project Ga0302189, IMG submission 194551) | Peat permafrost microbial communities from Stordalen Mire near Abisko, Sweden - II_Bog_E2_2 | ecosystem: Environmental > Terrestrial > Soil > Wetlands > Peat | place: Sweden: Abisko...
ACGACACGCATCGACCAATTCAAATGCCAGACCCTTTTCTCTCGCATTGAAAATTAGTGCAACCCCCGCCTGACCCCGCGCATCTCTCAATACAAGCAATCCCAGCTATCGCATCGCCTTTGGTACACGACAGGTCTTCCCAGCCTTCGGTGTCTTGTATCCGGCGTTTCCTCAGCCGTTGGACATCGGCTGCATCTTCGAGTTCTACCGTTTCACCCAGGAGGGTTGTTTCCCATGAGCAGTCGAGCTACTCTGCCCACTGACCGCAGCAAGAGCGGCCTAGGATCCAGCCAGCCGCTTTCGCGCAATCGCAAAGCTGCGCCCGCACCGCTTCCCTTCCGCTTTCCAGCCCACGCCGCGGTCGAGGATGCTCCGCTCCATCAGGCCGAGCTCTTTTACCTGCAAAAGCAGATCCAATCGCAGACCCCGATGGTGGTCGTTCTAGAGGATGGAGAGCGCGTCGAGGGCTGCATAGAGTGGTACGACCGCAATACGCTCAAGGTCCGCGGCACTCAAAAGACCCTGATCTACAAGAGCGCGATTAAATACATGTACAAGGTGGGCGACGCCGGGCAGTAATTCCACATTACGCCGCGAAAGACTTGACCCCGCGAAGAGGTTGAATGCGAGACTGAGAATGGATTCCCGTTCTCGCGTTTTCTCAGGAAACCTCGGGTGAAACGCGTCCACGAGATTCCTCGCAAAAAAAGACTGTTACTTGTTTCGCCGGTAGAGCGACCACCATTGAGTGCTGGCGACAAACGAAAAATGCTGCGACAAATAGAGTTGGTATGCATTCTCAATCCAAAGATCGCTTTTCATGTGGGAACTCGGGTAATGGGGAACCATGATTAGGTCCGCATTGCCAAACACTCGGCTTGGTTCAAGTAACTGAGTCGTTCCGATGCTATTTCCGACCAGGAGAAAAGGGCTCCCGCCAACAGCGGGCTTGCGGCGCAGCAAATACGAAAACGGGTTGTGAAAACCGAGCGTCAGAACCGATTCTTCTGGCGCAGACGACCGAGTTAGCAACGCCAGCCCATCATTCACGCATGCCACATAGAAGTGGTTATTGTCGACGCTCGAATCTCCACCCGTGTCGTCGGAATCGTAAAACCTCAACCGTTCCATCCGATCGCCGACGATGGCGACTCCCATCGCCCTGACCGAGGGTGCGCGGTATCGCAGCAGAGTTCGCACACTCTCCGCATCCAGAAAAAACTGGGTCGCAATGCCTCCCATGCCAAACGCGACGACCGCGAATATGGCCATCTTCTCTTTCGCTTGAGGGTATGCCGCCGTAAGCAGGCCAAGAAGAATTGCCGTCCACATCATCGCCAACTGGACTCCGGTCTCAGACGCGTTTGTCCGTTTGAGCAGACCGCCAGTCGCAATCACTATGCAGCCGAGGAGTATCAATCTCACTGCGTGCGTTTGCCAAAGTTTGCCGCGCGAGACCAGGAGCGTAGCGACCACGGTAATGATTGCCAGCGTCACCATCTCCGCGCTCCCGGCGATATCGCCTATCATCCCGTTAAAACTCAGCGAAGAAGCACGGGCGTGAGTGGCAAACAACATGTCGGAAAGGAACGCGGAAATTGCAAGCCGCAGGTAAAGACTGAACGCCACAACCGTGCAGACAACCCCCGCAAGAATGCCCCATGCGCGCTGCATTTCCTCACGCCGGACCGGTACCGTTACCAGCAGAAGAAGAAACGCAACGCCAAAAAAGTTCAATTTCAGGAATGCCAGCAGGATGAGAGCAACACCGCTTGATACGCCGCCCCAAAACCGGCTGCGCTCGCTTGCGAATGCGCACTCCAAGAGCAATATGCCGAGCAGTACATACCCGTGGCGATTGTAGATCATGGCGCAACTCATCACTTTCCAGGAAGATCCGAGGGGTGTCGGAGAAGTTGCAGTGAGGATCAGCCATGCGGTAACGATCAAGGCCGGAACGGCCGGCATCCGCCGCCGCGACAAAAGCAATCCCCATATCCCGACAGTTATGCCAAAAGCAACATCGCCGATCGCGATTCCCTGCGGGCTGCCATGGGTCAGTAACATGCCGCCAGCCATAATCATGTATTCCAGCGGGCCAAGCGCCAGGTAGAAATCCCGATAGGGGATTTGGCCGCTCAAGAGCCGCCAGCCTCCATCCAGCAATATAATCGAATCGTTGCCAAATCGATTGATCGGACCAGTCCCAAGCATTGCAAGGCAGATGAAGTAAAGGCTGGCGACCAAAACAAAGGTCCAACGGACCCCCCTGGAATCTCGCCCGCTCACGCAAAGCCATTTCATGGCTCGATCATGCAGGGCGGTGGTTTCATTAGGCACAGCAGGAAGAAGCGGCATTCGCTTATTTTCTCCTAGTTGCGCCCATTGCTGCATAACCCTTGGCAGAGTTCCATGCGTGGTTACTCGACGCCGCCCCTATACACCGCTTTTCCGAGCCGATCCCGAATGGCCGCCCCGATGCCCTCGGGCGGCGGCAGCGGGCATAAGATAACGCTGCACAGCTGCGCATCGAGCGCGCGCAGCCCTGCATAGAGCGTCTGCGCCAGCTCTTCAGGCACAGCCCACCGCCCCCAGGCGAATACGGCAGCACCATCCATGGGCAGATCAACCTCAACGGGCAGCATGAGTCCCACCCGTTCACCAGCGCATTTGCTGGCAGCCGCGCCGAGCCTTGCACCCAACTCGGCCAGTGGACCTTCGACGAGAATCAAGCGCGCCCTTGGCGCATAATGCCGGAGACCCACCCCTGGCGATGGCAGCGCCTCCCGCAGCGTCTCCTGCAACTCCCCGCCGCCTTTGAAGGTTTCTACCGCACCGGCCACCTCGCGAATTTGTTCTGCGGTCACAGCTCCCGGCCTGTAGACCACCATCGGGTTCTGGCAGGGGTCCAGCACCGTTGACTCGACCCCAAGCCCCGTCGCTCCCGCGTCGAGTACCGCATCGATGCGCCCATCGAGATCTGCCAATACGTGCGCGGCGGTCGTCGGGCTGATATGGCCAAAAACATTGGCGCTCGGCGCTGCCACCGGAACACCGGCCCGCCGGATCAGATCCAGCGCCACAGGATGCGCTGGCATTCTCACCCCCACCAGCGGCCGTCCCGCGGTCACCACATCCGGCACTGCCCGAGTCCGAGGCAGCAGCAGCGTCAGCGGACCCGGCCAAAACGAAGCTATCAACCGCCTCGCCGCTTCGGGAACCTCCTCGACCAGCCCATCCAACATTCCTTGGTCCGAGACATGCACAATCACCGGATCCCACGACGGCCGCCGTTTGGCCTCGAAGATTCGCCCCACCGCGGCAGCATCCAGCGCATTCGCTCCAAGCCCATAGACGGTTTCCGTCGGCAGCGCCACCAATCCGCCAGCGCGCAATATCTGCGCTGCCCGCCCGAGCGTTTCCTTAGCGTCGGCGGTATCCATATGCGTGGGGTCCACAACCAATCGCAACGTCTTCACCCTCCTATTGTCGCCTTTCACACTCCAGCGTCGCCACCTGCCGTATACTCACTGCAACCCATGCCAGTCGAAACCGAGATCAAATTCCGGCTTGACACCCTGGCCGACCTGGCCGGCCTCACGCAGCGCCTTGAGGCCTGCGGATTCACCCTGCAAACCCCGCGCGCCTTCGAGAGCAACGTCCTTTACGACACCCCCGATCGCCAGATGCGTGCCCGCACTGAGATCCTGCGCATCCGCAGCTACGCGGGCCAGTGCCTGTTGACCCACAAGCGCCTGCCTGACGCCGGACCCGGCGAAGACCGGCATAAGCACCGCATCGAAACTGAGACCGAAGTCTTAAACGGAGACGCCCTTGCAGAGGTCTTTCTCTCGCTCGGGCTCGTCCCTGCTTTCCGCTACGAAAAATGGCGCGCCGAGTGGACCGACGGCGAGGGTCACTGCGTGGTCGATGAGACTCCCATTGGTAACTACGCCGAATTGGAAGGACCGGCCGCGTGGATCGACCACGCCGCTGCCCGCTTGGGCGTAGATCCGGCAGATTACATCACCCTCAGTTACGGCCGGCTCTTCGACCTCTGGCGCCAGCAGCACAACTCCGCTGCCACAGACCTCACTTTTGCCGCCGTCGGCGCTGCCTCTATGCAGCGTTAGGAGCGCCATTCCATTTGTAATCAGAATCTAAGAATCCACTCACGCCCTTCCAGATAGCCGCCGATAACCAATATGAGCAGCTTTCAATTCTTGGGAGGGTTAGTAAAAATGCTTCAGTTTGGAATCAGTCCGCGCCGATGGCGGCGCCTTGGCGTCCGTCTGTTTCAGGTAGCTGCGCTGGGATTGCTGGCGACCGTGGCCATGCCAGTGCAGGCGGCAGACGATCGCGCTGTCAAGACACGCGTTGCGCCCGTTTACCCTGAGATCGCCAAACGCATGAGAATCTCTGGAACCGTAAGGGTCGAGGCAACCGTGGACCCCGACGGCAAAGTAATCGACGTGAAAACCCTCAGCGGCAGCCGGGCACTGTCGCCTGCCGCCGAGGATGCGGTGCGCAAATGGAGATTTGCACCAGGGGCTGCCCAGGCGACGATTGATGTGGAAATCAACTTTGCTCTGTAGCGAGGTTCTATTGCGGCTTGAGAAGCACTGAATGCCGGCTCGCTATCGGGCCTTGAACCCGTGCGCGGGGATAGCCGCATCAGGAATCCATGGAACCGGTAAGTCTCTATCACTCACTGCTGGAAAGGGCACGGACGCTGCACCCTTCTCGGATCGAATTTGGCAGTGTTGCACGCAAGTGGGAGCAGCAACTGCGCTATGTCGGCATTACCACAGATTCCCGACGCTCTCGGTGCCGGCGCCGACGTATTGTCGATTGCGCTGATCGGCCCGCAGGAGCAGCACCGCAAGGCTATTGCCAGCGCTCTTGCCTGGTGCCAGATCGGGATTGAGAACAAAGGGCAACCGCGACTGTCGATCGTGGATGTGGGCGAATCACAGAGCCCAAAGCGTCCCAACTCCCACTCCGGGGTCGCGATCAGGGAGTTCGCGTCCTACCCCCCCGCCGACATAGACGATATTCCCAAAGCGCTGGGGATGGACTACGACCTGGTCATCATTGAACTGGACACGGACCCGGCACTCGCCCTCAATATGGTGCGAAGCATCTGCGGTCTTGGCCTCGCTACCGTGATGGTCTACTCGGCGAACCCGGATTTGGAGATGGCGATCCAAAGCATGAGAGCAGGGGCGCGCGAGTTCCTCAAACTGCCACTCGCCACCGCCGACATGGCCGACGCTCTGGGGCGGGTCAGCGTTCGCCCCCCGGCCCCTCGCCAAGCCAAAAAAAACACCAAGAAGACCTTTGTGTTTCTAGGCGCCAAAGGAGGATGCGGGGTAACCACCCTGGCCTCGAATTTTGCCGTCTCGCTAGCCCAGGAGTCAGGGCAATCCACCCTGCTGGTGGACCTCGGACTGCCCCTTGGAGACGCCGCCATCAACCTCGGCATGGTCCCGAAGTACTCGACAGCCAACGCACTTCAGGACGCAAACCGCCTGGATGCAAACTTCCTTTCCTCCCTGCTCTCGGAGCACACCTCGGGTTTGCAAGTACTGGCCGCTCCCGGTGAATTCTCGAAGACCCAGCCCCCCCCTGGCGCCATTGACAAGCTGCTCTCCGTCGCCCGCCAAAGCTTCGACTACCTGGTTGTCGATGCAGGCACAAGAACCGACCTGAGGGGTTCGACGCTCTTTGAAGATTCGACGATCGTATACCTGGTCACCCAAATCGGCGTCACCGAACTCAGGAACGCAAATCGCATGATCTCCCACTTTTTCGCCCACCGCATCCACACGCTCCAGATCGTTCTGAACCGTTATGCGCCGCGCGCCTTGGGATTCGATGAATCGCATATTACCAAGGCGCTCACCAGGCCCGCCGAGTGGAAGATCCCTGACGACTATGCCACTGCACGTCGCACTCAGAACACAGCGACTCCCCTGGCGCTTGAAGATTCGCCCATCTCAAGAGCGATCCGCCAGATGGCCAGAGCAGCCTGCGGAATGCCGGAAAACCCTGAGAAGAAAAAGCGCTTCAGCTTCTTCGGATAACGGCGCCAGTTGGTGGGCTTGATCGAGAGGGAGTGGCTGATTCCCGGTTTTTGCCCGCTGCTGGATATCTTCTCTTCCTATCCAGCATCCATCTCCCAGAGAACGCTCGACTGCAACCCCCCGGAGCAAGAGCAGAATACAGGAAATTCGCATGGATGAATCCGCGCGGAGAAAATCCGCAAATGCTGCCGCGACCACGCCCCCAATAGGAGTACGCATCCGTGATAAGCTGCCTTAAGGTGTCCGCTTGTTAGTCAGAAAAGCTATCATTACTGCCGCTGCGCAGAGTCAGCGCGACCTGCCTCTCCAGACCCTTATCGACGGCGACGGAAACAAGAAATCGTTGCTCCGCATCCTGATCGAACAGTCGCTCGCGGCCGGAGTCGAGGAGATCGCCGTTGTTGTTTGGCCCGGCGATGAATCTCCCTATGCGCGGGCTGCCGGGCCACACGCTTCCTCGGTCCGGTTTATTCCTCAGCCCGAACCCCGCGGCTACGGCCATGCCATTCATTGCGCCCGTTCCTTTACCAATAGCGATCCGTTTCTGCACATGGTCGGCGACCATCTGTATGTAAGCACTTCACCGAAGCATTCCGCACAGAGCCTGGTTGAGCTGGCGCAAAGCGAGCGGTGTTCGGTGAGCGGTGTGCAACCCACGCGCGAGAGCCTTCTGCCTCGTTACGGCACCGTCGGCGGCCGCCGCGTTCCGCCGCTAGCCAACCTGTATCGAGTCGATACAGTAATCGAGAAGCCAACGCCCACCGAAGCGGAGCAGCGCTTGCTGGTTCCCGGCATTCGCGCCGGTTACTATCTCTGCTTTTTCGGCATCCATGTGTTCACACCGGCCGTGATGGAGATCCTGGACCGCAAGTTGGCAGTCTCATCCAACAGCACAGTCACGCTGGTGGATGCTCTCGCCGAACTCGCCCGACAGGAACAATACCTTGCCATTCAAGCCGACGGCCGCCGATACGATCTTGGCGCCCCTTACGGCCTTTTGATCGCACAGCTCGCCCTCGCCCTCAACGGGCCGGACCGCAGCGATGTGTTGTCGCAAATGCTTGAACTCTTTGCCGATCGAGAACTGGCAGGTACCGGCGGAGGCGCGTCCTCGTGAGCCGTTTTATTGGCGTGATCACTGGCGAAGGAAACCAGCGCAATGTGTCGCTGGACACTTTGTGCCAGGGCCTTCCCCTCGATGCGCTGCTTGCCGAATGCCGGACGCTCGACAGTTTTCGCCGGAACCGCGACAACCTGTACGAACGCGTTCGAGCTGTCTTCTTCCTCTACGCGATTCATCGCTTTCACATTCCCAGGCTTTCTACAACCGCGGCTACGACGCTCATTCCCTTTGCCGGCTTTGAAAGCATGCTGGGGCGCCGCTTTGAGGAAGCAATCGACGTTTTCCTCGCCGCCGAGACCAGGCAGGGAGCCAGTGCCGCGCTCTCCAGTGCTCTCGCCGCAAGCTACCGCTCGCTCGGCTTCCAAACCCTCGCCGACCAGGTTCGGCGCAGTGTGCGGAGCGTTCGCGGCAACCAGTGGATGTTCCGCGCCGGTCACACAGAGGACTATCCTCTACGCCTGCGCTATGAGCTTCTGGTCGGCGATCCGATATTCCCTATCCTTCGTGAATCTACGCCAGTCCGCATGGATTTCTCGCACAGCGGATGGAGCGACATTTTCTTCCTCGGAATGGACTTCCCAGAGGGCGCGCGTGTTGTGAACGCATCGATCGATCTTGCGGTCCGTGGAGCAAACCAGAGCTTCACGCAACCAAGGCCACCCGTAGAAGCCTGGTTCCGGGTGATCGATCAACCCGTCATTCGCCTGACCAGCGTCGATCTCCACGCTTCCGCCGACGTTGCTTCCATTGCCGAGGTCTTCGACTTTTCCTTTGACTATCTGGGCCTGCTAAAGGCGGGAGTGATTGCCAGCGGCATTGTTCCTGCTGGGATTGAGGGTTCCACGCAACCATTGGCGGACCTGCTGGCACGGCTCACAGGAAAACCCGGTCATGGAATTGAACTTGTCAGCCGGGTGAACGATATCCCCAAGGGTTCCCGGCTGGCTGTTTCCACAAATTTGCTGGCCTGCATCATCTCGGTATGCATGCGCGCCACCGGTCAGATTCATTCGCTCGCTGGAGGGATGGAAGAGCATGATCGCAGGCTGGTTGCCGCGCGCGCCATTCTGGGTGAATGGCTGGGTGGAAGCGGCGGCGGCTGGCAGGATTCAGGCGGGGTCTGGCCTGGTATCAAGCTCATTCACGGTGTACGCGCCGCGGAAGGAGACCCCGAGTTTGGGATCAGCCGCGGTCGCCTGCTTCCAGATCACAGGATCTTCACCGGCGCCGATATCCCGCGCGCAGCACGGGAGAAACTTCAGCAGAGCCTGGTGCTCGTCCATGGTGGAATGGCGCAGGATGTGGGCCCGATTCTTGAGATGGTCACCGAGAAGTACCTCTTGCGTTCTGAAACAGAGTGGGCTGGCCGTCAGGAAGCCATCGAGCGACTGGATGAGATCACCGGTCATCTCCAGCGGGGTGACATCCGCGCTCTTGGCAAATGCCTACAGCGCAACTTTGACGGCCCCATCCAGACCATCATTCCCTGGGCCGGCAATCTGTATACGAAGACGCTTATCGACCGCGTCGGCAAGGAATTCGGCGACGATTTCTGGGGTTTCTGGATGCTTGGGGGCATGAGCGGCGGCGGAATGGGATTCCTTTTCAACCCCGAACGAAAGGCGCAGGCCCAGATCCGGATGCAGGCCATCATGAGCCAGACCAGGCGCGAGATGGATTCCAGGGTGCCATTTGCCATAGAGCCGGTGGTCTACGATTTTGCTATCAACGAACTCGGGACGCAGGCCGCGTTGTTGTCTGGCGACGATGCCCTGATGCCTGCCGGATATTACACACAGCATGTGCCTCCGCTCCTCCGTAGTGAAGCCTCACGGCTGTCCCCGGGGCAGCGTGCAGAACTGGAGCGCTTCGCCACGGCATGCCGCTCCAATGCGGATTACGCGGGCATGATTCACACGCTGTTTGAGCATATGCTGCCAGCCAGCCAAGAGAGCGGCGATGGCCAGGCGCGATCGCTCAGTACCCTCCTAGATACCTATGGATTCGCCCGCGCAGAGCACGAACAGATACGGGAGGATCTCCGGTCTGGCCGGATTGGCCTGGCGCAGAACCGCCTCCCTGTGACCAGCCTCATTGAAGATGTGGAAGCCGATCGAGTGGATGATCGTTTTCGAGCCGCCGGGCTCGATGCTCTTGCCCAAGGGCGCGTCGCCGTGGTGTCTCTAGCGGGAGGCGTGGGAACTCGGTGGACCCGAGGCGCCGGAGTCGTAAAGGCCCTGAACCCTTTCTGCAGGCTTGGCGGGCAATATCGCAACTTCATCGAAGTTCACCTGGCAAAGAGTCTTCGCGTGAGCCGCGAGTGCGGATCACCGCTTCCGCACGTCGTCACCACCAGCTATCTCACCCACGAGGCGATCGCTGCTCATCTCGCCGGCGAGCACAACTACGGCTATCCCGGCCCAGTCCTGCTTTCGCCTGGGCGAAGCATCGGCCTGCGCATGATTCCGATGGCGCGCGATCTGCGCTTCGCCTGGGAAGAGATGCCGCAACAAATGCTGGACGCGCAGGCGCAGCGTGTGCGCGAAAGCCTGCATGCGGCTCTGATTCTATGGGCCCAGAACTCCGGCGAAGGGTCCGATTACACCGGCAATGTACCCATGCAGTGCCTCCACCCGGTGGGTCACTGGTATGAAATCGCCAACCTGTTGCGCAACGGCACGCTCCTGCGCCTCATCGAGATGCGTCCGCAATTGAGCTATTTGATGGTACACAATATCGACACAGTTGCCGCCGATGCCGACCCCGCAGTTCTTGGGTTCCACATCCACAGCGGCAGCGCGCTCACTACTGAGGTAATTGCGCGGCATCTGGAAGACCGCGGCGGCGGCCTCGCCCGCGTGGATGGCCGCGCTCGTTTGATCGAAGGTTTGGCGCTGCCTGGCGAAGAGCTCGAAAGCCGCCTTACCTACTACAACAGCGCAACGTACTGGATCGATGTCGACCGCTTGCTTTTGGTGTTTGGCCTCATGCGCGACGCTCTCTCCGACGCGGTGCGCGTCGACGAGGCGGTTCGCGCCGTAGCCGCGCGCATGCCGACGTACATCACGCTCAAAGAGGTCAAGAAGCGTTGGGGCAAGGGCCAGGAAGACATCTTCCCGGTGGCCCAGTTCGAGAAACTCTGGGGAGATATGACGGCCCTCCCCGAGCTGGACTGCCGCTTTGTAGCCGTGCCGCGCATGCGCGGCCAGCAGTTGAAAGAACCCGCCCAACTCGACGCTTGGCTGCGCGATGGCAGCGCCGCGTATACCGAGTCCTTATGCGCGTGGCGTGAGATTTCCGGCTGACCGCCAGCGTCTCGATTGCGGCGGCCAAGAGCCCGCTGTGGATTGGGATTATCGACGTCCTGGCTAGACCTAGTCGTTCTTGACCGTTATAGCCCGGTTCTTTTGAAAAGTGACCGTCCAGTGCTTTCCGTCCTGATCGTAAGTTACCGTTCGGTCGCCCTCTTCGGTGCCGTCAGGGTGCATCTTCTGGCCAACTGCCAGGCGGGTCTCCAACTCGCTCATGCCCGGCTTCACCTGATGGGCGTCGATCGCCGTCCACACATCTTTGGGCCAGCGGTCGTAGATCCCATGCGGGTCATCCAGAAAGAAAAGCAGGTCGGGATAGTAGGCCTCTTGATCGTCTTGCATGGCGCCAATGGGGGTCGCAAAGAGCGAATTGCCGCCCTGGAGCGCGAAGACCGCGAATGCCTGGCGGCTGCCGTGTCCGATCCCATCGTCCACCTTCGCGGGGACGGCTGATTTTACAATCTTTTTCACATCGAGACGCTGCAAAGCGGGAATCAGTCCCACTTGTTTGGAAAAGTCAACGTGGCCGCCAGTGAAGGGAAAGTAAGAGATCGTGTAGCCGTTCTTCATCCATACAGTCGTGCCTTCCAGTTGCTTCAGGTCGTCAAAATGCGCGTGTGACATGGTGCGCACCACGGCCAGGTCGTCCTCGCTGAGGGCCTGGCTGGCATCGTTGCGGCCAATGGCTCCGGGATCCTGACGATGTTTCCAAACGGAAAACAGGTAGATGCTGCCGATAGCAAGGGTAATCAGGGTGGTAATGGCGAAGAACTTCCAGGTCTTCAAGTAATCTCCTCTTGAGCTTTCCCAATTGGTCATTTTCGCAGGGCCAGCTTGCCAGGAACAACTGGCGCGACTATAACTATCCTCGACCCCGCGCGTCTGGACAACCTGGATAACCGCTCGAACCCGCCCGCGTCAAGCGCCGCTTCTTGGCAGAGAAGGAAAACGATGATTACCCGCAGAGACCTGATTGTAGCTTTCATTGCCGTCGCCGCAACCGCCGGAGCATTTGCCGTGGCAGACCAGAAGCCCGTGATGGGCTCCGCCGTCTTCGACTGGAATACGATTCCCGTGAAGCCCACCAGCGTAGGTTCCACGCGTGCTGTCTTCAGCGCGCCCACGGCGACGATGGAAAACCTCGAGGTGCATATCACCACGCTCAACCCAGGGCAATCCCCGCACCCACCCCATCGCCATCCCAACGAGGAGCTGATCATCATCCAGAAGGGCACGATTGAAACACTGTCGAACGGCGAGTGGAAGCGGCTGGGGCCAGGCTCGGTGATCTTCAACGCGTCGAACCAACTGCACGGATTCAAGAACGTGGGCACGGAGCCGGCTGTCTATCACGTGGTCAATTTCAAGACCGCCGCAACGCCGGAGCCGCTGCCGGACGCGAAGCCGTAGCCCTGATCGGACTGACCCGCCCGGCATTTGACCCTAGCGGCTGGGCAGGGTTTCGCGCGGGGCAGCCTGCGCCAGCAACGCCTCGGCGGTCAGTTCGTCGGCGCGGCGCAGGCCGGGGAAGAGCGTAGCCCACAGGCCGGCGACTGCCAGCGCGCCCAGGCCGCCCAGAACGGTGGCGCGGACTGCGCCCCACCACTGCGCGGTGAGGCCACTCTCAAAGGCGCCCAGTTCGTTGGATGCGCCGATAAACAGCGAATTGACGGCGCTGACGCGGCCTCGCATCTCCGAAGGAGTGGCCAGCTGCACCAGGCTGCCGCGGATGACGACGCTGACGGAGTCTGCCGCGCCGGAGATGGCTAGAGCGGCCAGCGAAACCCACATGCTGCGCGAAAGCCCGAAGACCACTGTAGCTACTCCAAACAGGGCCACGGCGATGAACAAGCTGCGGCCGGCGCGGCGGTGAAGAGGAAAGCGGGCCAGCGCTAGCGACATGATCACCGAACCCACGGCCGGAGCTGCACGCAGCATTCCCAGTCCGGCTGGGCCGGCGTGGAGAATCTCCTGAGCAAAGATCGGCATGAGCGCCACCGCGCCGCCGAGCAGCATGACAAACAGGTCCAGAGAGATGGCGCCCAGCAGCACGGACGATTGGCGAAGATACTGGAACCCGGCCAGGACAACCTTCCATGAGGTGGCGCGGCGCTCCATGCGGCCCGGCCGAATATGCAGGTTGCTGACCAGCACGAGATACCAGGCCAGCGCGGCTACATTGACGACGTAGACGATGCCCGCGCCTTCCAGCTTCCATTCGTGAAGCAGGGGAAACAGCGGCAAGGTGAAGAGCACTCCGCCGATGGCGGGGCCGGTGACGTTGGCGAACTGAAAGATGGCTCCGCCCCAGGTGACGGCGTTGACGAAGTGCTTTTCCGGGACCAGTTGCGGAATCAGCGAGGTCCCGGCGGGTCCGGCGAAGGCGCGGCCGGTGCCGATGAGAAAGAGAACGGCATAAATGGGATACACATTCCGAGAGCCGCTGTGGGCCAGCGCGACCAGCGCCATGGCGCAGACCATTTGCAGTCCGTAGGTGAGTAGCAGAACATGACGCCGGTCAAAGCGGTCGGCAACGTGGCCGGCGGCGAGCAGGAAGAGCAGGCTGGGCAGAAAGAGAGCCAGCCCGGTATAGCCAAGGTCCAGCGGCCGGTGCGTAATGGAATACACCTGCCAGGCCACGGCCACCGACTGCGCCTCTGCGCCAAGGACAGCAACGCCGCGCGCCCATTGATAGAGCCTGAAGTCGCGGGAGGCAAACGCCTCCATGCCACGCCGGGGCGGCTTGGGGGAAAGTGAAGTCATGGTCCAACTTAAAGGGTATATTGACGGGGCGCTGACATCACGCGCGCCTGGCTCGCGGAGTGTTCCGATAAAGGTCCATGTAGGCATCCACCATGGTTTCGAGGGTAAACCGCGAATGGAACAACGCTTCCGCGTTCCTCGAGAATTGCTCCCGTTCCGCGCCCCTGCCCGCAAGCCGCACGATCGCCGCAGCCATCTCCGCGGGATCTGTCGCAGACACCGCAAATCCTGCGTTCGCCAACCGTACCACTTCCGCCATTCCACCCACATCGGTCACGATTGCCGGCAGCCCAAGCGAAAAAGCCTGCAGGAGCGACATCGGCAACCCCTCCGACTTCGAGGACATGATGAAGGCATCGGCCGCCGAGAAGAACGGCGCCACGTCGAGTTGCTGCCCCCAGAATGTCACGTCCGCGGCGATCCCCAGCTCAACAGCCAGGTTCTCCATCAACTGGCGTTCACTGCCGTCGCCCACCATCCACAATCGCAGAGCCGGCATGGACGAACGCGCGGAACGAACGGCATTGAGCAACAGGGCGTGGTTCTTGACCGGCGCAAGCCTGCCGACGTATACCAGCGTGAATCCGCTATGAACCGGACATTCCTCCCTAGCCACTCGCTTGAGCGCGACCGCGCCATTGTAGACTCGAGCAATTTTTCGCGCTGGAACGCTGTGAATGCTCCTGACGTTGTTCGCTGTCGCGTCGCAGATGCCGACGATCCAGTCGCAGCAGGCGGCTGCAACAGCATACTTCGACTCGACGGCCAACCGGCGCGGCGGGGCCACCAGACTGTGCCGGGTTGACACGATGCTCGGCACGCCCGCCATTCTGGCAGCCATGGCCGCATAGATCGTCGGCGTGGGGTTATGAAGGTGGACCACGCCCGGCTTGGACTCTTTGAAGATGCGGAAGAAACTCCGCGCGGTGTCAATCAGGTGCAGACCAATGTTTGCCTGCACGGCGAAACCGTCTTCCCGCATCCGCTCGCCGAGCGCGCCCAGGGCGGCGACAGCGTAAACGCACGGATCGTGCCCCTGCTCCCGCTGCAGATGGCACATCTGCGAGACAAGCGTCTCGGCGCCGCCCACTTCCATGCTGTCCACCACGTGAGCAATCTTCATGCAGCTTGCTTAGGCCTCCGATAGCTCGGAACTATTTAGTCGTTTTCCCGTTGGACGAAAAGAAACTACTTTCCGTGGATAGTGCAAGTTGTTGATTCCACAAAGAACACAATATCGATGAAGATTTCGGTCCGTCACTACTGAACGGAGGGTCATTTGTTCAACTCCGACCCAGGAATGCGCTGCGCCTGTCCTGGGCTATTTTCGCTTTCTCCTCTCCGGGAGAATGGACACTGGCTGTCTCATCCGCCGTGGGTCGGCAACGCCGGTGGACGACAGACAAAAACCGATAAGGCACACCTTCGAGTCTTGCCGCTCATTTGCCGATCTGAACTCGAAAGGCAAATGCCGCCCCCCGACATCATCAAACGATTCGGAATTCGAGATGAGCCGGCCCTGACTTCTACTGCCGTTGGGCAAAGTCTTCCGCCGGTCGCCTACGCATCCTCCGGCACTTCCTCCAGAAGGATCGGGAGTGGGAATGCTTCCATTCTAGCTGCTTGGCAGCGACCAGGCTTGCCATCGACCATTCGTTAGCTCTGGCACCCTACAGCATTCGCGCAATATCGCGCAACTGCCGCGCCGCCGCCTCCAAGAAGGTTTCGGTGCTGGCCCCCGCAGGCTGCTCCAGGCCGGATTTCGCCTGAATGGCGGAGGCGATGCGCTGAGCCAGGGCCTGGCGAGTCGCAAGGCTCATGTCCAGGCGGCGGGCGAAGAATCCCTCAAGCACCCCCAGGTCTGTTGCCGAGAGCTTGGCGATGCCGCTTGCCGGCAAGGTGACGGAGGTATGCGGCTCGGGAATCGGTACGCGCGGGGCAAAGGCCTGCGCTGTGAAGGTGCGGGAGCCAGCATCGCCCCACAGAGGGCTCTCCTGTTCCCGATCCCTTACCACCAGCGTGCCGGCAGCCAGGTCGCCCAGCCGCTGATGCTGCCGCGAAGAGAACATGGCGATGACCCCGACGGCATAAAATACGGGAAACTGGTCAACATAGCGGAGCAGGTTGCGAGCCATGGACTCAAACAGCCCGATGGCCCTGCCGGAGCGCTGGATGACGCGAATCCGGGCCACGCGCTTGCCGGGAGTGCGCCCGTTCCAGAACGCCTCAAACAGCGTGAAGTAGCCCCATTGGAGCAGAAAGACGATAAAAATGACGATTGCAGCGGCCCATTGCGATGAGATCTTTGAGACCGCTTTGAGGCTGGGCAAAAACAGCGAGACCAGCAGCGCAAGCACCAGCAACCCCGCGAGCCAGATCAGATAATCGACAAGCAGCGCAATGAAACGGCTGCCGATGCCGGCCAGGGGCATCTCGATTGCCACCAATTCCGGCGTTTCAATGCTAAGCTGGTCAGAACTCACGTCCATGGCAAAAATCCTCTCAAACCAGTGGATTCAGAAGCGGCGGCCTCATTGGGACCGGCTGTCTTCCCTCTTGTCCCAATCGGATCGAAGCGGACTGGGACAGCTTTCGCGCGCCGAATTGCAGGAGCTGGCCCTTCTTTACCGGCAAGTGGCCGCAGACCTCTCGGTGCTGCGCCAGGACTCGACGGCAGGCAGCTACGTCCTGCATGTGAATCAATTGCTGGCGCGCGCCCACCATATCATTTATTCCAGCCGCAAGACGAATCTTCTCACGCTGTTCCGATTCTTGCGCGACGAATATCCAGCCAGCTTCCAGAAACAGATTGGCTTTGTGCTGGCCTCGCTGGCGATTTCAGTGACCTGGGGATTGCTGGGTGCGGCGATTACCAGCGCGCGGCCGGAGTTCATGCGACACTTCGTCGGCCCGGAGATGATCGCTACCATGGAGCGCCACGAGATGTGGACCAAGTCCGTGGTGAGCGTAGCGCCCATGGCCTCAAGCGCCATCATGACCAATAACCTGTCGGTCAGCTTTGTCACTTTTGCCGGAGGCATCGTCTTCGGGCTGGGAACCTTCTGGTTTCTCTTCACAAACAGCATCATGCTGGGGGTGATCGGCGCGGCCTGCCATCAATATGGAATGTCCGTGGCCCTGTGGAGCTTTGTTGCGCCCCACGGATCGCTCGAATTGCCATCGATCATCATCGCCGGCGGAGCCGGTTTCCGCCTAGGGCACTCCATGCTCTTCCCCGGCGCGCTGCGCTGGAAAGATTCAGTGGCCCGCGGCGGCATCGAAGCCACACGGCTGATCTCCGGCATCGTTCCAATGCTGGTCGTCGCCGGCTGCCTCGAAGGCTTCTTCTCGCCCTCGCAAGCTCCTGTCTGGCTTAAATTCACGGTGGGCGGCCTGCTGTTTTCGCTACTGCTCATGTGGCTCTTCCGGCCCGTCAAGGCAGTTGCTGCGATGTGACAGGTAGGAACAGAGGCCTGTCTGCACCCCCTCTTTATTCTGAAGATCTTGCGGATATTCTCACGTGGATTTGGGATCAATCCTTACCGAAGGTCGTTTTCAAGCAAATTCATGCACTGCAAAGCGCTCGATCTTGCGCATGATTGCCTTCCGCCATCGAGGCACTCATCGCCCGAACCGGATCGATCTCCGCCCTTTTCCCTGAATGCGCGCAAGCAACCTCGACTGCCCGGCTGAATCCAATAGGCGGTACACTGGATATGTAAACGCTCCGCTACCGGAGCGTCTTTCCCCAGGAGGAATGATGCCGCAGAATCTGCCAAGGAACTTGCTTGACCAGTTGCGCCAGTACACCGTGGTCGTCGCCGACACCGGCGACATTGAGGCGATGGAGAAGTTTCGCCCCCAGGACGCCACCACCAACCCTTCGCTCATCACCGCCGCCGCGCAGATGCCGCAGTACCAGCCCATCGTGGACAGCGTCCTGGCCGCCGCGCGCAAGGAACTGGGCGACGCCGCAACCGACCAGGCCGTGGCCAACCAGGCCTTCAAAGGCCTGGCCATCGCCTTTGGAAAGAAGATTCTGGCCATCGTCCCCGGCCGCGTCTCAACCGAAGTAGACGCCCGCCTCTCCTGGGACACCGCCGCCACCATCGCCCAGGGCCGCGCCATCATTGCCCAATACGACCAGGCCGGCATCGGACGCGAGCGCATCCTCATCAAGATCGCCTCCACCTGGCAGGGTATCCGCGCCGCCGAAGTCCTTGAGAAGGAAGGCATCCACTGCAACCTCACCCTGCTCTTCGGCCTGCACCAGGCCATTGCCGCAGCGGACGCCGGAGTCACCCTCGTCTCGCCCTTCGTTGGCCGCATCCTCGACTGGTACAAGAAGGACACCGGCAAGGAGTACCAGGGCGCGGAAGACCCCGGCGTCGTCTCCGTCACCAGGGTCTACAACTACTACAAGAAGTTCGGTTACAAGACCCAGGTGATGGGCGCCAGCTTCCGCAATATCGGCGAGATCACCGAACTTTCCGGCTGCGATCTGCTCACCATCTCCCCCCAATTGCTGACCGAGCTTGAGGCGACCGAGGTCGACCTACCGCGCAAGCTCGATCCCGAAGCCGCCCAGGCAATGCACATCGAAAGAATCGTCATGGACAAGGATGTCTTTGAGTTCCTCCACGACTCAAACCGCATGGCCAGCGACAAGCTGAAAGAGGGCATTGAAGGCTTCTCGGCCGCCCTGGTCAAGCTGGAAACCCTGCTGGCCAAGCGTCTGGCTGAGATCGAAGCCGCAGTCGCAGGATAGCCACTTCTTCCGGGATCGGGCAGTGCAAGGGGGTTGGCGTCTGAGTCTTGATTCCAGCAGGTCGGCCTTTTCAGGTTTCAGAGTACAATTCTTGGAACTGCCTTTTTGACAGGCAGGGGAACAGAAGATGCCCACATATTCCAGATCGTATGAGGTTGCAAATTACAGCTCAGTCGAGGCTGCCCTCTACTTGCGCCTTAAACTCCAAGATGTCAGGCGATGGGCTGGCGAAGGGGTGATTAGCAGTCCACACGGAGGCATCTCTTTTCTCAATCTCCTTGAACTGCACATTGTAAAGGGCTTGCGAAGAGAGTTCGGGCTGCCCCTACAGCGAGTGCGGCGAGCTCTAGAGGAATATGGACAAACCGAGTACTCGGAGCATCCTCTCCTCGATCCAAGGCTGGAAACAGACGGAATTCATCTGTTTCTTCATGATGGCGACGAGTACTTGAATCTCAATCGGCCCAGTCAAAGGGGCTTTCCGCAAATCCTCTCTACCTACCTGAGGAGGATTGATCGCCTCGCCAATGGCGAGCTTAATTTCTTTCCTTTTATCGTAGGGGAAGACGCCCAGGAGCCTCGATCCATCCAGATGTCGCCTAATATAGCTTTCGGTCGTCCAGTACTCGCCAATACGGGGATTGCAACTGACGTAATTGCTGGCAGATTCCGGGCTCGCGACTCAGTTTCCGATCTTGCGGATGAGTATTGTGTGCCGATTTCAATGATTGAAGATGCAGTGCGCTGGGAATTGCCGCTCCTTCATGCAGCCTGATCGTTTAGCCAGCTATCTCGACGAGAACCATTGCAATAACAAATGTATCCTCGCTGTCCTTATGCAGGCTGGCGTTCAAGTCGAACGGCATTTGGATCACTTTGTTCGCGGTACACCAGATGATGAATGGTTGCCGTTTGTCGGATCGAGAGGGTGGGCGCTGCTCACAACAGATAAGCGAATCCGGCACAGATGTAATGAACGACAGGCCGTCATCGATCACGACGCGCGCATGTTCTATTTCTCGAAGAACGATATGAGCGGGCAGCAAATGGCAACCACGCTGAAAATGGCGCTTCCCGGAATCCGTAAATTATATGCGAAACAGCCGCTGCCGTTTTTCGCGGCAATTACCAGAACCGGCGAAGTCTATCTGAAAGAGAAATTCACCACGTTCTAGACCTGGGTTTTCAGCAATCCACCATTCGATGCGTCCAACCTCGATGGCACTTTGGCTCCTACTCTGCCAACAAACTTCGATTTCCCCTCTTGCAATTGCTGCGAATCTGATGCTTTCTTTGTTTCAGCATCATCAGCCGGCAACGCACGGCCAAGGGAGGATTGTATGCAGACCCCGAATCATTCCGCTCCGCCTCATCCACTCGAGCCATTCTTCCAGCAAGCGGTCCGCAACAGTTATGAGGGCAAGCTGGGACTGAACGATCCGGATGTCACTGGCTATGTGGCGCGTCTGCTCTGCGAGTTCACCGAGGCCGACAAGCTCTACAAGGTGCGCGACGAGGCAGGCCGCCCCATCGAGGGATTGTCTGAAATGATGCTGGCCGCCGACCCGGTCAACGGCAGCGCTTCGTCTTTCGACGCCGAGCGCGCCATCCGCAAGCACATCGGCGACTACTCCCTCTTCGTGGCCGGCATGTATCCCGAAGCCATGGACTCGAACCGGCGCCACCGCCGCCACCGTCCAAGCCTCGGCGAACTCATCCAGGCCGGCAAGGAGAGCTACTTCATCGTCAGCCAGTTCAACCTCTGCGAATATGAACAGGAGGCGCCTTTGTTTGCGCGCCTCTCCGACCGCTTCGAGCGCTGCATCCTGGGCCTCGCGCTGGTTCGCGAGGAGCTTGCGCCCCGCAAGCCGCTCATGCTGCCGTCTCGGGTGAACTAGGGCCTGTTCCCACTACTGGCGCGGTGGCGCCGGGAGCCAATTTTTTCGAGTTCCAGGAGTGAGGAGTGACGCATACCGGGTATCTGCTAACGACGATCAACGCAGAAATCGGGAAAATTGGCCCCGGCCCTTCGGGTTGCGGCGAAAGAGCGGCCATACTTCATTCTCGCCCTCGACGGTGGACCCGCCACAATCTTCGGGTTCGGCTTCGTCTGGCCGCTTTTTCGCCCGCAACGCCATCCACGCCAGTAGTGTGAACAGGCCCTAACTCCGCTTACTCGTCATCCGTGATCTTCCTCCACACACCGTTTGCTGCCGGAAGCCTCGGCTCAGAGAAATCAATCTTTGTGCGAGGCAACACCACCAGGTCCACGCGGCGATTCTCCGCGCGGCCCTCCGCTGTGTCATTGCCGGCCACCGGGTGGAACTCGGAGTATCCGGCAGCTGAGATCCGTTCCGGAGGAATGGCTTTGAGGTCCAGGAATACTCTTGCAATGCGGGTCGCGCGGGCCGAGGAGAGTTCCCAGTTGGAATCGAATTCATCGTTGTGAATGGGAATGTTGTCGGTGTGTCCCTCGATACGCAGATCGTATGGCGTCCGGCCCAGCGATACGCCAATCTGCCGTAAGGTGCCGAGTGTCTCCGGCTTGGGAGTCGCCGAGCCTGAATTGAAGAAGCCTGCTTCGCGCAGGCTGATCACCAGCCCGTCCCTGCCCATTTGGATGGACACCGTGTGCTGCGCGACCTCATTGGAGAGAGTTTGTTCGAGCTCCTGGCGGACGTGCTCCAGATCTTCCTTGACTTTGGCGGGAGCCAGCACGTCCTCGCCCATCACGATGTTCATAGGCATCGCCGGCGCTTCGCTTCCCTGGCCGGCATTGCTCACGTTACCTGGCCGCCGTTTTGCGTCGGGAAAAAGACCAAGCGCGCGAAATGCGGATTCGATGGAGTTCGACACCATCGTCTGTTTTTTCTTATCGGCTTGCGATGAGGCATACAGGACAACGAAGAACGCAAACAAAAGCGTAATGAAGTCTGCATAGGAGACCAGCCAGCGGTCATGACTTATATGATTCTTATGCAAGCGGCTATTCATGCCGCGCTCTCCTTTTTGTCGCGATTGGAATCATCGAGAAAGCCGGCCAGCTTTACCTCCAGCATGCGCGGATTCATGCCTTCGAGAATGGAGATCACTCCTTCCAGCATCATTTCGCGCCGCTGCTGGCCATCGCGGATGCGGATGCGCATCTTGCCGGCGAAAGGCAGGAAGAACAGGTTGGCGATTCCCACCCCATAGATGGTGGCCACAAATGCCACGGCAATGCCTCGGCCCACTGCTTGCATGTTGTCCAAATGCTGCATCACCTGAATCAAGCCCAGCACTGCGCCGAGGATGCCAATCGTTGGCGAGAACCCTCCCGCCGACTCGAATACCATGGGGAGCTGGTCTTCGCGCTCTATCGTGGAGTCCAGGCTGACTCGCATGATCTTGCGCAAGTCGCCGGGCTCGGTGCCGTCGACGGCGAGCATGAGAGAGCGCTTCAGAAATGGGTCAGGAATCGTTCGCAGGTCGGCGTCCAAACTGACCACGCCGTTACGGCGTGCCTTGTTGGCAAAGGAGACAAGCAACTGGATGAGCTGGTCGTTCTGCTTGCGTGGCGCGGCGAATACGTGCGCCATGCTGCGGAAAGCGGCAACAACGGTGGTAAGTGGGAACTGCAACAGCACTGCGCCCAGAGTGCCGCCAAAGACGATGAGAGCCGCCGCTGGCTGCAAAATCTGGCTCAGGTTGCCACCCTCGATCATCAACCCGGCCACAATACCCGCAAAGGCCAGCAAAACTCCGCCGATACTCGCCTTATCCATGAATCGCCCTCTTCATGCCAAGCTCCTTGAGAAGCCGGGTGTGACAACCAAAGGTTCCTTGCTTCAACGGCTGCCTGCCGGATCGCTTTGCCGTGGCGCCACGTTGGACTCACCGGAGATATCGAGACTGGCGATCGAGACAACATTGTGCAGGTCGATCCAGGCGGGCAGGCGCCGCGCCACCGCGGTAAGCAGGCGCGCCCTGTAGGCCAGCACGCGCTCTGCCACCTCGGCGCAGGTCTCGCGCACAATAAGTTTCTCCCCATTGATCAGCGTAAGCATGGTATCCGGCGAGGCCTCGGCGGTCTTGATAAGGTCGCTGTTGAGCACGATTGGCGTACCGTTGAGCCGTGTAAGTTCAATCATGGCCGAGAAACTCCTTTCCCCTTGTAATCGGCAGACGGCCGGAAAGGTTAAGAAATTAGAACGAAGAAGTACCAAGTGTCCGGGGCGAGACACAAAAGCGCGCTGGATAAAGTCCACACCTAGCAAGCCGAAGAAGGGGCCAGATGCGGCGGTCACCGCTCCGGAAGCAGCAACCCAGGGTTAAACAAAAATGGGGGCACTCACGGGGACGGGCCGCAAATCCACGCATCTACAAGGAGTACCCCATGTCCCTGGGTGTCTTGAATAACATCTCAGCGGTGTATGCAGAAAACAACCTGAATAACACCAACAACAGCTTGTCCACCGTCCTCCAGCAGTTGTCTTCCGGCTCGAAGATCAACTCCGGCGCGGATGACGCGGCAGGCCTTTCGCTGGTAAATGGCCTGCAGGCCAACCGGCAAGCACTCATGCAATCGCAAACCAACGCAACGGAAGGCGTAGGTCTGTTGCAAGTCGCCGATGGCGCCCTCTCGCAAGTGACAAGCCTGCTTAACCGGGCCGTGACGCTGGCTACCGAAGCCGCGAACGGCACCCTCAACTCGACGCAGGACCTGGCCGCAAACCAGGAATACCAGTCGATCCTGTCGGAAGTCTCGAACATCGGCACCACAACGACCTATAACCAACAGCAGGTTTTCAACTCGCAGACCAACATCTACACCGGCGATTCCTCGACGCAGGGCTCGTCGGTCGATGCCCTTAACATCCGCACGCTGTCTTCCGCCAACCTTGGCGACACGAGCGGCACCATGTCGTACAGCGGCGGCTCCAACAACGTCTTCATCAACCTGTCGAATGGCGGCATCAACGCCTCTGTCACCGACAGCCTGGGAGCAGCCACAGCCACCACCACCATCCAGGTTGGTTACATGACGCAGGGTGCGGGCGGCTCGGCGGTCAGCGCCACTGCCAATATCAGTGTGGGCGCGGGTACCACCTACTCAAACACAGCGCAGGGCTTGATCAGCGCCATCAATAACGCGGGCCTCGGCCTCACTGCTGCTTTCACCACCGCGGGGCAAGCAGGAAGCGCGGCAGTTGCCGCGGCAACCGCAGCCAATGCCACCGGCGGCGGCGCCAACAGCACAGGAATCGAGATTTCGGCAGTTGGCGTGGGCACGGGAACCAACGGCACAGGCGAAATTGGCACCTTGACCACCGCAGCCAACTCCGACTTGCTGGGTGGCACGCTGACCGTTGTCGGTTCCGACGGCGCAAGCCATGCCATCACGCTGGGCACGGCCAACTCCACCGATACGCTGGCCAACCTGGCTGCAACCATCAACGGCGATAACTACGGAGTTACGGCAACCTATAACTCGACCAACCATGATGTTGTGTTTACGTCGGCCAACTCCGCATCCACCGTCACCGGCACCAGCGTCACTGACCAGACCGCCGCAGCGGCCACGGATACCATCAGTTCGACCAACACCGCCAAGGACTATGCTGCTGCCGGCAACATTGGCACTTTGGTGGTTGGCAATTCAACCGATTTGCTCACTGGCGGACTACTCACCATCACTGGCGACAACGGCGGCGTCGTGGGCGGCGGCACCGGCATCACTCTCGGCGTAGCCGGAGTTTCCGACACGCTGGCGAACTTGATGACAACCATCAACAACGACTTCGCCACGACCGGCGCCACAGGCGTCACTGCGTCGCTCAGCGCCAACGGCAAAACGCTGACCTTCGCCGCCAACGGTACCGGCACCACCGGCACAAATACCACCGTCGTCACATCCAATCTGACTGCGCTTACGCCGGCCGTCTCATCGAACGTCGCTTTGACCGGCACGCCGACCATCGGCAATACCGCGTACAGCGGACAGGTGGGCACGCTCACACTCGGGGGAACCAGCACCGATACGCTCTCGGGAACCCTCAACATCGGCTCGAACACCATCGTTCTGGGCACAACGACCGGCGCAAACAAAACCGACACCATGGCCCACCTCATGGCGACCATCAACAACGGCGCGTATGGTGTCACCGCTTCGCTCAATACCGCGGCAACCGCAAGCGGGAATGCCATTGGCACGGTGATGAGCTTCACCTCGCCCGATACCGCGATCAGCGTAAGCGGCACGGGGCTCGGCGATGCCACCACCACAAGCAATGCTGCCATCGGCGTCGGCATCGGCACCGCGGGAACCGCTGTCAACTTGACTGCGGCAACCTCCACGATTACGGTTGGCGCTGCCGGAAACCTGCTGGCCGGCACACTCTCAGGCTTGGACAAGTCCGGTAATGCCTACTCCATTGCTCTGGGACAGGCCGGCACCACGGATACGCTTGCCCACCTCAACGCGTATGTCAATGCTGACACCGCCCTGGGCATTACGGCCACTGCGACCTCCGCCTTAGTAACAACGTTCACGAAGACTGGCGCGAATGTCCCGACAATGCAAGCGGTTGGGGTGACTCAGAGCACCGCCGCGCTGTCGGAAACCGTCAACGCGCCTTACTCCAATCAGCTCGGCTCGCTGTCTCTCTCGGGAACGGGCAGCGCCCTGGGCGATACTCTCGGCGGCACGCTCAACATCGGTTCGGTTGCCATCCCCCTCGACAGCGTCGCGGTTCCTGGATACCACACCGACACGCTGGCCAATCTGGCGGCAACCATTAACAAGGAAAACATGGGAGTCACGGCGACCCTCAACGCCACGGCTACCGCGACCAATGCCATTGGCACGGTGATGACACTTACGTCTACCCAGGCAGCCACGGCGGGTGTCAGGGTGAGCGGCACCACCCTCGTCGACATGACTCAGGGCGACACCGGGGTGCTTACTGCAACCAACGACACGCCGGCTACCGATGCATCCGCATACTACAAGGTTGGCATCACGGCCGGCACCGGCGGCGTCACGGATTACAGCACTGCCGTCAACTCTGGCACCAACGTGGCGCCCGTCTACACCTATGGCGGAACCGCGAACGCCGGCTTTGCCGCGGATAACAACGGCACGGGCGGCACTGCGACGGTCAGCTATTCTGACGCGGCTGGACAATCCCTCAGCCAGACCGACCTGACCAACGCTACCGATGCGCAGGCGGCTTTGGGCGATCTCAACAAGGCCATCAGCGACGTTGCGGCGCAGGACGGCTACATCGGCGCCATGATCAACACGCTGAACTCCGTAAGCCAGGTGCTCAGCACGCAGCAAGAAAATGTGCAATCGGCGCAGAACGCGGTGCAGGCTACCGATTACGCGTCGGCAACCTCCAACATGTCCAAGTACGAAATCCTGAGCCAAACCGGCATCAGCGCCCTGGCGCAGGCCAACAGCATGCAGCAGGAAGTGACCAAGCTGCTGCAGTAATCGAGGCAGCGATAACCGGCGCAAGCCAATAACCACAGAAGGGCGTCCGCGCTGGACGCCCTTCTGTTTGTTGCTCAATTGAAATGGAGCATGAACAGGGAGCGACAGATTGACTTGGAGCTTTCGGAATGGCTAACGCCCAGCGCTTTAGAGCCGATGATCTGCTTGTGCAGATGCATGTTTCGTTGCTCGACAGGGGCCAATGAGGATTATCCAATCCGGCCAACATGTAGTTGGTTCCCCGGCTGCTTGACTTCTAGATGGAGGGTGCAATGGGCACAGTGGGACTGAATTTTGGGTCGCCAACCAGCGGAGCAGGATTCGACGTTAGTTCGACCGTCTCCGCGATCATGGCCAACCTCCAGAATGTGGAAACGCCGTGGAAGACGCAGTTGAGCTCCCTCACCAGTCAGGACACGGCGATCTCCAGCCTGGGAACGCTGCTGTCGAACCTGTCGAACGACGTTAGCAGCCTTACCGACGCGACGGGTGTGCTGGCACAGAAGACCGGCTCCAGTTCCGACACCAATGTTCTGGACCTAACGGCTGCCACAAACTCGGCCGTGGCCGGAACCCACGCGGTGACGGTGACCAATCTTGCCCAGACCTCGAGCGGCTACCTCGACGAGATCGCCAGCGCATCGGATAAACTCTCCGGCTCCATCTCGCTCCAGGTGGGCGCGTCAGGCACGCCGCAAACCATTACGCTGACCTCGTCGGACAATACCCTTGCCGGGCTGGCCGCAGCCATCAACAATTCCGGCGTGGGCATCACCGCCTCTGTGCTGACCGATTCCTCGGGCTCCCGCCTTAGCCTGGTCTCGGGCACCTCGGGCAAGAACGGCGGCATCCAGATAAACTCGAGTTCCATCACCGACGTCACCAACTCGAACACCAAGCTCGGTTACAACGTCGGCGTCCTTCCCAAAGACGCCAACCTGACCGTGGACGGCGTGGCCCTTACCAGCGCCTCGAACACGGTGACCAACCTCATTCCCGGCGTGACCTTCCAATTGCTTGCGCCCAGCGCCACCGAATCCGATAACAGCCTGGAGCAGGTACAGGTGGTGATTGGAAACTACAACACCGGCGTCGAGAGCACCGTCAATTCTCTGGTCAGCGACTATAACTCCCTGATCAGCGCCATGAACGCGCAGGAAGGCCTGAACAGTGCGGGACAGGTTGAGCCTCTGTTCGGCTCTCCCACGCTCTCGCTCTTGCAGCAGGATCTTCTCAGCGGCATCAATGTGCAGAATCCCAACGGCTATCTGGATGCCATCTCCAACAACAACGAAACCACGCTGTCGGGCTCGATGACCATCCAGATGGGCACGGGAACGGCGCAGACCATCGACCTCGGCGACGCGCCGGTTCCTCCAGTGGCCAACACCTACTATGCCGGCAGCACCGTCAACTCCATCGCCGGGCTGGCCGCGGCTATCAACGCCGCCAATATCGGAGTTACAGCCGGGGTGTCGATCGCCAACGGCCAATCTACCCTCACGCTAGACTCGGGCACGGCCGGTTCGAGCGGGGCTCTGACCGTGACCTCGTCGATCCAGGCCACCAGCGATTCAAATGTGAACTACACCGGCGCCTCCTACACCAGCACTACAGCTGCCAGCGGCACGTTGGGCGCGCTGCCCGATAGCGGCGATTTGCTTTCCGGCTCGGTCACCGTCCAGGTGGGCACTGGCACGGCGCAGACATTCACGCTCGATTCAACGGACAACACGCTGGCGGGGCTGGCTGGCCAGATTACCGCCGCCAAGCTCGGGGTCGCGGCTACCGTGGTCACCAACAACGGCGTATCGAGCATTTCTCTGGTTTCAGGGGTGGTTGGTTCAGCCGGGGCGTTGATGGTGTCATCCAACCTGTTGGATACGACCAGCAAGACCAATACAACGCTGGCCTACAACACCTCTTCTGATATCGCCGGGCTGACGGGCCTGGGCATCAGCGTGAACGACGACG
>Ga0302189_10000815_pt1 | contig 27440 bp, 24 predicted proteins | sample II_Bog_E2_2_FD_194551 | JGI IMG/M metagenome (GOLD analysis project Ga0302189, IMG submission 194551) | Peat permafrost microbial communities from Stordalen Mire near Abisko, Sweden - II_Bog_E2_2 | ecosystem: Environmental > Terrestrial > Soil > Wetlands > Peat | place: Sweden: Abisko...
CTTTCAAGAAGACTGTGGACAGGGTGGTGATCATCTGGTGTGCGTCGACGGAGATTTTTATCGAGCCGACGGCTGTGCATCAGAGCATCGAGGCCTTTGAGAAGGGGCTGGAGGAAAACGACATCGCGATTGCGCCGTCGCAGATTTACGCGTACGCTGCGCTGACCGAAGGCGTGCCCTTTGCCAACGGTGCGCCGAATCTGACGGTGGACTTCCCGGCCATGGTTGAGCTCTCGAAGAAGAATGCGGCGCCGATCTGCGGCAAGGACTTCAAGACCGGGCAGACCTTGATGAAGACCGTGCTGGCGCCAGCCTTCAAGGCGCGCATGCTGGGCGTCTCGGGCTGGTTCTCGACCAACATTCTGGGCAATCGGGACGGCGAGGTGCTGGACGATCCGCAGTCCTTCAAGACAAAAGAGGAATCGAAGCTGGGTTCGCTCGACTACATCTTTCAGCCGGAGCTTTACCCGGATCTCTACAAGGATCTCTACCACAAGATTCGCATCAACTACTATCCTCCTCGCGGCGACGAGAAGGAGGCCTGGGACAATATCGACATCTTCGGCTGGCTGGGCTACCCGATGCAGATCAAGGTGAATTTCCTGTGCAGGGATTCGATTCTGGCCGCGCCGATCGCGCTGGACCTGGTCTTGTTCATGGACCTGGCGAAGCGCGCGCCGGAGCTGCGGTCGAAGGGGATTCAGGAGTGGCTGAGCTTCTATTTGAAGTCGCCGCAGAGTGCGCCGGGGCTCTATCCGGAGCACGACCTGTTCATCCAGTCGATGAAGCTGAAGAACACGCTGCGGCACATCATGGGCGCGGATCTGATTACGCACCTCGGCCTGGAATACTACGACTAGGATTTGCCATCCAGGCAGACGCTCCCGTTGGTCGCAAAACCACCTGCGGTGGGGCCAAACGCCTCCCTTCGGTCGGCAAAGACAACAACAGCTCCCGTTGGTCGCAGAAGCAAGAGCGCCTCACCCACAAGGGTGGGGCGTTTTTTGTGTGGATCAAAACGTTCACACCGCGGAAACCTTAAGAATTGTTATGCCCCCGGTTATCCAATCGGGACTATGCGACAATTTGGACTGGCAAATCGATTCGTGGTAGCAGGGCATGAGACCGTTGCGATGGTAACTCCAGAAAAACCGTTGTCGCTGCTGCTGGTGGATGACGACGTCGAGTTATGCGGGATGATGAAGGAGTTCTTTGGCGGGGCCGGGCACTGTCTGGATCTGGCTCACAACGGCCGCGAGGGTCTGGCGAGCGCACTGCACGGCAGCTACGATCTGCTGATTCTCGATGTAATGCTGCCGGAGATCGACGGGTTCACCGTCCTCAAGCAGTTGCGGCGCAGCAAGAGTCTGCCGGTGATTATGCTGACGGCGCGTGTTCATCGCGAGGACCGGATTCGCGGATTGAACACGGGCGCCGACGATTATCTTCCCAAGCCGTTCGACCCGGATGAATTGATGGCGCGGATTCAGGCCGTGTTGCGGCGGAGCGCGGCCGGCCTGCAGCCGGGAGACTCGACGCTCACCGCGGGCAAGATCCGCATGGACCTCGGCACACGCGAGGTATGGAGCGCAGGTTCTCTGGTCGAGTTGACCGGAATGGAATTTGACCTGCTGGAATTGCTGATGCGTTCCAAGGGCAGCGTGGTTTCAAGGGAAGAAATCACGGCGCTGCTGTTTGAGCGCGAAGCCACGCCCTATGACCGCTTTCTCGATGTTCATGTCAGCCATCTGCGCACCAAGCTGCACGGTGGCCGGGGTCTGATTCGCGCAGTTCGTGGAGTTGGCTATGTTCTTCATGGAAAAGATTAGAGCAATCACCGTCCGATCGCTGAACGCCCGCGTGGCGATCGCGATGACGGTCATACTATCCATTTCCTTTCTTGTGTTCCACATGGTTTCGGATCACATGCAGAACCAGTTGCTCAACCCGCTCTTTGAGCGGTTTGACGAGCTCCAACTGAGAAGCGCACAGGAGGCGTACGAAGAACACGGCAAGATAGCACTGCACGAGTATTTGATGGGTCTGGACGCCACCTTCGGAGGCGGTAGTCATTACCTTTTGAACGGATCCGGAATCGATCTTTATTCGGGAGAGAACAGGTCGGCCCTTCTTCCCCCGGCATCGGCTCACAGTTTGCGGACAAAGATGCACGGGACCTGGATCATCGCGCATCGGTCTGACGATGGGAGATACTGCTTTGCCGCCGAGGGCCAGGTCCCCAGGCCTCGCATCTGGACCTTCCTGCCGTACTATTTCATCGTTCTTGGCGCCACCGGCGTTCTTGGCTGGCTGGCGTGGATCGGTGTCGTGCTGCCGATTCGCAGAATCGCTTCCACCATCGCGGTATTTGGCCATGGCAATTTCTCCTTGCGCGTTCAGACCCGGCGAGAGGATGAGATTGGGCAGCTCGGCCGCTCGTTCAATCAGATGGCCGAACGGCTGGAGCGGTTGATTTTGAACGAGAGGCGGCTGCTGGCCGACATCTCGCATGAGCTGCGGTCTCCGCTGGCGCGTCTCAAGTTTGCCGTGAAACTTGCCAGGACCTCGCAAGACAGCAATGCGGCGCTGGACCGGATTGAGCGCGACATCAACCGCATGGCGTGCCTGGTGGCCGATCTGCTAGAAATCACATCGGTCGAAGATGACCCGGCTTTGCAGGAGATGAGCCCGGTGCCGCTCAGGGAAGTGGTGGACGAGGTGGTGCGGGACTGTTCGGTGGAAGCCGATTTTCGCGGCTGCGGCATCCAGGTGGAAGGCGCGCTGTCAGGAGCTCTCACGAGCAACAGGGAACTGCTGCGACGGGCTGTAGAGAATGTCCTGCGCAATGCGATCCGCTATTCGCCGCGCGATTCAGCGATCCGCGTCACTCTCGCAGAGGCCGATCATAAGGTACTTGTGGTGGTGCGAGACTACGGTCCGGGAGTTTCTCCGGAGTTCTTAGGCCGGATCTTCGATCCCTTTTTTCGCGTGGAAGAGGCGCGCGTGGCGAGTGGCGGAGGTTCAGGGTTGGGATTGTCGATTGCCAAGCGTGCGGTGCAATTGCATCGGGGAACGATCGTAGCTGAGAATGCGTCGCCAGGCCTGCGGATATGCATTACGATTCCGATGCAAACGACCGTCAGCGCTTAAGGAAGTACTGAACAAGTTGATTTTGCGGACCAGCATTCCCTCAGGTGCTGAAGCCCAGACTGATTTTGCAGCATTTGCGGCACGGCTCAACAGGCCGCGGAAAAAGCCCTGATTCCAGGCGAAGTGATCGGAAAGCGTGCCTCAGGGGCTAAAGCCCACGTTGGTGCCAAGCGCCCTGCGGCACGACTCAAGTCGTGCCCTGATACAAAGCATCGTTTTTCGGCAACCTATAAAATCGTGCCCTTTCAAGACATCCGCTTGACCAGAGGTTCCTTAAAGTTTCTTAAGCTTCAAATCTCGCGTTGAATGGTTTACTTATCTCAGATGCTTCGCAGGTTCTTGAGCAATGGCGGGGCAATTGAGGAGAAAAACATGAAGCGTCTTTTTGGATTCGTATTCGTCTGCACACTTCTTGCAGTTCCCGCGTTCGCCGCAACCAAATCGCAAACGGTGCAGCTTCCCACGGCCGTGCAGGTTGGATCGACAGTTTTGCCCGCTGGAGACTACAAGGTCACCTGGACCGGGACAGGCACCAGCGCACAGGTTACACTGGCGGCCAAAGGATTAGCGACAGTCACTGTTCCAGCGAAGGTTGTGGAACAGCAGAACAACCATAGCGGCATCTCCACAAGCACGCAGGGCGGAAAAGAAGTGCTCCAGACGATTCTTTTGAGCAACGTCAACCTGGTGCTCTAGAGCATTTTCGGAAATAGTGTGAACTTTATTACGTCATCCTAGGTCGTCGCTCCCTGCTGGTCGCGCCGACTTGAGGTCATGGTTTCTGACTACAGCATTTCCGAAAATGCTATAGTCACACCCCTCGCAGGCGACGGAAATCAGCAATCGCCCTAACGGCGTAGATGATCGATGCTATGCCCCGATCTCGAATGGATCATCGCTTCCTACCCCCTTTCCTCACGGAGAGGGGGCTTTTTTTTGTGCAGAATTCATACCGAATGAGTTTGCTGTTTTGCTATGACCGCGCGAGATCAGACCGTCGCAGGGGACGACTCTTACGCCGCGGCGGCTTGCGCCAAGCGGCGAATCGTCAGAACGGTGATGTCGTCTTCCTGGCCGAATTCCTTGGCGGCGTCGGCGATGTAGAAGGCGGACTGGTTGCTCAGGTTGTGGACGCGGTCGAAGCCGAAGAGCTCGCCGGAGGGCAGGCGGGCCTCGACCACTCCATCGGACATGAGAAGAATGCGGTCGCCGGGGTGCAGATAGAGGCGGACCTCGGGATAGCTGACGCTTGAGAGCACGCCCAGGGGCAGGCCGCCGGGGAGCGCGACCTCCTGACTGTTGAGGTAGGGCGGCAGGTGGCCGGCGTTGGCCAGCACGAGCTCTCCGCTGGGACCAAACCACGCGGCCTGGCAGGTGGTGAAGCTGTCGCTGCCGACGAGCACGCGGTTCAGGGATTCGAGGATCTTTGCCGGGCTTCGTTCCGGTGTACTGCGCAGCGCGCCCATCAGCATGGAGACGTTCATCGCGGCCTGGAGGCCCTTGCCGGCAACGTCGCCGATAATCACCAGCAGTCCGCCGTCTGAGGTGGGTTGAAGGTGGTAGAAGTCGCCGCCCACTTCATTGGCCGGGTTGTAGATGGAATCGACCTCATAGCCTGGAGTTTCAAGCTTCTCCTGCGGAATCATCAGCTCCTGCACGCTGCGGGCGGCGGCCAACTCGCTGGAGGCCCGCTCCTGGTCGCGCTGCACGCGCAGGAAGCGAACGAAGATGATGAGCACAATGACGAAGACCCCGACAAATCCGGCAATCACTTCAAAATTGATCGGGATGGGTCCGGCCTGGAGGGTGAGCGGTGAGCGGTAAGCCTGGCCGCCGAAGGCGCTCTTGAAGGTCGTCGTCACGGCCTCGACCCAGGCGACACCGCTGAGCACCAGCGAGAGCAGCAGGAGTGCGGCCTCAAAGTTGCGCCGCAGCGTTGCAATGATGAGCGTGCTAAAGATGAAGATGACCCAAAGCGTCACCCAAAGGAAGCTGCAGAGCATGACGGTGAACAAGCCGGCCTCCATCAGCTTGCTGCGACCCCCGAGGAGCATCATCGGTCCAGCGGCGGCCAAAATCGGAGCGGTGTAGCGCATCAGCAGGATATACCAGCGGCGGCGCAGCGACAGGAATGCAACCAGGAACTCAAAGTAAAGGTAGGCCGAGGTCACGAGCAACTGAACGACGATTGCCTTGTACCACAGACTATCGAGGTAGGCGGCGCTTCCGGCCAGTTCCGCAAACGCGATCGGCGCCAGAATGGCCTCATAGAGCGCCAGCCAAAGATACTCGATGTGGCCCTTTTGCGTGAGATAGAGCGCGACCAAAAAGAGCGCCAGAACGAAGACGAGGATCGCGTTCACCAATCCGGGAAGGCGCAGAAAGAGATTGTGTGCAGACCAAAGTTCGAGTGAGCGGTCGAGGTCATCGCGGTTGCCGAGGCGAATCTTACGGTTGGCAAAGAAGCTGGTGTAGGCACCATATCCGAAGGGGAAGTAGAGGGTGCGCACTGCCAGGGTAAGAGAGGTCTCGGAGCGATCCATGTGCAGGTTGTAAATGCGAGAGATCTGCTGGTAGCGCTCGGGAGCATCTCCGTGAGGTCCCTCCGGTAAAATCTGGCGGCCGTTGGCGAAGACATCCACATTCAACAACTCCGGACCGGTGGAGGAGTTCTCAGAGGGCGGCAACTCGATAATGAGAACCATAGGCACGTGGTTTGGAGCCAGATTGATGTGCTGCCGAAACCAGGCGAAGGGGCGCTGATGTCCGTTGGGGGGAGGGGAGTTCTGATCCCAACCGGGAGCGCCGGCGGGATGATCTTCGTCGGGAACCTCGTCAAAGGACTCTTTGGCATCGCGGATGGCCCAGGCGGAGTCGTCAAAATCAGGTGTTGCAGCGGCTGGATCGGCGGTGATGCCGATCCGCCATCCCTTGTCGAGCAAGAGCGGAGAACCTAAGTTGGTGGCATCGAAGACTGCTGCTGGAGTGTGGCGGGGGTTGGCGGGGGCAGCGGCGGCGTGGGTGTGCGGGAGCAGTAGTCCTTCCAGCGGGGGATGTGGCGACGGTTGCTGGGCAGCAAGCTGCATCGCACCGCAAACGGCCATGGCTGCAATTCCCAGGATTGTCCGGCGCAAGATCTCTCTCCTAAATGCCTGTGCTCTCAACTCTAACCCAGACGGATGGGCTCTCCAAGCGGAAGGTGCAAGCAAATAAGGGAGGCGGAAGTTCGACATATTCCGTCATTGCGGGGTGGGATCGGGGCCGTGGACAAAATATTCCTCGGAATTGTTGTCAAACCGGCGGATACTAGCGTCTAAGGAATGGAGCGAAGCGGAGCGGGCCTCAGAACGATGGCTGGCCGCGGATGAAGCGAGAAGATCGGCGAGCTTCCCGAAAGATATTCCTCAGGGGCTAAAGCCCGCTCTCTTCTTGAGGTACTTACGGCACGACTGAAGTCGTGCCCTGACACAAAGCCACATTCTTTCAAAGACCTGTCTGCGCTGCGAGAATGGGGTGGTACCGGAGGTGAGGTCATGAGGACAGTTCGGATAGCTCGCAAAGCAACGGTGCTGGCAGGATTGACCCTGGGGCTTGCCTTGGGCACGATGTGCTGGGCACAGGCGACGACCGCAAGCGCGCCCTCGTCTGATACCCCAAGCGTTACCCCCGCAGCACAGCCTGCGCCGGGAACGACGCCGGTGGGAGCGGACACTCCCGCACCGGCTCCGGCGGCGACAACTCCCAAGGACGACAAGCCCGCGAACACCGATTCAAAGGAAGGCAAGCCCGCGCCGGGAACCACTCCGGTGGGAGGCGACAGCGCGGCCACCACCGTCAACCCGGACAAGGTGGTCGAGCCGGGCAGCCAGAAGATCAATGTGAAAGCGGGCTCAATCGACGATGTGAGCGCCGTGGGCAATCGCGACATCGGCGCCCGGGGAATGGGGAATTGGTACTCGACCGACTATGAGATCAAGATGGGCAAATCGTTTGCCATGGATGTGGAGAAGAGCACCAAGCTCATTACCGATCCGGTGGTCACCGAATATGTGAACCGCATCGGCCAGAACATCGTCAAGAACTCAGATTGCAAGGTGCCTTTCACGATCAAGGTCATCGATTCAGACGAAATCAACGCGTTTGCGCTGCCGGGGGGCTTCTTTTTTGTCAACTCGGGCCTGATTCTGAATGCCGACGAAGAGGCGGAGCTGGCCGGGGTGATGGCCCATGAGACCGCCCACGTCTGCGCACACCATGCAGTGCGCGAGCAGACGCGGCTGAACTACACCCAGATTGGCATGATTCCGCTGATCTTCATCGGCGGCTGGACGGGTTACGGGATCTACGAGGCAGCGAACTTTGCCGTGCCGATCACTTTCATGAAGTTCTCACGCGAGTTTGAGGGGCAGGCCGACTACCTGGGCGTGCAATACATGTACCGGGCAGGGTACGACCCGCAGGCCTTCATCACCTTCTTTGAGAAGATACAAGCGCTGGAGAAGCGCAAGCCCGGCGCGGTGGCCAAGGTCTTTGCCGATCACCCGCAGACCCCGGACCGCATTCTGCACTCGCAGGAGGAGATTGCGCGCATCCTGCCGCCTCGCGACGAGTATACGGTGACCACATCGGAGTTTGACGACGTGAAGGCGCGGCTGGCGAGGATCGAGAACAAGCGCAGGCTGACCGACTCCAAGGATACGAAAAAGCCATCTCTGCGCCGGGCAAGCACGGACAGCGGCGATCCGACGAGCACGTCAAGCGCATCGGACCCGAACAGCTCGAGCGGCGACGACAAGCCGACGCTCCACAGGCGGGATGACACCAACTAGGGCGCTTCTTCGAAGATTCCTGGCGAGACGGGCAATCCCTCGGGGGGCTAAAGCCCGGGTTGATTATGCGGCCCTTAGGGCACGACTGAAGTCGTGCCCTGACTCTTGTCGCAGCTTCGCAGGAGTTTTTCCGCAGCCTGGGAAGCCAGCGCCGGTTTTTGTCGACTTAATCTACGGGCTGAAGCTCGTACCCTTCAAAACGACGGAACAGCCGGAGGTTCCAGAGTGCCGGAGTGCACCATCCGTCGCAATGACCCGAGCGATTGGGGTAGGGTGAATCGGCGACCCAACAGGTTGGGTTTTCCGATCTGATGCTTGGGAAGCATCACCCGGAAAAAGGAAGCAAACTCAGGTTAATTTCCTGCAACTGCCTGAAAATCCTTGAAATTCCGGGTGAATCCGCGCTATATACAAGAGTACCGGCAGGATTGCCGGAATCTTGTCCGGGGGGTCCCCGCCTCCAGGAGCCAATCATGCGCAGCTCAGCTCTCCGCTCCAATCTGCTGGTACCCGAAGTGCGCGAGGTCATGGATATTCGCCAGGCTTCGGAGTACCTGGGCATCTCGCCCGACACGCTCTATAAATATGCATCGGAGGGCTTCGTGCCGGCCTTCAAGCTGGGCAACCGCTGGCGCTTCAAGCGCTCGCGACTCGACGAGTGGATGGACCGGCAGAGCGACCAGCACGCCGCCGACCTGAATGTGGACCCCGAGCAGAGGAAGCCGGTGCGGCCGGCGATGTAAGAGCAGGGAATAGGAAGAACCGCAATGCTGGCACGAAAGCTGAAGATCGCAATCCTGCTGCTTTCTCTGATTCAGAACACAGGCGGACAGCAGGAACAACGCTGGGTGCTGCTTCCCGCGAGTGAAGCGATTCAAATTGGTAGCAAGGATAGTTGGCAGCCAACCAAAGCGGATATTGAAGGCCTTGAAGCAAATCTGCCATACATGTCGGAGTTACCGGCGAGAGACTGGAACCCCGCACGAGTCGTTCTGCATCCTGAAAGGTACTTCCGGCAATATGTAGCCATCATTGATGCTGGCAAAAGGAAGATTTTCGTAAATGCGATGTGCAATGTGCCGTCGGTACCTGACTGGCACGTTCGTTTCATTTCAACTGCGGATGGTGGAAGCTGTTTTTGGCATGTGACGTACGATCCGGCCACAAGGAAGTTCTCAGTTCTGGAGATCAACGGCCTGGGCTGAGTCAGTGCGTCACCACTGCATACAATTCCCTGTCCCCTATTCCCTGATCCCTATTCCCTAGCCCCTGCTATGCTTACCCCGTGGATCACTTTCGCCGTATCGGGCTGTTGCGCCGCCGTTTGACCAAGGCCGGGCTTCATGGGCTGCTGGTCACCCATCTTCCCGATCTGCGCTATCTCTCTGGATTTACAGGTTCGAGCGCCGCGCTGGCCATCACGCGCAGGAGCGCGCGGCTCTTTACTGACAGCCGGTACAGGACGCAGGCTGCCGAAGAGGTCGCTGGTGCCGAGGTTGAGATCGTCTCCGGCTCGCCGGCTGTTGCCGCCGTCGAGTGGCTGGCGGCGCAGCCGGGCGTCGTTTTTGCCGGCTTCGATCCCGCGAGGACCAGCGTGGACGATCTGGCTCGATGGAGGGCCGCTCTGCCGGTGCGGCTTCGCCGGGGGCTGCTTACTCCGCTGGCCGCTCCGCTGGTTGAGCCGCTGCGCGAAGTCAAGGACGAAGACGAACTGGCGTTGATGATCGAGGCGGCGCTGGTGGGCTGCCAGCTCTTCGAGCACATTCTGGAGTTCATCGAGCCGGGCCTCAGGGAGTTTGAGGTGGCCGCGGAGCTGGAGTATCAGGCTCGCCTGCTCGGGGCCGAGGGAATGTCGTTCGAGACGATCGTCGCTTCTGGTGTTCGTTCTGCTCTGCCGCATGGACGCGCTACCTCGGCCAAGCTGCCCCGCAACGGCTTCGTGACGCTCGACTACGGTGTTATTCTCAAGGGTTACTGCTCGGATATGACCCGCACTGTGCACCTGGGCAAGCCGACGGTCTACGAGCGCTTTGCCTATGAGGCGGTTCTTGAGGCACAGGAGGCTGGAATCGCCGCAGTGGCTCCCGGCATGAGCTGCGGAGAGGTCGATGAGGCAGCACGCGGGGTGCTGCGCAAGGCAGGATTGGCGGAGGCATTTTCGCACTCCACCGGTCATGCTCTTGGGCTGGAGATTCACGAGCCGCCGCGCATTGGCGCCGGGCAGACGATCAGGCTGCAGGCCGGGATGGTCATTACCATCGAACCGGGAATCTATCTTCCGGAGCGATTTGGCATACGGATCGAAGATATGGTCGCTGTGACGCGAAGCGGAGGCCAGGTGCTTACCCCGGCGCCCAAGGCCCTGATTGAGCTATGAGAAAATCCCCAGGTAAATTTGGAGAGTCAAGGGACGAATGAAACCACAAGACATCGAAGATCTGAAGCAACTGATTGAGTTTCTGAAGCAGTATCAGGTTGCTGAATTCGACCTGGACCGGGGCGACCTGAAGATCCGGCTCAAGTTCAATCCGCCGGAGACGTCTTCGGCTGGATTGGGCGAACTGGCGCGGGTGTTGGCCGCTGCGACTCCCACGGCTAACGCGCCGGCTGAGGTTGTTTCTTCTGAGTCTCAGGGGAGTGCCCCTGTCAGCGCGGACGACGTTGGCCTGCACATCGTCAAGTCGCCTCTTGTCGGGACGTTTTATGGCTCGCCTGCGCCCGGCGCGGAGGCCTTCGTTTCCCCCGGCGATCATGTGGCCAAGGGGCAGGTGATTGGCATCGTCGAGGCCATGAAGCTGATGAACGAGATTGAGTCGGATGCCGCAGGGGAGATCGTCAAGTGCCTTGTTTCGAATGGACAGCCGGTTGAGTTTGGGCAGCCGCTGTATTCCATCCGAATGGGGTGAAAAAGCAGCGGAGCTAGCGCGGTTAGCGGAGTTGGCGGAGTTAGCCTGGCCAATCAGCACCGCTAACCTCGCTAACTCCGCGAACACCGCTTAAAGGACCTCCATGTTTCGTAAGGTATTGATTGCCAATCGCGGCGAGATCGCTCTGCGCGTGCTGAACGCCTGCCGCGAACTGGGTATTCGCACGGTCGCTGTCTACAGCGAGGCCGACCGCAACTCGCTGCACGTGCGCTTTGCCGACGAGGCCATCTGCATCGGGCCGCCACGGCTGGCGGAGAGCTATCTGAACGTGCCGGCTGTGATCTCGGCGGCCGAAATCGCCGACGTGGACGCGATCCATCCCGGCTATGGGTTGTTGAGCGAGAACGCGAACTTCGCCGAGGTCTGCCGCGCGTCCAACTTAAAATTCATCGGCCCACCGCCGGAGATTACGCGGCTGATGGGCGAAAAGGACAGGGCGCGCCAGGCGATGAAGCGGGCCAATGTGCCGATTCTGCCCGGCTCCGACGGGGTGATCGCTACCGTCGAAGAGGCGCAGGAGTGGGCAAAGAAGGTCGGCTTTCCGGTAATTTTGAAGGCCAAGGCGGGCGGCGGCGGGCGCGGGATGAGGATCGTGCGCGCAGCGGAGGAACTGCCTAACCTCTTCCACGCGGCGTACACCGAAGCGGCTAACGCATTCGGCAACGGCGAGCTGTATATGGAGAAGTTCATCGAGAACCCGAGGCACATCGAGTTTCAAATACTGGCTGACGAACACGGCAACGTGAGGACGCTCTTTGAGCGCGAGTGCTCGATCCAGCGGCGCCATCAAAAACTGATCGAAGAGGCGCCAAGCTTGCGGGTCACGCCTGCGATGCGCGAGGAGATCAGCAGGACACTGTGCCGTTGCCTGTCGGAGATCGGGTATCAGAACGCTGGGACGGTTGAGTTCCTGATGGATGAAGACGGCCAACTACACTTCATCGAGATGAATACACGGGTGCAGGTGGAGCATCCGATTACCGAAGCGATCACGGGCGTGGACATTGTGAAGGCACAGTTGCTGATCGCGTCGGGAGAGCGGCTGGATGCGATCTTGCCTGCGAAACTGGAGATCCGCGGCCACGCCATCGAGTGCCGCATCAACGCCGAACATCCGGTGAAGTTTACCCCGTCGGCAGGCAAGATTACGGCCTTCAATGTGCCGGGCGGCAACGGCGTGCGCGTGGATACGGCGCAGTACGCCGAGGGCGTAGTGCCGCCTTATTATGACTCGCTGATTGCCAAGCTGATTGTGCATGGGCGCGATCGAGCCGAGGCGATTGCGAAGATGGAGCGGGCGCTGAGTCAATTCATCGTGCAGGGGATTGACACCTCGATCCCGTTGCATCAGGCGATCTTCGCCGACCCCGGCTTTCGAGCGGGCGAGTTCGACACCAAGTTCATGGAGAAGTTCCTGGCGGCGAAGGCGGACGGATAGGCTGCGATACAGAGACAAGAGCAAGGGCTGGATTCTGGTGAGGGGTCCGGCCTTTGCTTTTGTGGCGGGGTTCGAGCCTCACTGGAAGAGCAGGATATCGCCGCGCGATCCACAGGGCACCCAAAAGATTCTCTTTACTGCCCCGCTATTCGCCTGTAAAGTTACCGGAAGAAAGGGGATGTCACTCATGATCCTAGCGAATCTTCCTCAGGCGATTACAGCGATTGGTGGGTTGGGTACCGCGGCCTTTGGGCTACTGGATGCCATCAAGCCGGTCCTCCCAGGGATCAATCACATGGGGTTCGAGCGAATTCGCACGACGGTATTGGGGCTAACGCCGGATGAGGCGGGCGCAGGCCAACCGTTGAACGCGCTGCCGCAGGCGAATATTGTGGAATCGCTGCTTGCCAACTGGGTGAACGGCACCGATCTGGGCAGCCAGAAGTCGATTGCCAAGTCTTTGATCAAGCTGCATCTGAGCACCGGGAATGCCGCGGCACTGGCGGCGAAGACGAATGTCGATCCGGCTCTGCTGACTGCGGTGGCGCAAGGCATGGCATCCGTAACGGCGCTCACCCAGCAACAGAGCGACGCGTATGCGCGATTTGACCTGATTGTGACGGCACTGCTCGATGAGGCCTACCAGCATGCAGACCAGGTTTATCGCAACAGCACACGCGGCCTGGCTGCTTTGCTCGCGGTTGGGCTGGCCTTGGCCGGGGGATTGAGCATGGTGGGTTCCTGGGGGGCATTCTGGTGGAAGCCCGATATGTTCATGGCCCTACTGGTTGGACTGCTTGCCACTCCACTGGCGCCGATCGCCAAGGACCTTTCCAGCGCGCTCGCAACGGCTGTGAATACCATGCAGATGGTGAAGAAGTAGGTTGCCATGACTTTATTCCTCGATCTACGCATACAGCCGGTTGGCGGAGGCCTGGCGAACTCTGTAAGCACCAACCAGGGAACCAGCATCGGCGACTATACGGGAATTCGCCTGAACGATCTGCTCGATGTGGTCCAAGGCAGGCATTTACTGATCGCCGCGCATGGCTTCAACGTGAATCGCGCGGATGGGATCGCGCACCTTTCAAATTGGAACAGGCTGCTGCAGCTTCCGCAGCCGGGCTCTGCCTTTTTGGGGTTGCTGTGGCCCGGCGACTCGGTGTGGGCGCACGGACTCGACTATCCCGATGAGCCGAAGATTGCCGACGAGGCGGGAATTCTGGCTGCCAAGTTTATCAATACAAATTTTCAGCAGGCGGCGAGCATCTCATTCGCTTCGCACAGCCTGGGAGCTCGGGTAGTGCTGGCGACGATCGCGCATCTGAGCTTGCCGGTTCGGCGCGTGACGCTGATGGCGCCGGCAATCGACGACAACTGTCTGGCAACGGAGTTTCAGGCAGCGGCAGGGAATATCGGGACCATCTCCGTGCTCGCATCGAAGAAGGACATCGTGCTCTCGGCATGCTTTCCGCTGGGCAATCTGTTTGCGGGGATCATCGCGGCGGGGCATCCGTGGTGGCATGCGGCACTGGGCCATTGCGGTCCGATCACACCTTGGCCGGCGAACTTCCAGGCGCCCTTCGAGATTCCGGACGAATGGAAGTTCGAGCACAGCAACTACTTGCAGATTGACGATCCTGAGCCTCCGGCCTGGCGGCTGCCGGTCGATGTGCCGCCCCAGGGCACTCCTGCACCGGCGGGTACGGGCTGGCAGGAGTCCTTCTCCTCGGCGTTTGTCTCGACCCGATTCCGGTAGGGTCGAGCGGCGAGATTATGAGGTTAGATTAATTTATCGCTTTTTCTTCGCTTTTTTGGGCTGTCCTGTTGTATGCTGGCTTCGCAACACAGGAGGTTGCTCAATGGACTTTCAAAAGGAACTGATTGCCGAATACGACCGCGAGACCGCCAAGACACGCAAGATGCTTGAGGCGATCCCGGCCGATGCCGATTTCACTTACAAACCCCACCCCAAATCCATGAGCCTGGGCCGGTTGGCCGGGCATCTTGCGGAGACCGCCGGAGAGTGGGCGACTACGACATTTACCACCGACAAGCTGGAGTTCCCGGCGGACCACAAGTTCGAGGCCTACATTCCTGCATCCACCACGGCCCTTCTAGAGCGCTTTGACAAGGAGACAGCCGAAGCCAAGAAGGCGTTCGCTGATTTTGCGCCGGCAAAGTGGGACGAGAACTGGAAGTTCGTTGCCGGAGGCCAAGCCTGGATCGACGACTCAAAGTACCGCGTCTTCCGTGATTGGGTCATGGACCATATGATCCACCACCGGGCCCAGTTGGGCGTCTACCTGCGGCTGCTCGACAAGCCCATCCCTGGGGCGTACGGGCCTTCGGCGGACGAAATGCCGGGACAGTGAACAGTTAACAGTGAACAGTGGTCAGTCCGCAGGCTCATCGGCGGGCAATCATTTGAGCTTGAGCCGGTGCCGCCTCAACCGCTTGAGCGCCCTTTCGGGCTGACCACTGACAACTGATGGCTGCTCCAGCTACTCTTGATTCATGTCCTTCTCATTTCCAAAGATTTACCCAATACTCGATGTCTCATTCATTCCAACCTCCGGGCGGGGGGAGTTTCTGCGCAGACTGGGCAGCGAACTGACTAATGCCGGCGTGACGCTGCTTGAATACCGCAACAAGACCGGCGCGGATGCTGAATTGCTTGCGGATGCGGGGATTCTGCGGGCGGCGATGCCTGCGGAGAAGGTGAAGCTAATTCTGGATGATCGTGCTGCTCTTATTGAGCAGATTAGCTTTGATGGAGTGCATGTGGATGCGGACGACTTGAGACCTGATGAGGCGCGCAAACTGCTGGGAGCGGATCGCATCGTTGGAACGTTCGGGGGCGGCGCGGCGGGGATGGTTCCTGGGATTCTCGCGACACCGGCAGATTACTTCTCGATCGGGCCGGTTTTTGCGACGCGCACCAAGCAGACCAGTTCGCCGTTGATCGGTATGGAGGGCGTGCGGCGGTTGCGCGGGGAGGCTGGAGCTGGGCCTGTTCTGGTCGCAATCGGGGGCGTCACGCTGGCCACGGCGACTGAGGCGCTGGCTGCCGGAGCGACGGTTGTGGCGGTCGCTGGGGCGATTTTTCGCCATCCGGAGCCGGCGGCCGAGTTTCGGCGATGGGTGGCGGAGCTGGGGTAGGCGAACCACCTTGGGTTCGTGATTTCCCACCCAAGCCGCAAATACAAAGACGCGGCGAGGGTGGGGCACCCATTGTTTCTGGGGCGCCCTGTCATCTCGCGCCTTCTTTGATTCGGTTCTGACCGCTTACTGGTTGGGGTGCTGGTCGTGCTGATCGTGGTGATGATGATGGTGGTGGTGATGATGGGGATGTACTTCCACCACAACCTGCGCCTGCGCCACATAAGGTACTGCGAGGCAGAAGAGGAGCATCGTTCCAAACAGAAATTTTTTCATACCCTCATCATGACGCGCTGCTCGGCTCATTGCTGAGCTACTATGACCTGTCCGTGCAGGAACCGTTTCATGGGCTGAACGGCGCATAGTATGCTTCTTCAAGTGACGAACCGTAAACCCCTCTGAATCTTGCCTCAAGTCAGGAGACCGCCTTGCCGGATCGCGAACTGGAAGACAATTCAACCAGCGGTCCGCGGCTGGTGCAAAGTCTTGGACTCTTCAGCTCGACTGCGCTGGTTGTCGGGTCGATGATCGGATCGGGCGTTTTCATCGTCGATGCGGATATTGCGCGAGGAACGAACTCACCGGCGCTCTTGCTGGGCGCGTGGGTGTTGACGGCTGTTCTGACGATGACGGCGGCGCTGAGCTACGGCGAGCTGGCGGCGATGATGCCCAAGGCCGGCGGGCAGTACGTTTACCTGCGCGAGTCGCTGGGACCGCTGTGGGGTTTCCTTTACGGCTGGACGCTTTTTCTGGTGATTCAGACGGGCACAATCGCAGCGGTTGCGGTGGCCTTCGGAAAGTTTCTTGGCGTATTCTTTCCTGCAATTTCGACGACCCACTGGCTGTGGCACATCGCGCATGTCCCTCCGCTTCGCGTGGGGCCGATGGTGCTGGGCAATATGGAGATCGGCGTCAACACGGCCAACCTGACGGGCATAGTGGTCGTCATTTTCCTGGCCATCGTGAACATCTTTGGCGTGAAGCTGGGCGCGCTGATCCAGAATATCTTCACCACGGCCAAGGCGCTGAGCCTGGGGGCTTTGATTCTGCTGACCTTCACGGTGGGGCGTAATGCGACGGCCTGGGAGGCCAACTTTGGAGCGGGCTGGGGTGAGTTCTGGCGGAATGCCGGCTGGAGTTCGCTGCACCCGGTCGAGGTGGGCGTTGGCGGGCCGCTGGTGCTGGTGAATCTGTTTGTGATTCTGGCGGTGGTGCAGGTGGGGTCGCTGTTTTCAGCCGACGCATGGAACAACGTCACCTTTACGGCAGGCGAGACAAAGAACCCCAAGCGGAACATTCCGCTCTCGCTGATTCTGGGCACGGGATTCGTGTTGACGATCTATTTCCTAGTGTCGCTGGGCTACCTGCTGGTTCTGCCGATGCACGGCGATGCGAACGGCGCGACGGTGATGGCGCGGGGGATTCAGTATGCAACAGAGGATCGCGTGGCTACGGCGGTGCTGGAGCAGATCTTCCACTCGGGCGGGGCGTGGCTCATGGCGGGGGCGATTCTGATCTCGACCTTCGGCTGCGCGAACGGAATGTCGCTGGCGGGCGCGCGCGTCTACTATGCGATGAGCCAGGACGGATTGTTTTTCAAGTCGGTGGGCAAGCTGCACCCACGCTATAAAACTCCAGCCGCCGGCTTGCTGGTGCAGGCCTGCTGGGCGGTAGTGCTGTGCATCTCGGGCTCCTACAGCCAACTGCTGGACTACATCATCTTTGCGGTGCTGGTCTTTTACATTCTCACGATCGTAGGACTCTTCGTGCTGCGCTTTAAGCGGCCCGATGCGCCGCGGCCTTACAGAGCGCTGGGCTATCCCGTGCTGCCTGCGCTCTATATCGCGCTGGCTGCATGGATTTGTATCGTATTATTGCGTTACAAGCCTCAGTACACATGGCCGGGCTTGGTGTTGGTTCTGCTCGGCATTCCCGTCTATCTATTCTGGTCCAAGAAGACTTCAGCGGGCCTGCAAATAAAGGAGTAGCCCATTCGAATGGCGAATCTCTTCAAGCGAAAACCTCTCAGCCTGATCGTCTCCGAAGCCAAGGAAGAGGGTGAGAATCATCTGGAACGAGCTCTGGGGCCGGTTTCGCTGACGGCGCTTGGCGTGGGCGCGGTGATTGGCGCGGGTATTTTTGTCATGGCAGGTCTGGGCGCGCACAGGGCTGGGCCGAGCCTTATGCTCTCGTTCGTGCTGTGCGGGATCGGCTGCACCTTCGCTGGTCTTTGCTATGCCGAGTTTGCGGCCATGATTCCTCTGGCCGGTTCGGCTTACACCTATGCCTACGCCACACTGGGCGAGCTCTTTGCCTGGATCATCGGATGGGATCTGACGCTTGAATACGCGATGGGGGCCAGCACGGTGAGCTCCGGCTGGTCGAATTATTTCATTGAGTTCTTAAAGATGTTCGGCATCAGGATTCCGCTTTGGCTCAGCTACGATCATTGGACGGCGATGACCCAGGCCACCAACACAGTGGCGCGCGGGATGATTGCCGCGGCGCATCCTGAGCTTGCCCCCGGTTCGCAGGGATTTCTGGATGCAGTGACAAGCCTGCTCGCCCACCCAACGGCTCAAATGGCCTCTGCGGCCGATGCTTTGCTCGCCGCTCCACGGCTGTTTGGCGTCGAGATCGGCTTCAATCTTCCGGCATTTATCATTGCGCTGGTCATTACCTGGATCCTGGTAGTGGGCATTAAGGAGAGCGCGAGATTCAATGCGATTATCGTCACCATCAAGGTCTCGGTGGTGATCTTTGTGCTGGTTCTTGGTTCGCACTACGTACATGTCAGCAACTGGGGCAGCGATTGGCATAGCTTCGCGCCCTTTGGCGTGGCTGGAATCAGTTCGGCGGCGGCGTATATCTTCTTCGCCTTCATCGGATTCGATGCTGTTTCGACCACGGCACAGGAGGCCAAGAACCCGCAGCGCGATCTGCCGATCGGCATTATCGCTTCGTTGTTCATCTGCACCATACTTTACGTTGGCGTGGCCGCCGTGCTCACCGGAATGGTGCCGTGGCAACTGGTCAATATCGAGGCTCCTATCACTCATGCCTTCCTGGATCACAACATCGGCTGGGCTTCAGACATCATTACCTGCGGCGCGCTGGCGGGGCTGACCTCGGTGATGCTGGTGATGCTGATCGGGCAGACGCGCGTACTGTATGCGATGGCTTCGGATGGACTGCTGCCCAAGAAGTTCTTTGCGGCCATCCACCCCAAATTCCATACGCCTTGGAAGAACACGATTCTGGTGGGTCTGCTGGCCGCAATTATTGGTTCCATCACGCCCATCGACAAAATCGGCACCATGGTAAATATCGGGACCCTGCTGGCCTTTGTGATGGTCTGCGCGGCGGTGATTATCCTGCGCCGCACGGAACCCAGTCAGCCGCGGCCCTTCCGCACACCGGGAATTTACTTCGGTGGCCGATTGCCGATCGTGCCGGCGCTCGGCATCGTTGCGAATGGCTACCTGATGTATTCGCTGGGCGTGTGGAACTGGGTTCGCCTGATCGTCTGGCTGATCATTGGCCTGTTTGTGTACTTCCTTTATTCAGTCAGGCACAGCAAGGTGCAGGCTCTGCCGGATGCGTCTGAGGGCGACTGAATCAATGCGCAGTTATGTCAGGCAGAACGGCCTCTCATGCGGGAGGCCGTTCTGTTGTTTACGCTCAAATGTCCGTGTTTAGACGGTGGCCTTGGCGCAGAACTGGTCGAAGGCGCGGCTCAACTCAGTGGCGATCTGGGGCGCGGTGGATTGCTCGATGACGGAGCGCTGCATCAGGTAGACGAGCTTGCCGTCGCGCAGGATGGCGACGGCTGGTGAACTGGGTGGGTTTCCATCAAAGTAGCTGCGAGCGCGCTCGGTGGCTTCGTGATCCTGGCCGGCAAAGACAGTGATTTTGTGGTCAGGCTGGTTGGCGGCGCCGGTGAGCGCCTGGCGAACGCCGGGTCGCATCTTGCCCGCCGCACAGCCGCAGATCGAGTTGACGACCAAGAGTGTTGTGCCCGGCAGAGCTACCGCCGCGTCTACGTCCTCGGCGGTGCGGGCCTCGTTGATTCCAGCGCGCACCAGTTCCTCGCGCATGGGAATGACCATCAGTTCTGGATACATTTTCGCCTCCGGCAAGGGAAGTTGCCTGCGGCTATTCTATCGTGAATGCGGTGATGTAGCCTTGTAGAGATGTTTATCGAAGAAAACAAGCCGCTTGCACCCTTCACGACTTTCGGTATAGGCGGGCCGGCGCGCTGGTTTGTCGAGGCTGCGAGCGAAGAGGAGATTGCAGAGGCTGCGGCCTGGGCGCGGGAGCGCAAAGTGCCACTGTTCGTGCTGGGCGGGGGCAGCAATCTGCTTGTCTCCGACGCGGGATTCGACGGGCTTGTCCTGCGTGTCGGGTTGCGAGGGATTGCGGTAGCAGATTCGTTTGAAGCTCCCGGTCAGAGGGTTTACCAAGCCGCGGCTGGCGAGGACTGGGACCACTGCGTGGGGCAGTCCCTCGCGGACTCGTGTGCAGGATTGGAATGCCTGGCCGGCATTCCGGGCACGGTGGGCGGAACTCCGGTGCAGAATGTGGGCGCTTATGGGCAGGAGGTGGCCTCGGTAATCGACCGGGTGCGGGCCTTCGATCTTCAGGAGCACAGCTTCGTTGAGTTTGCCGCTGACGAGTGCGGATTTGCCTATCGCCGGAGCCGGTTCAACTCGACGGATCGCGGGCGGTACGTTGTAACCCGCGTGGATTACCGGCTGACGCCGGGCGGCGCACCCACCGTGCGCTACGCTGAATTGCAGCGGAGGCTTGCCGAAGGGATGGCCGAGGGCAGGGAAGCGAGTCTTGCCGAGGTTGCGGCTGTTGTGCGGCGCATTCGTCAGACGAAGGGAATGCTGCTGGTCGAGGGCGATCCGGATTGCCGCAGTGCGGGGAGTTTCTTCAAGAACCCTGTGGTGGGCGAGGAAGAGTTCCAGCGAATTGCGGCTGTGAGCGCGGCTGCTTCAGGCGGAAAGACCCCGCCGCGTTTTCCTGCCGGGTCGGGCCCGGAGAATCAGGGCCGCATCAAGGTGCCGGCGGCGTGGCTGATCGAACAGGCGGGATTCGCAAAAGGATACAAGCTTGGTAGGGCAGGGATCTCCTCGCGGCACACGCTGGCGCTGGTGAATCTGGGCGGGGCGAGCGCGGAGGAGATTGTCGCGCTGGCCGGGAAGATTGCTGATGCTGTTGAGGTTTGTTTCGGAGTCCGGCTGGAGATGGAGCCGGTGATGGTGGGGTTTTGACCACCTGCTGTGGGACGGAGGGCGCTTGCGCGCCTTGAGGTTCGTGGTCTCCCACATCTGGCGCGATGAGACTGCGCCAGATATGGGGCACCCGGCACCCGGCGGGTTGGCGCTTGCGCGCCATGGGGTTCGTAGTATTCCTGGTCCCCAAACGCGAGGGGCACCCGCGAAGTTTTATTAGATTTGTAAGAATATCTTCCCGTCGCAGGCAAACGGGAGTATATTGGCTGGAAGCCAAAAGACAGAATCAAAGCCTCGGCTAATCTGATTTCGGATCGGTGTGGTCAAACTATGCTCACGCTCAGAAAGTTTTTATGCGGGTGGTTCGGGTTTCTCGCTTTGAACTTCCTCGTGGTATCCATCTTCACTGTCCCGGCTATGATGCACTCCGCTCATGCGCATGGATTTTTGGGTAATCTTGAACAGCGCAAGGTCTCCTGGGGACTCGCCATCCTCTTAATGGTGCTCAGTAGACTCGTGCTTGCAATACCGCTGGCGTTGGGGTTCATTTATGGAATGGCGTGGTGGACCACCAAGAAGGGGAGGAAGTCGGCCAGAAGTTGGGCGATTGCTGCAAGTCTCACAATGCTTTTGCTGAGTGTTCCTCTTATGTTCGCGACATATTATGTCGTGACTTACTCGCGTAAGGGAGGCACCGGGGTCATAGTTCTTGCGGGCCTGATTCTGGTTCTGGGAGTGGCCGGGCTGATCGCATTCGCGCGACGCGACTCGATGGATCAAATGCTTACCCCCATAAAACCTGAACGGATCGCCGGCGACGGAACCAGCCGCTTGCTAGACGGCGTGGCGTGGCTCATTGGAGTCGGCGGATATATCGGAGGCCGGTATTTGTGGGTGCAGTGGGGCCGGGCGCACGGAATCGCGCCGAATCGCGGATCTTCCATCGTCTTGATCGTCGGCGCATTGCTGTTGACGGTATTGCTGCATGAATCGGGCCACGCGTTAACGGGGCTGGCGCTGGGAATGAAGCTACGTATGTTCATTGTCGGGCCATTCCAGTGGCGAATTCGCGACGGAAGATGGACGTTCAAATTCGTTCTTGCGCAGTTCTTTTCGGCCGGAGGGGCAACCGCTGTTGTTCCGACAAATCCATGGCAGCCACGCTGGCGCGAGATCTCAATGATCGCTGCTGGCGCGCTGGCAAATCTCGTCACCGGACTGATTGCGGCTTATGCCGCGTTGGTGGCCAAAGGGCAGCCGTACGAGCAGTACTGGCAAATCCTGACAATCTTCTCCACGCTCTCTCTGGTCACCTTTGTTGTGAACCTGATCCCATTTCGCCCGGAGGCCGCTTATTCCGATGGTGCGAGAATCTATCAATTGCTCGGAGGCGGAGCGTGGGCCGATTTGCACCGGGCATTCTCAATCGCTACATCGACTTTAGTGACGCCTCTGCGGCCAAAGGACTTTGATATAGACGCGATCCAGCGGGCAGAGTTGTCGTTCACTCAGGGGAATCAGGCACTTCTGCTGAGACTGTTTGCTTCGTCGTACTTCACGGACTGTGGCATGATTTCTCAAGCCTGCGATGCGGTCGCCGATGCGGAGCGGATTTACCAGGAATCGGCCTCGGAGATTCCCGCCGAACTGCATACGGACTTTGTTTTCAGCTGTGCATACCTGTATCGCGACGCTGCCAAAGCGCGGATGTGGTGGGATCGCATGGAAGCCAAGAAGCCCAATCATTTCGGTGTGGATTATTGGTTGGCGCAGAGCGCACTCTTCTGGATCGAAGACCGCCAGGATGAAGCACGCGAGTCATGGAACAAGGCGGATCTTCTGGCCCGTAAGCTGCCAGCGGCCGGAGCGTACGAATACGACCGGCATCGTTGCAGCCTGGTGCACGATTGCATTGAAAAGATGGAGCCAAGCTTGGCGAGTTAGCTCCGCTGCGCGGAGATGGCGAGTTGGCGGAGTAATGAGCGGGTGGGCGTAGGACCGCGCTCCCCAGGGCTTGACGACGCTGCACGCGGCAAAAAACGGCGTCGGCTGGTAACCTATCTTCAGACATGAACGACAATTTGCATCAGTTGCGTTGTTTTGGATGTGGGGCGCGGATCTCGGGGGCTGAGGCTCAGCCGGATTTCCGCTGCGTGCACTGCGGAGACCTGTTTGAAGTGGAGTACCCCGGCTGGGGCAAGCGCGGAGGTCCGGACAGGCCTAACCCCGGCGCGCTGAAGTGGCTGTGGCGGGAGCGGCGCTGCTCATCGGAGGGGCTGGACCACTCCGGCGTCTGGCGCTTCCGTGAGCTGCTGCCGATTCTGGACAGCTTTGGCAATGCGGTGACACTGCGCGAGGGCAATACGCCGCTCTACCATTTGCCGCGCGCGGCCAAAGCTTTGGGGATCGACCAGCTTTTCGCCAAGCATCAGGGGATGAATCCGACGGGGTCCTTCAAAGATACCGGCATGACGGCGGCGATGAGCGTGGCCAAGGAACGCGGCTTCGAGTGGGTGGCCTGCGCGTCGACAGGGAACACTTCAGCAGCGATGGCAGCCTATGCGGCGCGCGCTGGGCTGAGGAGCCTGGTGCTGATTCCGGATGGCAAGATCGCCTGGGGCAAGCTTTCGCAGGCGATGGATTACGGCGCGCTGACTTGCCAGTTAAAGGCCGACTTCGACGGCTGCCTGACGCTGCTGACGCAGATCGTGAAAGAAGCGCCGATCTATCTGCTGAATTCGGTGAACCCCTACCGGCTGGAAGGGCAAAAGACGCCGGCATTCGAGATTTCCGAAGCCTTTGACTGGAATGTCCCCGACCACCTGATCGTACCGGGCGGCAACCTAGGGAACAGTTCAGCGCTGGGCAAGGGTTTCCGCGAGCTGTACGAATTGGGGCTGACGGCGCGGATGCCGCGGATCAGCGTGATTCAGGCGGCGGGCGCCAATCCTCTAGTGCGGAGTCTGGCGGAAAACGGCGGGACGTCGATGCAACCGGTGGAAGCCCACACGCGGGCCACGGCGATTCGCATCGGCAATCCCGCATCATGGCGCAAGGCCGCGCGGGCGATTCAGGAGACCGACGGCTGGTGTCTCGACGTAACCGAAGCCGAGATTGCGATTGCCAAGGCGGAGATCGGCGCTGAGGGGCTGGGCTGCGAGCCTGCTTCGGCTGTCACGCTGGCGGGGCTGAAGAAACTGCGCGCCGAGGGCAAGATAGGCTCCGGCGAGACGGTGGTGCTGGTGCTGACGGGCCACACGCTGAAGGACGCGGACTATACGATCGACTTTCATAAGGGAACGCTGCTGAAGGAAGACGAGACGGTGGGCCTGGAGGCGGAGATCAAGAGCTTGCAGCGCAACGCTATTGCTGTCGAAGCTACGCCGGCAGCGGTGCTGGCCGCGCTGAAGGGCAGTGTGGGATGAGCGAGGGCCTGAGGGCAATCTCCGACTTCGAGAATCCAGGCGGGTTTCGGCTGCGCCTTCCGGCGAGCTCCGCCAACCTTGGCCCCGCTTTTGACGCAGCGGCGGTGGCTCTGGACTTTTATCTCGAGATCGAGGCCGAGCCGGCCGATGAGTTTTCGATTGCCGCGACGGGACGGAATCGGGAGCATATCGCAAGGCTTGAGAACAACCTGGTTCTGGAGATTTACAAAGGACTGCTTGAGAGCAACGGACGGCCGGTCGTTCCTCTGGCCATCCGTATGGACAACGAGATTCCGCTGGGGATGGGCTGCGGCTCTTCGGCGGCGGGACGGCTGGCGGCGATTGCGCTGGCGGTGCATTTTGGCAGGCTGGGCTGGAGCTCGGAGCGGACTCTGGAAGAGGCTTCGGCACTGGAGGGCCATCCGGACAACGCCTCGGCCTGCTGGCTGGGAGGCTTTGTGGTCGCGGCCTGCGAGGGCAGGACGGTCCACGTGGCGCGCGTCGAGCCACCCGCCGAATGGAGGGCAATCGTCGTTCTACCTAGCGAGCCACTAGCGACCAGCAAGGCGCGGGCGATGCTGCCCGAGTGCTATCCCCGCGAGGATGTTGTGGCCAACATTCAGTCGGCGGCGCTGCTGGGGATTGCATTTGCTCAGGCGCGGGCCGACCTGTTACGCGTTGCAATGCAGGACCACATTCATCAGCCGTTTCGCGCGCCCATCTGTCCGATGCTGCCGCCGCTGCTGCCGCTGGCTGGAGAGCACGGCATCCTGGGAGCGGCTCTGAGCGGCGCGGGCCCTTCGGTGCTGATGATCGTGGGGAGCGAGGCCAGCCTGCCCGAGGCCACTTCGGCGATTCACAATGCACTGGGATCGATGGATGCCGAACTCAAGGTCTGCCGGTTTGAGCCGGCGGGAGCGAGCGAATCCGCTGAGGCAATGCGAGTTGCCTAAGCGTTGAATGATGACCGCACGAGTCCACTATTCTTCCGGCTTACTCTCTGGAGCTGCTCACGGAGGTCGCACGTGTAGTGCTTGTAGGCTTATTTTGGGTCGATTTCCTGTCGAATAGTTACGTTTGTATCGTCGAATCTAAGTTCGGAGTGTTACTGATATCTGTTACTCAAGATTCCTTGCATTTCGAGATTAGAAGACCTACATTCTCACCGTGGGCAGTTAGTTCTGGGGGAGGGCTGCTGCTCTAGCGCCCGTGATCCTTTTAGGATCCGGGCGCTTTTAATTGCCCCTGATGAAGCGGAGCCTTTCTATTTAGAGCGTCCTGGAAGAATCGTTGCGTCTTAAGGTTTTGAAGCCGGCTTTGCCGGCAATCAAGACGCGTTTGCGACTTTCCAGCCTGCTACAGCATCCCATGAAGGCGTAGCTGCCGGTACACTAGAGAGAATTGTAGTGACGCAAGGAGAATCATGGCTGGATTGGGAGTTCTGGAAGTAAGCGATGCGACGTTCGACCAGGAGGTGCTCAAGAGCGAGCAGCCGGTTCTGGTGGATTTCTGGGCCGTGTGGTGCGGCCCATGCAAGGCCCTCGCGCCGATCGTGGATGGCGTGGCCGCAACGTATGCCGGCAAGTTGAAGGTCGCCAAGGTGAATGTGGACGAGAATGGCGCAACGCCTTCGCGCTATGGCATCCGCGGGATTCCGGCTTTGCTGTTTTTCAAGGGCGGCAAAGTGACCGATCAACTCGTTGGCTATGTTCCCCAGAATGTGATTGATGAAAAGATACAACGACTGCTGGCGTAAGAGCAGGGGTTAGGGACTAGGGGTTAGGGATTAGCTTTCACCGCTTGTCCCGTAACCCCTGTTTCATTTGTATTTGCGCAGCACGCCCAGCACTCGTCCCTGAATGGCGACTTGCTGGGCGTTGACGTAGATGGGGTCCATCTCTACGTTGGAGGGTTGCAGCCGCACCCGGTTGCCCTCGGTGTAAAAGCGCTTGAGCGTGGTCTCGGAGCCATGCAGCAGAGCGACCACGATCTCGCCCTGGCGGGCCGTGCGGGTGCGCTCAACCAGCACATAGTCGCCGTTGATGATGTGTTCGTCGCGCATCGAGTCGCCGCGTACCTCGAGGGCAAAGACATCCCTGTTGCCTACGACGTCGTGCAGGGAGATGCTCTCCTCGGTCTCGATGGCCTCGACCGGCAATCCGGCGGCGATGCGGCCGGCCAGAGGCAGCCGGTCGCTGGTGCGGGTTCGGGTCCCCGGCGGAAGCACGTCGATGGAGCGGCTGCGGTTATGGACGCGATCGAGCAATCCCTTCTTTTCCAGGTTGGTAATGTGCTTATGCACGGTTGCCAGGCTCTTCAGCCCCATGCCGCGCGCAATCTCCTCAAAGGACGGGGAGTAGCCGTTGCGGGTTACAAAAGTCTCAAGGAAGTCGAGAATCTCTTTTTGTCTTCGAGTGACAGCCATGGGCGCATTATAGCGAATAAAAAGCGAACCGCAACAATTCTTTTTTCTCCTTCTAGAGCCCGGTTCCAAGAAAGTCAACATTGGGATCGAGAGGGACATTGCGTTCACGCCCGGCGCTCGATTGCGGGCGAAGTGCCTGCCGCCTGCTCAGCATCCGTCGGCCTTGAACTTGAAAACTGAAGAAAGAAGGGAGTTCTGCCGATAGCCCTAGGTGATCTTCCGCGCATGGTTTCGACGCGAACGCTTTCAAATCCGAGAATCCGAGAATCTGAGAATCTGAGGGCACATGATCTCTCTAAAGAAGTACCTCGATGCCGCGCGGGCTGGCACTGCGGCCTGTGACGAGCCGGATGAGGCAGATCTTGCCTCCGCAGCCATTGCGGCGTATCGCTCGGCCTTGTCGGAGATGGGAAGTTGCAGTCAGGATGCGTGTCCGGCCCTGGGGCCAGGGCTGAGACAGAGTCTGGGGAAGCTCGAAGCGAGCCTATCGGCCTCGGTGAGCCCCGAAACCGTCCAATCCACGGAAAAGAAGGTTCAGGAGCAGTTGCAGGATTGGGGCAAGAAGACAGCCAGCCACTACCGGAAGCAGACCGGCGAGGTGAAAGAGCTGCTGATCGTGATGGCGCGCACGGCCGAATCGGTTGGCGAGAGAGATCAGCGATGCGCCGGGCAGATGAACGATGTGACAACCCGGCTCAAGACCATTGCAAGCCTTGAAGACCTGACGCAAATCCGCTCATCCATTGAGAAGAGCGCGGCGGATTTGAAGACATCGATCGACAGAATGACCGCGGAAGGAAAGGCTGCGATTGAAGAGCTGAAGGCCGAGGTCTGCACCTATCAG
>Ga0302189_10000817_pt1 | contig 27402 bp, 22 predicted proteins | sample II_Bog_E2_2_FD_194551 | JGI IMG/M metagenome (GOLD analysis project Ga0302189, IMG submission 194551) | Peat permafrost microbial communities from Stordalen Mire near Abisko, Sweden - II_Bog_E2_2 | ecosystem: Environmental > Terrestrial > Soil > Wetlands > Peat | place: Sweden: Abisko...
GAGCACCGGTGATGATGCGGCTGTCTCCCGCCTGTCGGAAAATCTCCGTCAAGTGAACGACAGGAATTAGCCCGCTGCGGATGGTATCAGCAAGAACGAGACCTGGGCCGACGCTTGGCAACTGATCCGCATCGCCGACGAGGATCAGGCGCGCCCTCCGTGGCAGGGCGTCGAGTAATCTGCTCATCAGCGGCACATCGACCATGGAGATTTCGTCCACAACAACGACATCACCTTCAAGGGGGTTGGAGGCATTTCGTTGGAAGCCTCCGCGTGCTGGCTGGAACTCAAGCAATCGATGAAGTGTCGAGGCTTCAAGTCCCGTTGCCTCAGCCAGTCGCTGTGCGGCGCGTCCTGTTGGTGCCGCGAGAATGCATTTGAGTTTCTTTGCCGTGAGAATCTTCAGCAGAGATTGCAGCAGGGTGGTTTTCCCAACGCCAGGGCCTCCTGTGATGACCACCACTAGGCTGCGCAGCGCAGTGGTTAGCGCCTGGTGTTGGCTTGGCGAGAGCGGACGACCTGTCTTTTCCTCGACCCAGGGAATCGCTTTTGTGGCATCGATCGGAGGCTCCGGTTCGGAGGCCTCGGCGAGTCGTCGCAATGCCCGAGTGATCCGTTCCTCGGCTTCACGCAGATAAGGAAGAAAGACGAGTTCTTCCCCGGCGATCTTCTCCGTCAGGATTTTATTATCCCTAAGATGTCGGGCGAACGCCTCCTGAACCACCGATTCGTCGACCTGAAGTAGCTGTGTGGTCCCCTCGATCAGTTCGTTTCGTGGTAGGGCGCAATGACCTTCGCCTGTTGCCTGATCAAGAAGATGCTCCAACGCGGCGCGTGCACGGAGTAGCGAATCTGCCTCAAACCCAAGCTTCTCAGCAACGTTGTCGGCAGAGTGAAATCCGATGCCATGAATGTCGCGGGCAAGCCGGTAGGGATCATTGCGGATCAGTTCGACCGCCTCGCTGCCGTAGGTTTTGTAAATTCGCACAGCGCGGTTTGTGCCGATCCCATGGGCATGGAGGAAGATCATGATGTCTCGTACCACTTTTTGTTCCGCCCAAGCCTCCTTGATCCGCTGGCGGCGTTCGCGTCCTATTCCTTCGACTTCCTGTAAGCGTTTCGACTGATTTTCAATGATATCAAATACCTGATCGCCAAATTTCTTTACCAATTTCGTGGCGTAGACCGGGCCGATTCCCTTGATCATTCCGCTGCCGAGATATTTTTCGATGCCTTCCAGCGAAGTCGGAGGCTGGGTCTTAAGCGTATGAGCTCGAAGTTGCACCCCGTGATCACGGTCCTGTTCCCAAGTTCCCTGACCGGTGATCCATTCTCCTGCCGCAACGGAGGGGAGGGTGCCCAGGACGGAAACAGGTTCCTTGCGACCCTGCACCTTCACTTTGAGGACACAGAAGCCGTTCTCCTCGTTGTGGAAGGTAACCCGTTCCACTTGTCCGCTCAAGGCATCCTCCGGGCCCCCCGGAAGCGGCTCGGTGGAGGGGCGTTTGCGGAAAGGACGACGGGGAGGCATTGACGAGAAGTTAGCATGAAGCGCCACGTGACGCTTTCAGAAACTCCAACTCCTTCAGGATACGCAGGATGGAGTGAAAATGTGAAACCGGTGGGGAATTTTCCCTATGGCGTGTGTCGAAATCGTAACAAATCAATTCTTCCCCGGAGCGTTGCTCACCCTCTAGTTGAAGCGCGTTGATACGCAGATTTTGTCACCAAATCCAAAAACCCAACAAACCAATGAAAAAAAATACGATCAAAAGTATTGCCCTCGCCGCCTGCCTGCTGGGTGGCACCTTCACTGCCCAAGCGCAGCTTAATACCAATGGGATCACCCATGTGATATATATCCTGCTCGAAAACCGCAACTGGTCCCAGAATGAATACAGCTACGGAGAGCAGATCATGGGCAGCACTAATGATGCCCCTTTCCTTAACGCCCTCGTGACAGCTGGCAATCCAGTTGCCGCGCAGGTCTCCTTTGCCTCCTGCTATCACCATGTGCTCGCCAAGACAAACGGAACCTCTTCAGGAACCAGTTACGATGGCACGACCAATACGAGTGCCTCGGTTCACCCTTCCGAGCCAAACTATGTCTGGATGGAAGCGGGTAACAACTTCAGCAAGTACGATGACAATGAACCCTATAAACTGGGTTTATCTTCATCCAATTCGGTTGCTCAGATGTGGGCATATGCCACCAATCATCCGAATGTCACCACGCAGAACCTGTCCGCTTTGATCCAGCAGTCCGGTCTGACTTGGAAGTCCTATACCGAAGGTGTCAACCAGTTGGCCACAAATGGCAGCAACTTCAACTACTTTAACGTTACAGGCTCCGGGGGTAATGCATTGACCGCATCTCCTGCTCCCAGCAATCAGTGGACCGTTCCGGTCTCCAGCTTCAGCGGTACCAGCACGAATTATGTGAATCCGTACAACGGTAGCCACCAGTACAATTTCGCCGTGAAGCACACGGGACAGATCTTCTTCCCCGCCACCAGTGGCTGCACGGTGAACACTGCCAATACAAACACATCGAATCCCTTGGCATCCAATTATCCTCCGCTTCCTCAGTTCGCCAGTGACTTGACCAACGGTACTCTCGCTAATTATGTCACCATCACTCCCGACCAGTACAACGACGGTCACACTGCCCTGACGCTTGGCAATTATGGAACGAACGGTTGGACGAATCCTGAGACAACCAGCAACTCGGCTTGGTGGAACACAAACAATGGTGTCATGGTTTACCAAACCAACACGGTGAACCAGAATGACCGTGTCCGTATCGCGCAGATGGACAACTTCTGCGCCATCATTGTGGGTCAGATCACGAACTCGGCAGTCTATCAGCAGGGTCACACGGCGATCGTCATCTGGACGGATGAAACTGAAACCAGCCTGAGTGCATCCAATGGGATCACACCGCAGAACGATTTCAATCACACGCTGTCTGAGATCGTCATCTCGCCCCTTTGTAAGGGTAATGCCTACAACAGCCTGCTGAACTACACTCACTCCTCGGATATCGCCACGATGCAGAAGATCTTCGGAGTGACGGCCAGCACGCCTAGCGGTTACCTCAATGACGCGGCCAATGCCTCGTACAGCTCAGGTGGTATGGTTGGAACTTCCCAGATTAATGGTAATGTCTATTCCGGCACTCCGAGTGCAGCGGGTCCAGCCTCAGCCACGAACTTTACGGGTACGGCGTTCACCCAGTCGAACAGCCCGACCGGTGGGTTCGGAACCAACACCGCGTTGGATCTTTCGGATCTCTTTCAGTCAAATGTAATCCCTGCAACGCTTCCCGGACTACCAGTCTCAGTGGCCGGGTTGTCCTTCAATCACAAGACCGGAGTCTATACCCAGGCGGTGACTGTGAAAAACACATCGGGTTCAACAGTCGGCCCTGTCTTCCTCGTCCTTAGCAGCCTTGGATCGAATTATACGCTGACCAACAAGACGGGAAATACGGTGAATAACAGTCCTGGCAGTCCATACATCAATGTGACGAACAGTCTGGGTGCCGGTGCCTACTCGGTTGTCACTCTGCAATACACCTCAACGGGGGGTGCCCTTTCCTTCACCCCCTACGCCGCCACTGGGACACCCTAACCTGATCATCGACCAAATACTGATCACCATAATCCAATCATAACGCAACCATCCCGTCCGGTGAAAGCTGGACGGGAGTTCTAAAAAACCTAAAAAAACAATGAAAATAACACGCACGCTGGGCGCAGTCGCCGCCCTCTTTACAGCCAGTCTCCTGTTTACTCAGGCTGCCAAAGCCCAAACACCAATTCCGAATCTGAGTTACAATGTCACGATCTCTAACTTGAATGTTCTTCCGTTCACAAACGGTGAGTATTTTCTGGATCTGAATCTCATCACCGGTTCAGGAAATGTCACCAACACCGTGACGCTCAGTAACTTCACCTTTACGGGTGGAGGTGTGGATGCCAGCAATCCCGGCAACTACACGAACGGCAATGTCACTGGCAGCTTCGCTTCGAGCATTGTGTTCTCCTCTCTCATTGGCCAGGGCGGTCAGGACAACGAGCTGACGGAGGCATTCTCGACGAATGTGACAAGCATCAGTTTCAATGTGAACGCTACAATCAATGATGAGGTTGTCGGAAATGGCGTTGCCACACCTGATCAGTTCTATGTTGATGTTCAGGATACAAACGGCACCTACATCCCCACCACCGATGCAAGTGCATCCACACTGGTTAGTGAAACCATCGCCTCGACCAACAACTCCGCCTCTGTACAGTACTTCAATGGTACGGGAGCAGCAGCCGGTGTGACTGCGGTTCCAGAGCCCTCGACCTATCTCCTCTTCGGGCTGGGTGCACTTGCGCTTGTGATCGCATACCGTCGCCGTTCGGCCTAATCGATTCCGACGGTTCACAACTTTATTCCCTCCAGCTGAGGCAGTGATGTCCGGCTGGAGGGAAAAGCATTTTGATCCTCCCTTACGAACCAATATGCTTAACCAGCATCAACCCAACAGTATCAATGCGCTCTAAGTTTACCCTTTCAATGGTGTCAGCAACGTTTCTCTTTCTTGGATCTTCATTCCTTCTTGAAGCGAGCCAATCAACAAATTCTGGATCAAATGCCTATGTTGAAACTGATCTTGTCTGCGATGATGCGTACTACACGTTGCAAGGATACAACGAAACGAACAAACCAGGGCTGATGAAGAACGGCAATATGATTGATTCCTGGGGAATTGGAATCCGTCCCCCTGGAGCAGGTGGCCATTTTTGGATAGCCAATGCCATGAGCGGGACTGTCTCGGAATATATCGGGGATGTGAACGGTGTGCCACTGCATCAGGACGGATTGAAAGTGGTGTCCATGGATCTTCCCCGCTGGACGGATCATGGCTTTGCCGTCGTTACCGGTCTCGCCTACAACGTTGCCTCCGACATCAAGGGGCAGCCGATAGAATTTCCCGTCTCCGGTCCTGCTGACGACAGGTCAACCAACCCCCCTGCTCCCATATCCGGAGGCACCTCGGGTTCGGCGGCCTTCGCCTTCGTCACCGAAGACGGATGTGTGAACGCCTGGCGTCAGAATACGAAAGTTGCCATGCAGACCGCCCCGCTGATCATCAATTACTCCAAGACAAGTGTGTTTCCCTATCATGCCAACTGTGTCTTTAGCGGCTGTGCCCTGACCACCAACGCCTATACGACGGATGCATTTGCCAAGCTGGGAGGAAACCATCTCTTTGCCACCGATTTCCGGAGCGGTGCCATCCAGGTTTTTGACAACAAGTGGAAGGATGTGACCTCGTCCTATCACTTCGAGACCCCCAAGGATGTCAAAGATCTCCATGCCTTTAACATTGCCGATCTGGGGGGGCATCTTTTTGTGACCTACGCCCTGTTTACAGGCAACAGTGATGAGGGGATGGAGGAGGAGGATGGGCGCGGTCCTGGTTTCGGGCACCTCGTGGAATACGATGAAACGGGAAAACTTATCAAGGATTTCAAGGATAAGGGAATGCTGAATGCACCTTGGGGACTAGCCATCGCTCCACCGACATTTGGAAAGTTTGGCGGGAATCTTATCGTGGCCAATCTGGGGGATGGCACGATCGCGGCATTCGATTTGAAGTCCGGAAGGTTTCTTGATCAGTTAAAAGATGATAAAGGGAATGTGATCAGCATCGACCGCATCTGGGGGATCACTTTTGGAAACGGAGTGAGCCTTGGTGATGCCAACTCTCTCTACTTTGTAGCGGGCCCGAATAACGAAACCTGCGGCCTCTTTGGAAAACTTACCGTGGCAGCAGCAGCCCCAAAATCCGCAGCATCTCCTCAATCTACCCCTGCGGTCAAATAGCTGACCCATTTCTTCTCTGGCAATGGACAGGACTCTTCTGTCGCTGGCCGGCGTCTTTCATTTTGGGAGAGCAAGGATGCGCTTTGTGTTTTCAGATTTCATGATTTTTATCCTGTGTCCGCTAGAGAAGGATCATCTCCCGCCATTCCTGTGCTCGGTGAAAGTCACGAACGGGGTGGGGCGACGTGCTTGAAATAATCGGAATGACTCCTGTTCCGTACTCATAGCGCCCACAACTTACACGGATGAGATCTCCTTGTTGTCCCATCACTGGAATGGTGATGCTGGCATTCCATCCTGTGGAAGTTTCAGAGGCATGGGCGCTCAGTGGGGGGGCGGAGAGGTATTCCTCTATTTTCCGCTCGCCTCTCCTGACGGCGGCGACGGCATTCTGATCGGGATAGTGAAGTGCCAGCATCATGCCATTTGGCGCGATCTGATATTCGTAATAACCGACCTCATCGACTTGCTGAACAAATAGCTCCACGACATCGCCCAGCTCCCAGAGTCGCTGTTGATGAGCAGTGGCCTTGGTGCCCACCTTGGGTTGATTCAGATCCGCCTGAAACCGGAGTATTCCATCACCTAGTTCGATTTGAACTACTCCCGGATGAAAAGTCGGTTCGTTTTCCGGAAGCCAGGATTGGGAAAAGGTGAGGTGCAACAACAACAGCCTTGAAAAACAGGTGCTGTCTGTCGAACAACAAATTCAACACTCTATAAGTCCATCGCTAGAAGATTATTTTTTGGCAGTGAGATCCACTGTTGGTCTTGGCTTTTCGTCCTTTTCATAAATGGATTTTGCGGAGCCAAGAATCAGCGGATCAGGTGGGCGCACAATGTGCTTGTCCTTGCCGTCATAGGGAATCGTATGAAGCACATGGCGGATGGCATTGAGACGTGCCCGTTTTTTGTCATCAGAGCGAACGATGGTCCAGGGAGCATCGGCCGTATCTGTATAGAAGAGCATTGCCTCTTTGGCCTTGGTGTAGGTATCCCAACGGGCAAGGGACTCCACATCCATCGGACTGAGTTTCCACTGTTTCAGGGGATCACGTGCCCGGCCCATGAAGCGGCGCAGCTGCTCCTCGCGACTGACCGAGAACCAGAATTTAAAGAAATATTTTCCACTTCTCACCAGCATCCGCTCAAACTCCGGCGTTTGACGCATGAACTCCAAGTAGTCATTGGGAGAACAAAATCCCATCACCTGCTCTACCCCGGCTCGATTATACCAAGAACGGTCGAAAAAGACGATTTCTCCGGCGGTTGGGAGTTGTTCGACATAGCGCTGGAAATACCACTGTCCTTTCTCCTGCTCTGACGGTTTGGCGAGCGCCACCACTGGAGCGCCGCGCGGATTGAGAAACTCAGTAAAGCGTTTGATCGTCCCCCCTTTGCCTGCGGCATCACGTCCTTCAAAGAGCATGACCACCTTAGCTCCGGTCTTTTGAACCCACGCCTGCATCTTAACGAGTTCGATTTGGAGAAACTTGGCCTCCTTTTCGTATTCCTTGTTCTTAATGCATTTGTCGTAAGGATAGCTGGCACAGATAATCTCCCTTTTACTGGTGCAGGCATTCACACGGGCGATGATTTCCGCCGGTACCGATTCCTTGATTCGCTGGTCGATCAGTTTGATCATCGGAAACGAATCCGCGCTGCGTGGATCAATCACGCTTTTGGAAAGATCGATCTTTTTCGCCTTTGCTGGTTTTTTAGGAATAGAGGATTTCGGAGTTGAAGGAATTTCCTTCTTCTTAGCAGGAAGAGGCAGGGCGGGTTTTTTTTTCACGGCGGGCATGATTTAAAAATAAGCGAAATTTGTGCCATAAATTAGCAAAGCAACGGATTTTTCTGAATTGATTGTAATCTTCCGAGAAATTTTCAAAGTTGCTTCATGACTCTTTCTGAATCTGATTTCATCGATCTGCAGACGCTGACAGGAGTCATGCGGACACACCGCTTCCGTCCCGGTACTGGCGTCTGGCCCGGAGTGATTCTCTATTCAGAGATCTATCAAATGACCGGACCAATCCAACGCTTGGCGTCACGATTGGCCGGTGAGGGATTCGAGGTGCTCGTGCCGGAAGTCTATCATGAATACGAAGAGCCGGGCACGGTGCTTGGTTACGATAAGGAGGGAACAGATCGCGGGAATTTTCTCAAATTTGAAAAACCTGTCTCCTCCTTTGACAGTGATTCCCGAGCATTGATTGAATATCTGCTGAATCGCTTCGAATATCCGTGGAAGGGGGTTGGGACACTTGGATTCTGTCTTGGCGGACATCTTGCTTTTCGTGCTGCCCTAGATCCTCGAGTTACGGCAAGTAGCTGTTTTTATGCGACAGACATTCATTCAGCTACACTAGGACACGGAAAACACGACGATACTCTGAGCCGCAGTGGGGAGATCGAGGCGGAGTTACTTCTGATCTGGGGGCGTCAGGATCCTCATGTGCCCGCTGAAGGGCGTCGGCTTATTTACGACACACTCACCGAGAAACAACGGAACTTCCAGTGGCATGAATTCAATGCCGCCCATGCCTTCGCGCGCGATGAGGGGATTCGGTACGATGCGGCATCCACGAGGATTGCGTGGGAGATGACTCTCGAACTCTTCAAAAGGAAGCTGAGGTAGGCTTAAGATGACTCATCTGTCTGTTCGCACCCTTCCCGAAATCATGACATCCGACCCAATTTTTTTGTAGGTGACATTCTCCAGATGGGCTGGGGAGATGTTGCTGCTGACGGCGGCCACTTTGCCTCCCTGGATGATGGGTGCGATGAAGAAGCGGACTTCGTTGACCAATTTCTGTTTGAAGGCTTCTCCAAGTGTCTGTCCGCCGCCTTCGATGAGAACGCTGGAGATGCCGCGTTTCCCGAATTCCTTGAGAACCGCGCGAAGACTCTTGCCCGTAAAAACGAGCGTTCTATCGCGATGCCTGTCTGTGAAAAGACGGGCCTGCTCCGGCAGATCGCCGGAACGCGACCAGACCACCCTCCACGGTTGGGGATGTCCCTTTTGTAATTTAATACCCCGGATAGTGAGTGAGGGATCATCCATTCTGATAGTTTCACCTCCGACCAAAATGGCCTCGATGGAAGCCCGCAAATGCATCGCTTCCTTGCGACTCGCTGCCGAGGTGATCCAACGACGCCCGTGAAGCTTGAGAGGGGAATCAAGGCGGCCATCGAGTGACATTCCAGCCTTGGCAATTACCCAGGGGAATCCTGTTTCCATGCGATGATTCCAGTGGGCATTAAGCGACGTACACTCTGTAGCAAGAAACCCGGAAACTACTTCGATGCCAGCCTTCCGGAGAATCCTTTCTGCGCATCCGCGATGTCGGGAATCAGGATCCGTTGCCCCATAGACCACGCGTTTGATACCTGCCGCGATAATCGCCTCAGTGCAGGGAGGCGTGCGTCCGTGAGAGGAACACGGCTCCAGGGTGACATAGAGGGTAGCGCCTTTCGCCTGAGAGGGAGTGACTTGGCACAGAGTCTCGATCTCGGCGTGGGGAAGTCCCGCGGCATGGTGGTAACCTTTGGCTAGAAAGCGGCCGTTTTTGGCCAGGAGGGCACCGACGGCAGGATTCGGGGCGGTTTTTCCGATACCATGTCGTGCTTCCTCGATAGCCATCCTCATGAAGCGCTCATCACGAAAATCCGGAGGAGGGACCATGCCGTGCGATTTCATCTCCTTTGTTTTGCCCCGCTTCACCTGATTCGTCGAGTCTTTGGGAAATCGTTGGGTAAATCCTCTCAGTCGCCGGTGGATTCCTTGCAGCAACTCTCACGATGCGATTTACTGAGCCTTTACTAGAATATGGCCATTTCAGAACACACACCTGCATTCCGTCCGGGACAGGAGATAACCCTCACTATTAACGATCTCGCATTTGGCGGCAAGGGGGTTGGTCGTGTCAACGGCATCGCCTGTTTTGTGCCTGGTGTCATCGATGGCGAGACGGTGCGGGTTCGTATCATCAAGGTGAAGTCGCGTTTGATGGAGGCTATTCTTTTGGAAGTCCTGGAGCCTTCCCCCTATCGAGTCGAGGCCCCCTGTCCTGTCTTTTTGAAATGCGGAGGATGTAACTACCAGCACATCGACTACGCCCATCAGCTTTCATTTAAGGAGAAGCAACTTCGGGAGGCATTGCGTCGGCTTGGTGGACTGGAGACTCCTCCTGTGGAACCGATGATTCCTTCTCCCAGCCCTTATCATTATCGGAATCGTATTTCGGTTCACTTTAAGGAAGGGGTGGTTGGGTTCTACGCTGAGGGATCGAATCGCATTGTCCCTGTGGAGCGCTGTCTGATTGCTTCTGAGGAGGTGAACACAGGGCTCAAGGAGCTGATCAAGTCACGACCCCAGAATGGTGATTCCCTGATCGGAGAGAAGAAACGCTATGGAGGATTCCGACAGGTGAACAATGCCGTGGCGGAAATCTTGAAAGAGACGGTCAGGGCAGCGGTTCAGCCTGCTGAAGTGCCTGGTCTGCTGCTAATCGATGCCTATTGTGGGGCGGGATTTTTCGGCCATGAATTGCACACCCTTTTTATCAAAGTAATCGGCATCGAGCGTTCGATCGCCTCCGTAGCGATGGCCTCCCGCCAGGGTGCCGTGAACGAGGAATACCACGCCGGAAATGTGGAGGATCTTCTCCCTTCGGCGCTTGCTGCTGCTCCCTCCGAGGGAACGGTGCTGCTCCTTGATCCTCCCGCCGAGGGATTGGCTGAGATCGTGACGGAGGCGATTCTGGAACAACCTCCTTTCAGAATTGTCTATGTTTCCTGTGATCCCGCCACACTTTCCCGAGATGCAAAACGTCTCTCCGAGCGCTATCGTCTTGTGAAGGTGACGCCGCTTGACATGTTCCCGCAAACTGCGGAAATCGAATCGGTTTCGATTTTTGAGAAGATCTAACTATTCCTTCACCGATGATAACACGTCGCTTTGGCAGAACCGGTCTCGATATGCCCGTCTTCTCCTGCGGGGGAATGCGTTATCAGCACAGTTGGGTCGATAAGGAGGCCGACGGCATCACCGATGAGGGTCAGGAAAACCTGGAAGCCTGTATCCGGCGTGCCTTGGAGGTCGGGATCAATCACATCGAAACCGCCCGGGGTTACGGCACCTCGGAGGTTCAGTTAGGGCGCATCCTGCCGAAATTACCCCGGAGCGAGATGATCGTGCAGACCAAGGTGGCCCCTGCCTCCGCGGAGGAGTTTCGCAAAACATTCGATCTTTCGATGAGGAACCTGCAACTGGAGTCAGTCGATCTCCTCTCGATCCATGGAATCAACAACCGCGAACTCTGGGAGGAAACAATCAGTCCTGGTGGTGCGCTGGAGGCTGCACGACAAATCGTTCATGAGGGACGTGCCACCTTCGTCGGATTTTCGACACATGCGCCGTGCGATTTGATTGAGGAAATCATCGAGAGCGATGTCTTCGATTATGTGAATCTTCACTGGTATTTCATGAACCAGACTAACTGGAGTGCTGTTGAGGCCGCCACACGGCATGACATGGGAGTGTTCATTATCAGCCCGACTGAAAAAGGAGGTTGCCTTCATCAACCTTCCGAGAAACTTTCCTCCCTGACCTCCCCACTTTCTCCGATGGTCTTCAATGACCTGAACTGTCTGTTGCATCCCGAGGTGCACACGCTGAGCATCGGCGCGGCGCGCCCATCTGATTTCGATGAGCATCTGAAAACCCTTCCCCTACTCGCTGATGGCAAGGGGGAGAGTTTGGTGAAGGAGATTGTTGATCGATTGGAGGCCGAATTTCTAAAAACCAACGGACATGTCATGCCTTCCCGGTGGGACACGGATCTTCCACCCTTTGAGAAAGTTCCCGGTGGGATCAATCTTCAGGAGATCGTCCGCCTCTGGTCGCTGGATCGCGCCTTTGACATGCAGACCTACGGAAAGCTGCGCTACAACCTGCTCGGAAACGGTGGACATTGGTTCCCCGGAGTGAATGCGACTGAATTCGATGAGTCGGCAATCAAACGTATCGGTGCTCATCTGCCTTCGCTGCTAAAAAAAGCCCATGAACGCTTTGGCGATGCTCCCCGAAAGAGACTTCAGCAGAATGACTGAAGGCGGGGTCATTCGGATCAAGGGAGCGCGGCAGCATAACCTGCGCAATCTCACTCTGGAAATTCCACGGAACAAGTTGGTGGTCATTACCGGACCAAGTGGATCGGGAAAATCATCCCTCGCTTTTGATACGCTCTTTGCGGAGGGACAGCGGCGTTATGTGGAGAGTCTTTCAGCCTATGCCCGGCAGTTTCTGGATCAGATGCAGAAACCGGAAGTCGATCATATCGAGGGACTTTCTCCGGCCATTGCGATTGAGCAGCGGATCGCTCCGCCAAATCCCCGTTCCACCATTGCGACGACGACGGAGATCTATGATTACCTGAGAGTTCTCTATGCAGCCATCGGGGTGCCGCATGATCCCATAACGGGTGCGGCTATCCGCCGTCAGTCACCGCAGCAGATCGCAGAGGCAATTCTCGCATGGCCAGAAGGAACACGGATCATGCTCCTCGCCCCGCTCGTCCAGAATGAAGCCGGAGAGTTCCGCGATGTGATCGACAGGGCGCGGCGGGAGGGATTTGTCCGGTTGCGGATCGACGGGGAGATTGTTGATCTCGGACGCGCAGAGCCGATCAAGCTGCTCAAGACGAAGAAACATACGATCGAGGCGGTGGTCGATCGGCTGGCCCTGCGTGCAGAAGGCGAGGGCGAAGGACTTCGTGAACGCCTGCTTGATTCGCTGGAGACAACCTTGCGTTGGGGAAGCAATGTTGTGCTAGCCCTGTACCAAGCGTCGGGAGAATCCGACGATGCTTGGAAGGAGGCGCGTTTTTCCACGGATTTCTGCAATCCGGAGACCGGCTTCACCATGCCGCGTCTGACGCCGCGTCATTTTTCCTTTAACAGTCATCTTGGTGCCTGCCCTGTCTGTCAGGGACTTGGTACGGAGCCCTTCTGTGATCCGGGATTGTTGGTTGATGAAGAACTCTCCCTTGCAAAGGGAGCGATCCGTCCCTGGAGAACTCCCGACAAAAGGATGGGAAAATATTATCAGCAAATGCTGGAGGCACTCTGTGCGGCAACCGGTGCTTCTCAAGCGGTCCCGTTCCGGGAATTACCGGAAGAGTTCAAGCGTCAGCTTTTTTATGGAACAGGTGATGGTGTGCTACAGACAGGAGACAAAACCAAGGCTCAACCATTTGCCGGTCTGGTCTCCTTGATCGAGCATCAAATCGAGAGCACGGAGAGCGAGTTAAAGCGCAATCGCCTCAAGGTATTTTTCTCCCGCAAAGCATGTGGCACCTGTAAGGGAAAGCGGTTGCGTCCTGAAATCCTTGGCGTGACGCTCCTTGCGGCAGATCGGAAGGAGTGGAATATCGAGGATTTTTGCGCGCTTCCTGCGGCACGGGCCCATGAAGTTCTGATGGGGCTGGAGCTCTCCCTCACCGAGCGAAAGGTCGTGGAGGATCTTCTTCGAGAAATCACGGCCCGGCTTGGCTTTCTTGTCGAGGTGGGACTCGGTTATCTGACCCTCAATCGCGAGAGCGGCACGCTTTCCGGCGGAGAAGCCCAGAGAATCCGACTGGCGACACAAATTGGCTCAGGTCTAGCCGGTGTCCTCTATGTGCTGGATGAACCGAGCATCGGGTTGCATCAACGTGATAACGATCGTCTGCTGGGTACGCTTCGCGGGCTCCGTGATCTTGGAAATTCCGTCGTGATCGTCGAGCATGATGAGGAGACCATCCTTGCCGCCGATTATATCTTCGATATGGGTCCCGGAGCCGGACCGAGGGGAGGGAAAATTGTGGCGCAGGGAACTCCTGCGGAGATCCTTGCAAACCCCGACTCCCTGACGGGGAAATTTCTCTCGGGTGCCACAGCTATTTCCGTCCCGAGGATCAAGCAACGTCCCCCGATCGTAAAAGCTCCCGGTCCGGGTTGGCTCACCGTGATCGATGCCACGGAGAATAATCTCAAAAATCTGACCATTGGCTTTCCTGTGGGACTCTTCACGGTGGTGACCGGTGTTTCCGGCAGTGGCAAATCGACGCTGGTGAATGATATCCTGCACCGCGCGCTTGCCCGTCAGTTTCACCATGCCAAGGAAGCTCCCGGAGCCCATGGACGCATTCATGGAGTTGATCAGTTTGACAAGGTGGTGGTGATCGATCAGAGCTCCATCGGTCGGACACCCCGTTCCAATCCTGCAACCTATTCCGGTGTCTTTGGGCCGATCCGGGATCTCTATAGCGGGCTCCCATCTGCCAAGGTCAGGGGATATGGCCCGGCCCGCTTTTCCTTTAATGTGAAAGGGGGACGATGCGAGCAGTGCCAGGGAGATGGTTCGATCAAGATCGAGATGCACTTCCTTGCGGATGTTTTTGTTGAGTGCGAGCTCTGCCGAGGCAGGCGCTTTAACAGGGAGACGCTCGAGATTTCCTACCGTGGGAAAAATATCGCCGATGTGCTGGAACTGACGATCGATGATGCCGCAGGTTTTTTTCGAGCCATCCCAGCCATCCATGGGAAGCTGGAGGTGCTTCAGGAGGTTGGCCTTGGCTATCTGAAGCTCGGGCAGTCAGCCACGACGCTCTCCGGTGGCGAGGCTCAGCGGCTGAAGTTGGCCAGCGAACTATCCCGAAAAGCAACCGGTCGGACACTCTACCTGCTGGACGAACCGACGACGGGGCTTCATTTTGCTGATATTCAGAAACTGCTGGAAGTGCTCCTGAGGTTGCGCGACGGCGGAAATACCCTCATTGTCATCGAACACAATCTTGAAGTTATCAAATGCGCGGACTGGATCATCGACATGGGCCCCGAAGGGGGCGACCTGGGCGGAAGCCTTGTTGTCAGCGGCACATTGAACGAGGTGGCCGATCATCTGGACAGTCACACTGGGTTATGGTTGAAGCGATCTTTGCGGCGCTGATTCTTTTTTGTCTTGGCTCTCTCCCTCTGAGAGCGCAAGTGACGAATGCTTTGCCTGACCTTGCAAAGCAGGCTGCGGATGAACAGCTGCCGCAAGTTTCTGCGGCCGTGCTTCGCACCCAGATTCAACAGGAACAGGATGAAGGAAAGCGGATTGTCCTCACACGCCGACTCGTGTCCTTGCTGATCTCTGGAGGTCGTTTTGACGAGGCACTTGCCGTGAGTACGACGGCCGATGCTGGCAAAGACCCGACCCTTGCTTACTGGAAGGCGGAGGCTCTTCTGGGAACCGGGGATGCTTCTGGCGCCGCGGGACTCTTTTCCTCGTTGCTGCAGCAAAAAAGCTCTGTTGAGGGAATCACCACCGATCAGATCACTCTTGGGCTGGCCCGCGCCCTGCGTGAGGAGAAAAAGCCGGAAGAGGCTTTGAATCTTTTGAATGAAGTTCCCCCAAATTCACTAATTTTCGAGGAAGTGGTGCTGGAAAAGGGAATTGATCTGCTCGCACTGGGACGCGGCGAGGAATGTCTCAAGTTGCTGCAGGGTTTTGCACCTGCCAGTGATGAGGGGAAGGCGATGGCTGTTTATCTCAAAGCACTTGCCAACTGGCGCCTTGGAAATTTTGACGAGGCGAAGAAATGCTTCCTCGCCATCCCTCCTGTTTCTCCCTGGTGCAGCGCCGCTTCCACTCTGGGCGGGGCACTTTGTTATTCGGCATCTGGAAAACCACAGCCGGGCATTGATCTGTTGGAAAAACATCTCGATCAGATCGATGACGATCCCTTGCTGAATGAGCAGTTCCGATTACTGGATCAACTCTACACAACGGCAGCTACTCCCTATTCCACTATGCTGAAAAAGTGGTCGGATGATTCTGCTCATCCGACACGGGCCCGGTTGGCTCTTTTTTATCAGGCGAAACAAGAGTTCCGATTGAAACATTTCGAGGGGGCAGAGACTCTTTTGGATTCCCTGATCCGGAAATATTCCGATGATCCGTTAGCTGATCAGGCCAGGGTGTTGCTGTGCGCCTCACGTCTTCAGCGGGGGCTGACACAGGATGCTTTGGGATGGGCCATTGACAGACCATCTGCCACTTCCGAGATCCGGGCAAAACTGGCCTATCTGCGAGGTCTGGCACAGGCTGCATCCGGCAAGGAAGAAGAGGCGAAAAATAGCTTCGAATCGGCTGCCTCACTTGATCCCTCCTTGGCGCAGAATGCTCTTTTTAACAAGACGGTTCTCGTTGCAACAACCGACAAGGGGTCCCTTGATACCTCCACGGCTGCACGAAGTATTGTTGAGTTGAACGCGGGAGTTCCCTCTGAGGAGATGGAATTTCAGATAGCTCTGGATCTGGTGCGACGCGGAGATCCCAAAGGGATTGTGCTGATGGGGCAGGTTGCGGATCGCTCCACAGATCCCTCGATCAAGTCCCGCGCGCGTCTTGCCGCCGCCGAATGGAATATGAAATCAGGGAAGGGGGATGTGGCCGATCAGGATTTTGCCAAGGCGGTGCATGAAAATTCCGGTGATCCCGAACGCGAGGAGTATCTCAATGTCTTCCTTAAGGATACCGGAAGGAAGGCCGATGTGCCGGGTGTGATCTTGGCGGCCCGTGCCTTTCTCCAGGCTCATCCAGACTCACGTTTTAATCCCGAAGTACGGTTGAAGCTAGCCGAGGCTTTACTGGCTTCCGGAGATGTGCAGGCGGCGAGGGTCGAGTTTGAACAGCTTGCTGCTGCGGGATCCGGGACGGAAATAGGTCGTCGCGCTCTGTTTCTGGCCGCCCAATCGGCTGCTAGAGCGATGGATCCCACCTCTCTTGATGACTCCTTGATGCTGCTGGAACGGGTTGTTGAGAATGGGAACAATGATCAGCTTGTTTGGCAGGCACGTCTTCAGCAGGGGGCATTGAAGAACGCCCAAAATCTTCCACTGGAAGCATCGGCCATCTACGACAGTATTCTTTCGGCGACCAATGGCCCTGGAGGCCCCGATGCTGAACTTCGCGCAGCTGCCATGATGGCCAAGGCGGACACGCTCCATCAACTCGCCTCAACGGACCCCTCACAGGCGCGCGCGGCTCTCACAATCTGGCAGCAACTCGCTGCCGATCCCGGAATGCCGCTACGCTGGCGCAACCAGGCCCTCTGTAAAAATGCCATGATTTTGGAAAAACTCGGTGAAGGTGATGCCGCTCTTGCTGCTTATTATCAGGCCTTTAAGAATCCCAGGGCGAACGAGCCCGAACAACTCTGGCACGACAAGGCCGCCTTCGAAGCTGGGCAGTTGCTGGAGAGTCGTAAGCAATGGAATGACGCTGTCGCCCTCTACGCTCAGCTTGTTGCCGAAGGAGGTCCAAGGGCGGGCGAGGCCAAGGCACGGCTTTCAAAATTGCGTTTGGAAAACTTTCTCTGGGAAAATTGATCCAATCTGACAAAAATACCCCTTTTATGAGCTCACACATCAAACTCTTCAGCCCGGGGCCCGTGGAGGTTTCCGAAAAAACCTTTCAGGCATTTCGCAAGCCCATGATCGGACATCGCGGCAATGATTTCAAAAAACTCTACGCGGCCGTGCAGCCAGGATTGCAGCAGCTTTTTGGCACCACCCGCCCTGTCTTTATCTCCACTTCCTCCTCCTGGGGTGTCATGGAGGGAGCGCTGCGCAATCTCACGAAAGGAAAAGTGCTGAACTGCATGAACGGAGCCTTCTCCGACAAGTGGAATGATGTCGCCAAACGATGCGGCTATGAGTCCGAGAAGCTTCAGGTCGAGTGGGGCAAGCCGATCACACCTGAATTGCTCAAAGCCCGTCTTGAACAGGGTGACATCGATGTGGTGACACTCATTCATAACGAAACTTCCACCGGATGCATGAGTCCGCTGAAAGATCTCGCCGATGTCCTGAAGCAGTTTCCCGAGGTGCTCAGCGTGGTGGATACCGTTTCATCCTGTACTGTCGTGCCGATTCCCTTCGATGAACTCGGAGTCGATGTCCTGTTGACGGGTAGCCAGAAAGCCTTTGCCCTTCCTCCGGGGATGGCGTTCCTTTCGGTTTCCGAGAAAGGAATGAAGAGGGCTGCCGAGGTAAAAGGACGCGGTTACTATTTCGATTTTCTGGAATTCCAGAAAAACCACGAGGGTGACATGACTCCGAGCACGCCGGTCATTTCCCATATCTATGCCCTCCAGTCGAAGCTTGAGGACATAGCTGCTGAGGGACTGGAAAACCGATATGCCCGTCATGCCAAAACCAACGCGCTTGTCGCGGAATGGGTAAAAGCGCGTGGGTTTGAGTTTTTTGCACCTGAGGGATACCGTTCCGTCGGCCTCACCTGTGTGAAAAATAACAAGGGTGTTGATGTCGCTGCGTGGATAGGCCGACTGAAGTCCAAGTATTCCTGCATTATCGACGGCGGTTATGGAAAAATTAAAGGCGAGACATTCCGTATTTCGAACATGGGTGACGAGACCGAGGAGACCATCTCTCAGTTGCTTGCCTGGCTCGACGATACCGCCGAGTAGCGGCCAAAGGCCGCAGGCGTTTAGCAGTTTAGCCTGTTAGACTATTAGGCCAGAAGCCAAGGAACCCTGAGATCGGAAACTTGAAATTCAATGTGCTCCGGCCTCTGGGTTCCATACCTCCATGCGATAAATCAGCATTTACCCAACTCTCTTCCTCTGAATCTAACAGTCTAATAGCCTACAGCCTAAGCCCCTTTTTCCATGAGCCGTTACCGCGATACCGTCCGACTTCCCAAAACTGCCTTTCCGATGAAGGCGGGACTTGCTGCGCGCGAACCGGAACTGCTTGCCCGTTGGGAGAGCGAGAATCTCTACGACGCCATCCAAAAGGCGCGTCAGGGAGCTCCCAAGTTTGTGCTGCATGACGGCCCACCGTTTGCGAACGGTGATGTTCACATGGGGACGGCGCTGAACAAGGTGTTGAAGGACCTGGTGGTGAAATCGAAGACGATGGCCGGATTCCAGTCACCCTTCATTCCGGGCTGGGATTGCCACGGATTGCCGATTGAATTTCGCGTGGTCAAATCCTCCGCCGGTCTTACGCCTCTTCAGGTGCGTCAGAAGTCAGAGGAATATGCCCGGAAGTTCATTGATATCCAGCGTGGGCAGTTTCGTCGGCTCGGCGTCTTTGGCGATTGGGAACATCCCTATCTGACCCTCGATCCCTCGTATGAGGCGGCGATCATTCGTTCCTTCGGTAAGATGGTGGAGAAGGGGCTTGTCTATCGCAGCAAAAAGCCGGTTCTTTGGAGCACGGGTGCCCAGACAGCTCTGGCCGAGGCCGAGGTTGAGTATCAGGACAAGACATCTCCGGCAATTTTTGTGAAGTTTCCCCTGACTGATGATTCTGTACGCAAGCTTGGTGCCGGGAAGAAGACTTCATTGCTAATTTGGACAACGACGCCTTGGACGTTGCCTGCGAATCTGGCAGTTGCCTGTAATACAAATATTACCTATTTCTGTGTGGATCTGGGTGAGGAGAAAGTCATCGTTGGAGATGTATCGAGCGACATCCCTGCCATTGATAAGTCGCTGCATCAAGATGGTTCCGATTTTTCTAGGAAGGTTACTAGCGAAATCATGGAGTCTCTGGAATACCATCACCCGTTTTTAGAACGAACGGGACGAGTATTTGCAGCAGAGTTCGTAACAGCCGAGACCGGAAGCGGTCTGGTTCATATCGCTCCCGGACATGGGGATGATGATTATCAGTTGGGGCGTAAACATGGACTCGATCTGCTCTCACCAGTCGACGACTACGGGAAGTTCACGGATGAAGCCGGTGTGCCCTCGCTTGTCGGGATGAATGTCTTTGCTGGTAATGAGGAAGTGATCCGCATCCTCACGGAACGCGGAGCCCTGCTGGGACGACAGGATTATCAGCACAGCTATCCGCATTGCTGGCGCTCCAAAACACCGATTCTGTTTCGTGCCGTCGAGCAATTCTTTATCCGTATCGACGCCCTTCGCGAGACGGCTCTCAAGGAAATCGATAACACGAACTGGATTCCGAACTGGGGACGCAACCGTATTCGTGGAACGGTGGAATCCCGCCCCGACTGGTGTATTTCCCGCCAGCGTACCTGGGGTGTTCCGCTCCCGGTTTTTTATTCACCTGAGGGGGAGCCGATCCTGGATCCATCGGTAATCGCAAAAGTCTCCGAGGTGGTCGCCGAGCAGGGTTCCAATTCCTGGTTTGCACTCGATGATGCCGAGTGGTGCCGACTGACAGGAGCCCCTGAAGGATCAACCCGTCGCAATGACACACTTGATGTTTGGATCGATAGCGGTGTGAGTCATGAGGCTGTGTTGCGTGCTCGTCCCGAACTTCAGTTTCCTGCCGACCTCTATCTGGAGGCAACCGATCAGCATCGCGGCTGGTTCCAGTCCTCGCTCATGACCTCGGTGGCGCTGAATGGGAAGGCTCCGTATAAGACCGTGTTGACGCATGGATTTGTCGTCGATGTCGATACCCGGCAGAAGATCTCCAAGTCGAATCAGGGAGCCGGAGGTTACCAGAAACCGACCGAGGCCGATCACTTTGTCAAAACCTATGGAGCCGATATCGTGCGCCTCTGGGCCAGTAGCGTCCAGTTTACCGACGATGTTCCCTTTTCGGAGGAGATCTTTGCTCGCCTGACCGATACCTATCGCCGCATTCGGAATACCCTTCGCATCCTGCTTGCGAATCTTTCCGATTACGATGCGACGGCGACCGTGGCAGAGCCGACACTGATAGACCGATGGATCCTGGCGCGTCTTCAAGAGACGGTGAATACCTGCCGCAAGGCCTATGAGGAACTCTCGTTCCAGAAAGTTTATCAGGCGATCAATCAGTTCTGCGCAGTGGAGTTGAGCAGTATCTATGTCGATGTGACCAAGGATCGGCTCTATTGCGACAAGGTCGATTCACCACGCCGTCTTGCGACTCAGGCCACCATGGCGAAGGTTTTTGGTGATCTGGTGCGTCTGCTAGCGCCGATTCTTGCCTTCACAGCGGAAGAAGCGTGGAGCCATTATCGCCCCGGCAGTTCGGTGCATCTTGAGCTCTTTCCCGAGGAAAAGGCTTCCGATCAGGAGATCCTAGCCCAATTTGAGTCTCTTCTTCATCTTCGGGGTGAAGTTTCACAGGCCTTGGAAAAAGCGCAGCGTGATGGCGTCATTGCCAATCCGCTAGAGGCCACGGTCCACGTGGTCACCGATGATCCGGTCTTGCTTGCTGCTGCCAGGGAAAGGCTTCCCGAAATCGAGGAACTCTTGATTCTCAGTAACTTCACGATCACCGAGGGAAACAAGTCGAGCTCGACAGAAAAATCCGCGGCTGCCTCCATTACGATTGGCAAGACTGAGGCTGCCAAGTGCGAGCGGTGCTGGCGACATCGCGAGGAAGTGGGGGCTCATGCCGAACATCCGACTCTTTGCGGACGTTGCGTGGAAGCGGTGGAATCCCTTGGTTCTGCAACTGCATGAAGGTCCTGAACTCCTGGGGAATCATTCTCCTGCTTGCTCTTCTGGATCAGGCGACCAAGGTTCTGGTTCTCCGGTTTATTCCATTTCAGGAATCAATACCCCTCGTTCCGGGATTCTTCAACCTCACCCATCTCTATAATACCGGTGCGGCCTTCGGGATGCTGCATGACAGCAATCTCTTTTTTATCGTGGTCTCCTCGGTTGCTTTTGTGGGGCTTGTGGTCATGCGACGGCATTTTGAAGGAACCCTGATGCGGTGGGGTTGGATGTTGTTACTCGCCGGGATCATCGGAAATGTCAGTGATCGCCTCCGACTGGGGCATGTGGTCGATTTTCTGGACTTTCAGATCGGCGGCTATCACTGGCCTTCGTTCAATGTCGCCGACTCCTGCATTTGTCTTGCCGCCGGTTTGTTTCTTCTGGAATCGCTGATTAAATCGCATGATGGCCGCTGAAGAGTATTTGGCTGTTTTCCAAGGCGCGAAGCACAGTGGCAATACCCTTGCGGTCTTACCCAAGCGAGCAACACATGAAAACAGCCAAATACTCACAGCCCCAAAGGGGTTGCGGAGATAATAGAGCCTGCGGCACATTCTTCCCGCAACGGCCTCAATGCGATTTAATCAGAGGTTCCTCAGGAAGCTTTTCATCCGCGGAGAAATTGGATAAACGATAGATCTGATCGCTATAAAATATGAGTGCACCCTTTCCCTGCAGCCCCTACGAAACCCTTCAAGGGTTGGTCTATTTTCCGCGGATGATTCACAAGATCCGCCTCCATGCCAGTGGCAAGCTCGGAGAGGATTATATTCCGAATTTGGGCAAGGCTTTTGACCTCCGCTGCTGCCTTCTGCTTGAAGTGGATTACGAGGAGCTGGCGGCTGTTGTGCGCGGTGGAGTTTCCGATGAAGAGGTTTGGAACTGGGTTGTCCGTCACGGCAAGGCTCCGAGCGCGGAACAGGTCGAGATTTGGAATGGATTCATGACCAAACGGGGTTGGCGCGACGAGGGAACTTCGACCCTGCTGCGCCGGTTGAAGGAGGGTGGTTTTGAGAAACGCACCGATATTCAGACCATGTTCGATTATATTGATCTGGATGAAGGAAGACCTCTCCAGCGCCTGCCCTTAAGCTAAGGCTAGACGGAAGCGTTCAGAATCGAGGAACCTAGGCTTTGGTATTTCTCACAAAGGTGAGAATCTTCCCGTGGTCACCTTCCGTTGCCCAGACCATCCGCAGGAAATCAGCGGGGTGAATATCATGTTCCTTTAAAAAGCGACGGTCTCCTCCGCAGCCATACATGATTTCGTGGCAGAGGCCTCCTTTGAGGAAGCAGGTGGCCTTCGCAATAATCCTCGGCAGCCAGGGAATTCCGTCCAGTTCCTCCGGTTTGGGTGGCAATTCCGCTGCATCGGTAACGGTATTGGCCGTGACCCCATGCTGGTGGTAGAGGAAGTAGTCACGGCGCGCAGCCATGATCAAGAGAACAGTATTCCAATCCGGTTCACCATAGTTCACCAGATCCTCAGCATAGTCGTAGAGGTTGATGGGGCGAAGTCCGATGGACGTGAGGAAGGAAGTCTCTTCAGGGGTGAAATAGCTTTCCAGATCACGGTTACCCTGGCGGTAGAGATCAACGGCTTTGTCGTAGATGGGACGGAGTTGTTGCGTCCACAGGTAGGAAGGAGTCATGTCAGCGAGAAAAGGCGAGTCACTCAACAGAGGTTACTCCTCAAGAGTGGAACCGATTTTGACGGTGACCTGCCAATGGGCGATTTTTCCCTCCTCCAGATGGGCGCGGGTTTCTGTTACTTCCAGCCATCGGAGGTGTTTTTCGGTGCTGGCGGCTTTTGCAACAGCATTAGCCACCGCATCCTCGATACTGATTGATGAGGAGCCGACCAATTCTATTTTTTTGTAAACGTGTGCACTCATGACAGAACTATTGTCCCCGTTTGAAGTGCTGTCCAATGCAGATTGAGGATAAAACTAGTTGGAAGTATTTTTGGCCACGATTCGGATCAGAAGCTGGGTGAGTAGGGTCTCCTCGGTGCCATGACCACTGAGTAGCTTCAAATTTGCATCACGACAGGCAAGAAAGGCTGAGACAAGGTGATCTCGCTCAAAGCGGGAGGCATTCACCGCAGCCAGGCCGATGCCATAGGTGTTAAGTCCCCCGTCCTTCTTGCGGGGTAGATGTGCTGTCTCTTCCGGTCGGAGTCGCTTGAGTTCAGAGGCAAAGAACTGAGGTTGCGAGGGGGGACGGATGCGATGACGCTCCATCAGATCCTTTGCGACGAGAAGATTGCGAACGGTCGGGACGATTGCTGCCAGGAGGATGCCAATGGCCTGCTCTCCCTGACGTCGGAGTTGTTGCAGAGTGTCGAGGCAGAGCGGGAGATTGCGTTTGTTGATCGCGTCACTGAGGTCAAAGATGCCTCCGGCGCGGGTAAGGGGGACAAGATCCCGCACCAGTTTTTCTGTGATGAGCGACCCTTCGCCCGCCGAGGTGACAAGCTTTGCAAGCTCCGCATCAAGCTGTCCGGTATTGGCTCCGACACGGGTGGTCAGGACGACGGCTGCTGCATCTTCCATGCGGACTCCACGCGCGCGGCATCGGACGATGACCCAGTCGATGAGATCATCCTCGGTGGCGTTGAATCCGAAGTCGGGCTTGTCGCAGACAGTGGTGGAGGCGAGGGAAGAGAGTGATTTGTAAAAAGAGCGGCGCTTGTCCGGTTCCGGTGCGCTGATCAGGAGAGTGATCCCATCGGGAAGGCCCTCTTCGAGTGTCTTCAGTAGTTTCTCGAGAGCATTTTGGACGGTTTCCGAGCGCCCTTGCTGGGTGTCTTTCAGGAAGGAAACCCCCTTCATCCAGACAAGTTTTCCCCCGCCGAAAAATGGCAGCGTCAGGATGCCCTGCAACGTACTCTCGATCATGTCGACGGAGCAATCCACAGTGTCAGCGGGAGCATCGATGATCTCCAATCCGAACTCACCGGCATCGGCAGGAGCGAGCTGGGCTGCCAGTCCCTGAGCCGTACGGCGTACCTCGGCCTCATCGCTTCCCGTCACGAAATGAATCCGGGAATCCTTGGCGGAGGTGGTTGGTGCTTTGCGGGTAGGCATTGGGGGAAAGTTAAAAGCTGAAAGCTGAAAGTTGAAAGCTGAAAGGGCTTTGGCGTGGGTCAGGAGATAGGTTGGGAATGCGGCTTTGCTATCATCGCTCTCGCGAGTGGAACCCTTCCGACAGCACATTTTCGTGCTGGCTATCCGACTCTCCGAGCATGACATCGTTGGTATCCAGCGCGTGGCGGCTACCAAGGGGATTCCCTATCAGACGCTCATCTCCGAACTCATCCACCAATTTGTTGAGGGAGACCCGATTCAGAAAATCTGAATCGGAGGGTGAGGGGGCAAGAATCCATCGAAAATCCTGTCCTATCCCATTAGGCGTCAATACTAGGGACTGCCCCTCGTTAACCCAATCCCTGCCCGATCAGGAAGGAGCGAGGAGTGGTGACGAGCATTCCGTAGACCCTTGTATCGAGAAGAATTCCAAAGTCCCCTGTATCAAGAGTCAGGAGAACATGGCACTTCGCAGCCATGGCTGAGATGAGGACGGGCTTATCCTTCGAGGCCGTCAGGAGGAGAGGGCGATTGCTTGTCAGAGCATTTGCTGCGAAGGAGAGTTCATCCTGCAAGGCTTTCCATGTTTTTGCGGCGTTGGGTGGAAATTTGTGGATATTCCGATTCGTCTCATCGCGGCAGTAGTAGGCGGTCACAAGTTCCCATCCCCATTCTTCGGCAATCGTCACGATGAGACGGGAGAGGGATGTCTCAGATCCTGCCGCTGAAAGCAGGGCGCTGCTATCCAGAAAAAGCCTCACCGGATATTACCTGGATTTCTTCAGGGAGGTGCGCTTTTTCGTTGTTCTGGGAACCTTCTTCTTGGAGGAGCTCTTCCAGAAGCGTTCAGCATCTTCCTCGTCTGCTGCAATCCATTCCTGCATCTGCTTCAGAGGGATGTCGCGTACCGGCACGGCAGTTGCAGGGTGCATGAAGACTCCACCTTCACGCAGTTCCATGAGCATCATGGGGTGCTGGGCACCCTCCAGCCCCAGTCCCTTCCGGATCTCAGGAGGGAGAGTGATCGTCCAGCGCTTCGAAACGGGTATTGCAGTCATGCAGCAATACTGCAATACGGCACAACAAATGTCAAACCTGCGACTGGCGAACAACGAGCATCAGGAGTTGCGTTGTAGCCTACGAAGCAGCCTGAAAGGCGAACCAAACGGCCGGGAGGGTGTGCGGAAGACAGCGATGGAATCGCTGCCCGAAGGGGGCCATGGCTTCCCGGGAGGAAGTGCCATCAAACCATCGGAAGACGGCGAGGCAATACATGACCGTGGTAACGGTCTGGATAGATAAAGGCGAAGCCTTTGCCCAGAAGGGGCGAGCCGAGCGGACGCGAGTGAGTCAAAGCAGGTTGGACTGCGACATAGGAACAGCCCCGGTAGGAGACTATGCCATGGCAACATCAAGACCTAATGAGTCATTGACGTTCATAGGCCTTCCTAATGCTAATTTTCTGCCCAATGTAGGACGATCAGAGCCGTAAATTGATGGCTCCAACTGCGAAACCATTCTGCTCACTTCATTATACCAATAATTCTACCTTCTGAAGGGGGAGGGGTCAGTTGAATGAAGAGGCTTTTTCTGAAACAGAGGGAACTCTTTTAAGCACTATATCTCTTTCAATGCTAATAAGTACCTTAACTCCGTTGGGACTAGTGTTATAAACTGCTTGTCTATCCTCAGACGGCAAAAGATCAATTCCGTAAGAGACAGCAAACTGATTGATAAATTCTTGTGCACTTAGTCCTTGTGACTTGAATAAAATATTAGCCATCATAGGAGTAATCCTTATATAAACAATTTTTCCATTTTCATCGGCGCATACAATGTCACCGTATGCTATGCCATTGTTAGGATCATTTGAATTCGGAGCAAGAATCATGAACTTATAACCATTTTTTGAAGTAGGAAAAGTTACTGGGAGAATTTCCCCGACTCCACATCCGTATTCTTTTAATGACTCAAGCAAGCCATTCCGGGCTTTTTTGATGTTCATGCCAATGCAGATGCCTTTTACCTTTGGAGGCAATTCATCAGATGTTGAGTCATTCTCTGGAATCTCAGCAAGATGCTTCATACTAGACTCATTGATCACATCTTCGTGCTTCTGCGCTTCTGATTCCTTTTCAGATCTTTCGGCATCCTCTTTCTGTTGTATTGCTAGACGCGCAGCACTTTCGCGCTGACATTGTTGATCTATTATAGCGTTTTCCTTTGCTCTCTTCGCTTCGCTTTCTTGTTGGATAATTGCCAACAAGATAGAATTTTTTTCGTCACTTAGTTTGTTATAGGCTGCTACTCTTTTTTCTGCTGCGGGTTGAAGTGCCTTTTGAGCAAGTACGAGAGCCTTGACTGATTCGTCACTGCCATGCTCTTTACTAACCCTCCTCGATGCAGTCTTTAGGTTCTCATCAGCCACTCGTTCTTCTTCTTCGGCATCCCTCACAGCTTTTAATATTTCTGGATTTATCTTCGAGTTGATTAGGGCATCCCGTTTAGCAGAATCATCCTGAAATTGTTGATACGATTTATGGTCTGCTACTTGTTTTTCCTTTTCTTCAGCGATTCTGCTATCGAGAGTCTGATCCTGATTGACCTTTTCTGGGGCATGCTCATTAGTTTGAGTCTGTACATTAGCAATCGGCCTCGCACTTGCTTTTGGAACTGCCAGTCGCTGTTTTTCCTCAAGCGATTTTGCTCGGAGCAACTGATCTGCTTTCATTTTTTCGGCATCAAATCCCAAGGCGATCTGATCCTCCTTAGTGAGCTTTTCCCAAGAAATTCTGGCTATGCCAGCATCATGAGAAAATGAAACTTTTTGCCCATCTGATGACTTGTAACTAACATTATTATAAGTGTCTCCATCAGTTGTGGTGAGTGTATTCAAATGA
>Ga0302189_10000818_pt1 | contig 27397 bp, 16 predicted proteins | sample II_Bog_E2_2_FD_194551 | JGI IMG/M metagenome (GOLD analysis project Ga0302189, IMG submission 194551) | Peat permafrost microbial communities from Stordalen Mire near Abisko, Sweden - II_Bog_E2_2 | ecosystem: Environmental > Terrestrial > Soil > Wetlands > Peat | place: Sweden: Abisko...
GCCATCTGGGTCGATGCGCGATATGGAGCAGCTTCATGTCGGTCATTCGGAGGCAGAACAAAGAACTTATGCGAATGAGTTGTTCACGCGCCTTTCGCCAACTGCACAATCGATCTTCGACTGGCGCTGGCTCGGATATTCGTGGCGGGAGATCGGTGGAAAACTAGAGATGGACCACAGCGCGGTACGTCGTGCATACTTTCAAGAACTGGGGTTGGTGCTCCGTAGTCTTTCCCCTCCTGGAGAGTCCCCAAAATGAGGCTGAGTTGGAGTTGGCCCTCGCGCGCCGAGGACCGTTTTGAATCATGGCTTGCGCAGCGCCACGAGGACCGAGTGCTTGCCGGCGAAACGACTCCTGTCGGTCCGTGCCCCGATGAAGCCTTCCTCCGGGATCTGGCTCGAAGAGCGAAGCGGATCGCGTTTTCAGACCCGAGAATCACTCACGCTGCGAACTGTCCCACGTGCATGAGCCGGCTGCTTGTCTTCCGGCAGGAAAATCGCTCGCGCCGGCGAAAACGGACGCTCGTAACCGCTGTCGTCCTCTGCTCCCTGATCGGCGCGGTCGTCATCACGGTCGCTCGATATGAAATGCACCGGCAACTTCCATCGACGAATGTGGCCGTTGTATCCGAAGCGGTAAACCTGTGGGATGCCGGTACGATCCGAGGCAACCAGCCCGGCTCGCTGCAATCTGTGTTTTTGCCGGCTGCAGTGGTTAGGGTTACGGTCATCCTTCCGCGCTTCAGCCCTCCGGGCCAATACGCCGTGGCCGTTACACAGGATCAGAATGGGAATGGCGTCGTGGCTCAGAGAAGTGCGCCGGCGACGATCAATGGCGACCACGAATCGGTGTCTGTCGAACTAGACCTGCGGGCGGCCAAGGCGGGAGCGTATTTTCTAGCCACGACCCACGAACAAGATCAGGCGTCATACTACTATCCTTTGCAAATCGAGTAACTTACAGAGGCCACAGTGCACAATTCAGCAAGCGCTGTCCGACTTCCCATTACAAATCGTCCGAACGGGCTTGAGCATTTTCTCTGCCCGCAGGACCACGAAGAAGTGAAGCGAATATACGCACGGCTTAGCTCCCTCTAAATCTGAACCACGTTTTCCACCGTTATTTTCTGAAAACTGTAAATTTCTCGCCCGTGATTTTGAATACAGAATAGGGCAATCACGGCAGCTACAATGATCGGCGCAGCGTAAAGAGTCTGAATCACGCGCGGTGCTGCCCCTTCAAAGCGGGAAGGACTCGCAGAAATAGAGCATCATTGAAAGTCACCATTCATAAAGGCAGCCACGAAATTGGCGGAACCTGCATTCAGCTCTCATCCGGAAAAACCAGCATCCTTCTCGACGCGGGACTTCCCCTCAGCGCCGGCAGTCAGCCCGTAGACCTATCGCGCCTTTCCGTGGACGCCCTTCTGGTCAGCCATCCTCACCAGGACCACTTCGGGCTGATGGCTACGCTGCCGCCCGGCACTCCGGTCTACATCGGCAAGTTGGCCCGCAGCCTGATCGACGCCACGCAGGTGTTCCTCGGCAAAGACAGATATGCGCTCGACTTTCACGACTTCAAGGCCTGGCAGCCGTTCACCATCGGCGATTTCACCATCACCCCCTATCTCGTCGATCACTCCGCAACCGATGCCTACGCCTTCCTCATCGAAGCTGAAGGCAAGCGGCTGTTCTACAGTGGCGATCTTCGCTCGCATGGCCGAAAGGGAATACTCTTCGAGAATCTCGTGAAGCGCCCGATTCGCGACATCGATCTCCTCTTCCTCGAAGGCACCATGCTCAAGCGCAGCAACGATCTTTTCCCTGACGAGACGGCAGTAGAAAACACAATCTTCCAGACAATCCAACAGCAGAAGAACATCTCGTTCCTGCTTTCGTCCTCGCAAAACATCGACCGCATCGTCTCCGCCTATCGGGCCTGCAAACGCGCCGGAAAAGTTCTCGTCATCGACATCTACACCGCATGGGTGCTCGAACAACTCCGGCAGATCACTCAAAACACTCCCGCCATGGACTGGCCCGAGATAAGAGTTTTCGCCAAATACAGCCACAACGAAAGGCTCAAGTCCAACCCGGAGTACTTCGGAGACTTCAGCAAGCAACTCTACCGCCACAGGGTCAAGCCTGAGGAACTACGCGCGACTCCCGAATCGTTTCTCTACTTCGGCAAGATGTCCGACTTTCGTCGCATCGATAAATTCAAGAACGCCGAGACTCCCGTCAATGTTATCTACTCGCAGTGGCTCGGCTATCTCGACGGCAAACACGGGAATCAGTTTGGAAGCAGTAACATTGCCGCTTACAGGGACGACCCAACAGTGAATTTCGTATATGCCCACACCAGTGGGCACGCGCCCGTAAAGGATCTAAAGAGGCTTGCGGAAGCGCTCAAGCCCAAGACGCTGATTCCGATCCACACTGAAGACGCAGAAGGATTCAAAGACGTTTTCGAAAACGTAACAATACTCGGTGACGACGAAACGTTCGTCTTGACCTTACTGGGAGAATCTATGCAGGAAAAAATGAACGCGGATAGCGGTTGCGAGCGATACATCATTAAAAGGGGAGAACTCCTCAACGACTGGAGCGATGATCAGAAGAAGATCATGAAGGGATTGGCGGAGAAGTGGATTTACATCCGGGTCGGAGGAGATAAGTATCGCCCTGTCTCAATTCATCCTGATAATCCATGCGGCAGCCTGATGAAGCCAAATGGCAGTGAGAGCGAAATTGGCGGTAACAAGTCCCTTGATACGGCACTTAAAGATGCAGATGCAGCGGCCCCGGCGAATACAAAGAAACCTGGCAATAGAAAGCCGGAGCACGTTGTACAGGCAGGCTTGATCCATTACGCACTCCAGCATGAAATGTCGTTGAACGGCCGGCTGAGCGGTTTTTCTGATTTCTTTGACGAACTGATATTCGTGACGGATGAATTGAAAGCAGGAGACATTCGGGCCGACCTCATCGCCCTCGGCGGAAAAGGCGGCAAATATTTTCCCGTCCTCATCGAGTTAAAGGGAATTCGATCCTTTGACCGCGTCCTCAAACAGTTGGTAGATGCTCAGAAGGAAATGGCGAAGGTGAAAGTCAAGTTCATTGAAATGCTGGCCAAAGGGACAGGCAAGACGGAAGCAAGCATCTCATTCGACGACCATAAGCTTCTCGTGGTTTGGCCTAAGGCCTCAAGCGGCAAAGGAACAGCCTCCGCAGCGAAAGCTGTCGCTGATTCGCGCTTCGAGCAAGCCAAGGGGCACCTTTTGATCGGCGAATTCAATATCATCCCGGAAGGTACACGGGATGGCTTTCATTCAGTTGTCGAATTTGACCAAATGGCGTGAATGCAGTAACCGCAACCCATAAAGCCGCCCAAAAAATCGGGGCCTTTTCCCGCAGATCAGAGTCGCGAGTTCCACTAGGCTCCGTCGCCCTTGGGGACAGCAATGTCAGTTGCTCGCGTTTTCAGGGGAGATCAAGCGCTAATACAATCGGAGGGAGCCCAAGTGAACCAGATCGTGCCTGAAATCGTTAGGATTGGCGTGGGTGATGCGCGCATCAAATGCGTGACTCCACAGCGAGTGGAATACTTTGACGAGGCGGGACAAGAGTGCTTTGTTGACCTCAAGGAGTGTGCTAGAAACCGGGTCCAGGATGTCCAGTCGTGGCGAGTAGAAGATGGGGCCCGCGAGCGGGACTTCCGTCTGGTTGCGAAGTGCCGTTTCCAAGACGATTCACCATGTTTCGAGTTTATGAACAACAGACATACCCGGTTCGAGTTTGGGTCTTTAGAAGGAGCCCAAGCATTAAAATCACTGCTCGCGAAGGCTCGCTGGCTTGTCCTTTCAGCGTTTTAACCTGCATCGCCTGATTCTCACCGAATGACACGAGTAATGAATTCCTGAACTCGGCAGACCCGGCTCGATTGCGGCTTACTGTTTCCCACTTACGCAGCCTCGTCGAAAGCTCAGGCGTTGCTGTTCAATCTCAGCCGACCTCGCCGATTGATTGAACTTAGCAATCTGACTCACACGGCGTAACGCACCCTTGCCGAAAGCTCACACACTGACCCTTTTTGTCAGCCAGCGATGTACATGCCACTGGATTACTCCTCTGAAATGTGCATCGATTCGAGAATAGGTACTGGGAAACACCGATGTCACCGCGAGGGGTTTGCGATTGTTGCGTAATCTCGCTCGCGCCCGCTGAGCACTCTAGCATCCGATTGATGGATGAAGCTCTCCCCGTCTCGTTTTGCTGTCGAATGACCGCCAATTCTGGAAATGAGGCCCTAGGTGCTTCAACAGCGCGTTCAGCGGGCACGAACTGAGCGGTGGCCTCGAGTCGATTCGATAACGTGTTCAAGTTGCCCGTCTGTACCCGTTCGCCGTTCGCGCCAATTGAACTCGATCAGTTCGTCCGGTTCCATCGGCGTTCCTTCCAGCACCGACCCGTTCCATGTGTAGTACGCTCCTGTGGGCATCGCCAACCGAAATCCATTGCCGACTTTGACGGAAGTTGCAGAGAGGAGACGACCAGCCGTTTTCTCTCCGACGATTGTGGCGAGCTGGTTCTCTCGTGCAAACGCGACAATCATTTCCGCGGCGCTTGCGGTGTGGCGGTTCACCAGGAGAACGACCCTCCCGTGAAATGGTTTCTCGCCCAACCCCTCGGTTTGAAGCACAATGGGCTTTTTTGTCATCATTGCAGGCCCATACCGCAATGCAAGCCGCCACAAGGTCTTGGTTGAAGACGGGATTTGTGAGAATCGATGGAAACTGTGTTTCTCTGATTCGAGATTAGCTGTGACACGGCGCCTGTCGAGTGCAAATCCAACCGGGACTCTGCCAGGTGTGATCATGCTCATTACACGAAGCGCGCCGATTCCTCCGCCGGTGTTGCCACGCAGGTCGATGATAAGGCTATCGACGGCACCCAGCTTCGCGACGGCGCACGAGATATCGTTCGCAACCTCGACCCCGATCATTCCCGGAAACATTGCAATCTTCAGGTAGCCCAAACCGTCACCGAGCTGTCGCGCCTCGACGAGCGTGGGCTCGACGAATTGGAGTTTCTTCCCCTTCGGCCGCACTACTTCGACGGAAACAGTGCGCCGCTGGTCGCTTCTGTCTACAAATTCCACGTTTGTCTGCTTGCCCATAGCGAATACAGGATGTTCAGGCGGAGTAATCTCTCTGCCATCGACACTGAGAAGGATGTCTCCAGGTTCAATGCCGGCGATCGCTGCTGCTCCTCCTGCGTGGACATCCTGAAAGATCCAACGTTTTCCATAAGCTGTCTCATCTTCAAGGTAGGTTGCGCTGAGTGCGGCCCGGCTCGACGCTCTGCGGGCACTGCTGTGAAAGAAGCCCAAATGGGAGGTATGCAGTTCCGCCAACAAATCCCCCATGGCCTTCTCAAATGCGTCCGAGGTGTCTGCGCTCTCGATCAAAGGCCGGTGCCGCTCCACGGCGGTCTGCCAATCGCCAGTCAGCTTTTCAGGCGAATAGAACCGCTTACGCAGAGCGGCAAGGACGTTTTCGAGGATTGCGTGCCGGTCGCGTAGTGAAGGTTGAACAGGCAATGCTGAGCTCGCAGCCGGGTTCAATGTCATCGGATGCTCCTGGACGAAGTTGTCGTTTCGGCTTTCTTGAAGAGGCTGTCGCTCGGTTCGCCGTCGAGTTGGAAACCGGCCCAGTAGTACGGTGGCGCGCCCGTCTTGAGCATTTCGAGCTGCGCTTGCCTGAGTGCCTCTGCCTTTCCCTCGTGACGGCCGAGGTGCTCGTAGAAGTTGGCCATCAGTTGGGCGGTCGCGTGATCTTCAAGTTCCCAAAGCGTTGACACGACGCTCTGAGCGCCCGCCGCAACGAATGCATTCACGACGTTCTCCACGCCCTCCTCGCCCACTGGCCCTACGCCGGTGTCACAGGCCGAGAGCGTTACAAGGTCGGCATTGAGACGGAGGTTTCTGATCTCGCGGACCTGGAGAAGGCCGTCGTTCTTTGCCGGATTCTCCGGAGCGAAGACAAGCGCCGAACGATCTGAAATCTCGGGGTCGACATACCCGTGAAGAGCCAAATGAATAACGTTGTATTGGCTCAGAGGAAGCTGCTTGAAGTTTGTCTCCGTCGCTCTCGCCCCCAAAAGAATGGTGCTGGGCTTCGGGAGGTCGGTTGCAATGTTCTCTACCTCGTGCTGGCTTTCGGGCAGTGCGACGAATTCGCGCCGTTCGGGTCCAGAAATGGCCCGGCTAATGCGCGCGAGGAACGTGGTCTGGGGAGCTTTCGATGTCCAAGCCGCCACTCCGACATACGGTAGGTCCTCTCGAATCACTTGATCGGATCGATGCCTCAGCATGTTCAGCACGGTTCCCGATGGTACGACTGTGACCATGTGGGAAGTCAGAACGTACTGGCCGGCATTTACCAAAGCAGAGAATGGCAGAAGATGGAGCTTGCCATCCGGCACCACGATCAAATCGTGCTTGTCTTTGAGTTCTGGGATTTCGCCAAGAAGTCCGTCGTAGAGCCGTTGCCCCAGAGCAGGGTCAGTCTTCTTTTGCTTTAGAGTGGCGCGATACTGCGTCGCCTCCTGCTCCAGCAGTTCTCTGGGTGGGAGGCTGTACCGATGGACCGTGTCGCGAGTCACTGCGAGCGAGTAGGAGTCTGGATCATCCAGCACATACTCGACAAGCAGCTCAGGTGCCCGCAGGTCGCGCTGAAGTTCGCGCAGTGCGACGGGCGCTGGCGCAGGATCGTTTGACGATCGCTCCGTGCCGAGCTGTTGTTCAGCACTGTAGATCGTTTCAAGAATGTGCGCTCTGGAGACCGAATCGTCTGTGTTTAGTAATTGGATATTGAGCTCGGTGAGTTTTTGTTCGGAAGCGTCGGGTTCATGCGGCAAAATGACCTCGTGATGTGAAAGACCTTGAGCTTCCACCCGCCCGCGCGCCCGTTCAATTGCTCGGAAGGCGTCCTCTGTGCGGCCCTGGTCGCTTAGAGAAACAAAGTATCCCGCATAGACGATGCTGAGATCATTCAGCAATTGGCGCTCAGCGGTCGGCGTGGGAACCTTGCTGAGGAGCGCATCCAAGAGATCCGCGCTCTTCTCATACAGCTCGTTCGATGCCTTTGTGTTGCCAAGGCGGCCCATGATTTCGGCCTTGATTCCCAGATTCCGCGGCACGAAGTACAGTTCGTCGGGGATGTTCTCATTTGCTGCGATCGCTTCATTGATGGCGGCCAGCGCCGGCTGCAATTCCCCTTGGTGGATATAGGCCTTTGCGAGCAAGCCATCGACCTGGGTCAGGCCGCGCCAATACGAAAGCTGTCTTGCAAATTGGGCGGAAAGGGCGTAGTCGGATACCGCTTGATCCCATTGTCCCATCCGCTCGTATACGCGGGCTCTCTGCTGGTAGAGTTCGTAGAGATGTCCAGCAAGATGGTAGACGGAGACTCTGCGCAGCTCTTCTGCGGCTAGTGCCAGTGCTTCTTTGTTGTCTCCGAGGCCGCTCAGTGCATCAATCTTTGCGTTGACAGCGATCGTCGGGTACGCGGCGCCGCGAGTCTTCCCGGCAACCTTGATCGCTTCGTCCAGCGGTCCGAGAGCCTCTCGGTACTTATGCATTTCCACCAGGCCCGCGCCGTAAAGGCTCGCGTATCGAATGTGTGCACCTGGATCGGCGACTTTGGCGATGGTCCACGCCCTAACTACATTCTTTTTCGCTGTTGCGATGTCGCCAAGCAGGAACGCTGCGACACCCTGTTCTCCCATCGCGCGCGCAGACAACAGGTAGTGATGCTGTCGGTCCGCGAGTGCCTTTACTTCCGTCCAGGTCTGGCGCGCCATTCCAGAGTCGTAGTTCACTTCGAACATCCCAAGAATGGTCAGGATGCGAAGACGTGTTTCAGGATCCTTCGCTTCCGGGAGATCCAGATCCTGTCGAAGCAGAGCAATTTGGCTTGGGATCGAAGTGGAGGATTCGCTGTGCGCCGGCATCTGGCTGACACGCGCGTAGAGGGCCTTTGAGAGCTGATGCCTCCGAGTGAATTCCTGCTCGGCTTGCCGGTAAAGAGGTTCTGCCTCAATCCAGCTGTTGAGCCACGACATCTCATCGGCTTGCTTCAGCAGCGCCTCTGGAGCGTAAAAACTCGACCGCCGGAAAACTTGATACCCGACAGCACTCAGGAGGACGGCAAGCAGCAAACCGGTAGCAATGCGAAAGGTGGGGGAGGCGATTCGCATAGCGCCCGATCTCTTTGGCCTCTATACTGGCACATCACAGCCTGCGAATCAACATGCCTCGCCATAAACCATTGAAATAAGTGAACCTACGCCCTCTCGACACATCTCAACGATCTGCCCCGAGTTTAACTCCGAAGAAATCCACATTGCAGTTTCGCCTTTTGTTCCCCTATACTGGCACTCGTGTTCAACCTTCCGCAAACTCGAAATTGCGATTTCACGATCCGCTGTAAGAAGTGCGGTGAGAACATCCCAGCCCCGGTAGGCACCATGCCGGATTCGTGGATTGCAGCGCAGTGCCCGCTCTGTGGAGAGAAGAGAAACTACCTTCCATCTGAGATTTTCAAGGGCAAACTCTCGCACAGACTTGGTCCCAAACCGGTGCGATCCGTGGTGCTCTGATGGGCGAGATGAAGCGAGCCATTGCGCGCGAGCGTGAGGCCTGGGCGGAGCAGATGCAAGAGCAGACGCGAATGAAGTCGACACTGGTCATTGCCGCCGCGATCATTGCGGCCGTTCGTCTGGCGCGCGATCCGGATATCAGCCGGCCGTCGCCTCGTCTCACCGCCGTGGTCACCGACAGCGTTAACCTGGCGCGGATGATTTTGGATCGAGTGGGCCGACAGTAATGTATTAGGCGCGGTTCATGTGCGGACGGTATGACTATCGCTACAACAGATTATGCCTTGCACGGTGACGCGCCAGCATCAAATCATGTGCAGGCGTAATACCACTGAGAAGCGGAGCCTCGTTTAGCCGCAACGCGTGAAGAGCGTTGATACTCAATACAGACGATACAATTGGCGTCCCATTGCTTCTGAAACTGACTAAGCCGGCATCAAAGGCCGCATCCCACAAGGACGACAGCAGAAAACCGTTGTAGACATCGAGTCGAAGGGAATCCGTTTCGCATTCTGTCCATGGCACAATATGCGATGCGCGTAGCAATGCTGGATCAGTGATGCCCGTTAGCGGACAAGTTCCATTCCAGTAATCCATTAGCGCCTTGCGAAATATCTCTTGCCCTACTCGCATCACGACCAGTCGCTCCGCTTCTGTCGTTCGCGGGAGGTCGGCGGTTTCGTGCTCAAACGCTACAAGCGGAACGGTCGGCAGACTGATGCTCAGGCGATAGGTTCGGTCGAGTGCCTGATGTAATTCGTAAAGACTTCGAGCAGCAATAGTCCTGGCACCAGGCCCGCGCAGCCCAGTCTCTGGAAACTCGCGAGCCACGCCAGAGTGCTCGATTGAGAGAAGCCAGTCTCCACTGAATGTGTAAGCGATAAAGATGTCACACGGTGCGGTGGTCGAACCAAAGCGAATCCAACCACCATCGATTCCTCGAATCAGACGGTATCCGTTGTCTGCGGCAACTTTCGTGGCCTCTGTTTGGGTTGAAAACAGAGGCGGATTTTCTAAGCCATCGTTCGAAATTGTCTGGGGCAACGAATACCTCCATAAAACGCTATCGCTAGAGATCGCAACCCATCAGCCGATCCGGCGGCGGTCCTCCGCGCAAGGTGGCCCGGAGCCACGGCTCCCGGCTCAGATCGCTTGGCGGTTCCGTAGTAGTCGTCACGATGTACTGGAAGTGAGCCTTGTCTTCAAGACTCTGGATGAATCGGAAAAGACGATCATAAATCGACTGACCCAAATCAGCTTCCCTGGGGCTGTCGTGCAGAAGAAACGTCGGAAGACTCGCGGCGCCCTCTAGAGCCAGAATTAGCACGGCAATGTCAAAGGCCACGACCTTGAGCGATTCAATCGCGGCAGTTGAACGCTCGCCGCCTTGTGAGACCTTCAGCGTGATTCCCTTACCATCGATCAACACGCTCCCTTCGATCTCTCCCGGCACGAGCTCGCGAATTACTACGTCGAACAATTGCGACAGGCGACGGACGGCAACCTCATTCTGTTGGCGAATAAGGCGAATCTGGCCTTCGCGTTCATCATGCAGCCTTTTGCTGCTAGAGCCTTGCGTGATCGCTTCGGCACGTTCTTTGACGAGCTCTTCCAGTTCCTTCGCCTTCTCCAAAAGACGATCTCCATCGCGGGACGCAGCAAACAAACGGTCCTGTTCACCTTCAGCTTTTTCTTCCGCGAGTTGGCAAGTTGCCAGTTCTGATTTAGCCCTCGAAACAGCGGCAATGAGATCTCTTCGTTCGTTTTTCTTCGTCGCTATCGAGTTTGTGAATTCCTCAACCTTCGTCAGCGTTTGTTTGCGGCGTCTTCGCACTTCGTCTAGGTAGCCTGTGTCCGCAGTGCATGGGCATCGAATAGCTGGTGTAGGTGAGTTCCACCACACGTGAAACGATGAAGGAGACGTCGGCCTGTGTGTAACGGTCAGGCGGCAGTATCGGAAGCTGCTTAAAAACGTTGTATTTCATGTGCGTTCCGCCTATTTTCTGGCGTGCACAGTAGTCAAGCGTCAGGCTGCAGACGTTCGCAAGCAAGATCGCCGCGAGTTCAGGCGCCCCAACTCTCGGAAGCATCACGAGCAATGTATCGCCGCAACCGTTTAGAGGGAATGCGGAAGAGACAACAGTGCGCTCGTTAGTAGCGTTCGTTATGTCTCTCCATCCCAAAAGCCATTTGTGACTCCATCCCCTTGCAGCAAGACGATCTTGAACCTCGACTCTTGGAACCCAGTAACGAGGCATAACTTCAAAACGCGGATCGCGCTTCTCGGAAAGCTCCACGTCGCGGCTTTCCTCTCCGTCGTATGTGGCCCAACGATGATCGAACAGGTGAATGAGTTTTGCCTCATATAGTGGAAGGTGTATTCCAGGAGATCTGTCACCCTCGACGAGTGTTTCGTACACAAGCCACTCATTTCCACACCTGGTCGCTTGGACCTCTTCGTAGTTGGCTATGGTATTGAAAATACTGCTGTCATTCGACATGTCAAACAAGCGTGCAAAGGAAAGCTTCCAAGGATTGCCGTCTTCCCGAGTGTCATTGATCAGCACAGGTACGCGCTCATAAATTCGAGCAGTCAAGAGAGCATCAGCCGCAGAACGGAATACTGGCGCAGTTTTTGTATTGGGATTGATCGTGGCGATCTCTGATGCATTTAACCTGAAGTGTCGCCGCCCGTCTGCCAACTGCTCCATATACCTTAAGAATATGCAGTAGTCTGCCGGTTCGCTTTCGTCTTTCCAACCGGAAACCAAAAGAGCGAACTTGAAAGCATGATGCACGTTCGGGAATATGAACGCCTCGTTTTCAAAGGAGTAAAAAGCGATAAGGGTTTGCTGATCGACCAGGGCCGCAAAAAATGGCGCAGTAGTCGAGTCGGTAGCGATGCCGGTGGGGACAATAACACCGGCCCGTCCTCCCCTACATGTCAGTTGAGATGAGATCTCGGCGAACAGAGCGTATGTGTTAATGTCGCCTCGGCCAGTCAGCGGAAAGCGCCCTCTATCCGAATCAGGAATGCGGGCGAAAACAGAACTGGCTTCCGCTGTCCTCTTCGCAATCTCGAATTCTTCGTGCAGTTCGTGTTCGCGTGAACCTTTAACTGCGGTCTTGAGAGCTGCGATGAGACGGCCACGTGCGGCAGCATTTGGAGCTTCGGCAATTATCGGCTCACGGGCCGCAAAAAATTCCTGTTCCTGTAGCTTGATACGTTCCCAAGGCGGATTTCCAAGCACGACGTCAAAGCCTCGGCGTGCCACTGACGCGGCAAAAAAGACGTGAGGAAACTCCAGCGGCCAGTGAAATACCCTGGCGATTGCCGCAAAAGTCCGGGCTGCGCCGAGCACTGGGCCGTAAACCTGGCCGCCTTGCAGCTTACTCCATACATGGCTGCTCACAGGGACCAGCGGCTGACCTGGAAATTCTTGATTCGCTATCGAGCCAGAGACTGGTTTTACTTTGGGTGCTAGAAATGCGGCGATATAGAGATCGGCGGCATCGAACCACTTGGTAAGTTCAGGATTCGAGCGCATGGCCTCAAAAGCGCGAGAACGGGCCTCAATGTCGCTCTCGGTGTTTTCCGGAAGTGAGCGCAGAGCCAGTGCGGAAGCCGCAAGCGTGGGCGGGATGGGGAGCGAGGTTGGACGGCCAGAAAAGTCAAGACGTGCCTGGCCTTTCAGATCTTCCTTATTGCGCGCCGCAAACACCTTGGCAACAGTCTTGTCATCGCCGGCCAGAGACTTATACGCCACCTCTGGAATGCCGTGGCGTAGGGCCTCAAGAGAAAAGATTCCAAGGAGCGAATCTCCGCAGCGCAGGTTCGCATCGAGGAAGCCGAGCGGCTTGCCCGGCTCAACCGTTTCAATCCAGAGGGCAACGCGCGAAAGCTCGACCGCCATGGGGTTGCGATCAACGCCATAGATACAAAGGCGGACTACATCGCGGAGGGCACGGCGGTAATCGTCCTGCGTAGGCACGCCGTCTGCACGCAAGCGGGCAACGCGAGTGGCGATGCGTCGTGCAGCGGCCAGAAGGAAGTGTCCCGAACCGCAAGCCGGATCGATGACAGTGACGGTGAGGAGTCCGGCGGCAGCATCATCTGGCGACCCCTCTGTTTCTGCTTCGAGGCGATCGAGCACGGGATCGAGCGCAGAGTCGAGTAGAGTCTGCACGAGCGCATCGGGAGTGTAATAGCTGCCAGAAGTCTTGCGCTCGTTGCCCTTGGTCTCAATACCCTCGGCGAAGCTCATGGCGCGGCCAGTGTCGGACAGACGCGGCGTGAGTTCAAGCAGTCCTTCATAGACCGAGCCGAGTTCCTCAGTCTGCATGTCACGCCAGTTTACGGGCACCGGACCCGTCGCTGTCCGCAGCCATGCGAGCGAGTACATCGCACGAAATAGCGAGCGGTTCGAGAGCGCAAGAATATCAAGGTCCGGCGTCTGATCCGGAGAGAACAGACCGCCAAGCGCGGGAAGGCCAAGGCGTGATTCTCCATGAACAAGTGCTCGGAAGGTTAGCCGGAGACCCTGCCAGCGATCGTCGAAGTTGTCCCAGGCCGCGCGGCGCACTGCGCGGTCGCGAAGACTTCCAGCGGAGTATCCGAGCGCGTAGAGTTCGCGAAGCTGTGGTTCCGTTTCTGGGGGATGGAGAAGGTCGCGATCTTCGGCGGCAAGTAAGAAGATGAGCCGGTAAACGAGGCGCAGAAGTTGCGAGAAGAAGCTGTGACCTTCCCCCGTTGCGGAACTGAGCGCCAGTGCGCCGGAAGCGAGCCGCTGTCGGAGATCAGTATTGGCAGGGTGCTCAAGAAAACCGTTGCCGAGCGCGAGAAGAGCCTCGTGGACGTTCGCCGAAAGGTGACGTAACGCGACTTCGCCCGTCTTGGCGCCAGCTTCGCGCCACCGTTCAAGCGGGCAATCGGAAATCGGAGTTTCAGCCTGACCGAACCGCGTACTGTGCAGAAGCAGCCAAAGCATCGTGAACGAGGCGAAGTCCTCATTGTCGAAGATCTGCTGGAGATCGAATTCGATAAAAGCCGGACGTGTCAGCGAGCGATTGTCGCGCAGGAGGCGAATGGCGTTGCCGTTGGTGCAGAGGCCCCAGAGTGCGCCATCGCTGACATTCAGCCAGTCCTGCAAAGCGATTGCGGCAGAACGACGCCGACCATCCGGGCGCAGATGTGTGCTCGGAGCCTCAAGCCCATCGACCGGCGGAACGACAACAATCGGAACGCGACCGCCCAATGCCTGCAAGCTGACAGGAAACTGGTGGCCGTCATGTGTCAACACTCCCGCAAGTGACACGGCAGAGAAGCCAAGTACATCAACGAGCAAATCGGAGACAAAGCGAGTTGTTGCTTTGAGAGACGGCTCCGATGAGGCGTGGAGATGACGAAATGTCGCTTGCCCAATGCGGAAATAGCGTGCCAGCTCATCGCGCAGGGTGACACCGCGCGGAACATGGTAATCAGATTCCGTTTGATTCGGGGCAGAGCTGTTGGCAATTTCCTTGAGAATGGCGGGGGCCAGGAGATTGCCCTCAACCGACATTGCACTGAACGAGAAGCTAGCTGACGAGCGCGTGCGTGACATCTAGTTTCCCTCCGTTGACGAAGGGAGAAGAACGAAAAACCCGATTACGTCTGGAGGGAGCACCGGCTCTACGGTTACACGAGGTAGATTCGCTCCCGAAGCAGTCCGCAAACGAAGATGGTCCTGTTCCAGTGCCGCGGCTCGCTGGGCAGCGAAAGACGCTAGCGAGTTTGGGAGCGCGGCTTCGACAAATGTGCGTCCTTTCGCAATGAGACGGTCACGGGCAACATCGGCGATGTTGCCGTTCGCCGGTACCGCAACGAGCTGTCGCGCAACATCCCCAACCAAAGCAGGATGCGCAAGGGGATCAACACTTGTGAATGCGACCGTTTCAGACTCTTCAACGAGTAGAATCCGCTCCGCCGCAGTACGGCTTGCGATCACGGATAGTTTGAACCGTAGTCTCAGCAGCAAGACGGTAGTGACAGTCGCCACGGCAGGCGTGAACCATGCGCCAGTTCGTCCAATGTCTCTTATCTGTGGCTGTTCTGAGACAAGCGCGGACTCGAGGATTGTATCGGCAAGCGTGGCAGTCAGTGGATGATTGCGCACGATGAGTTGTGCGGGCTTGCCACGGTGAAGCGTCGTGGGAGGTGCGAACACCACCGGAACGGAACCCTCAAGGCCCTGCGAACGAAGTTGTTCACGTACGAACTCGGGCAACTCCTTAAGATGGGCGAGGTAGACGTTCTCTGCTTGTGCATCCAATGGTTGACCTAACACGCCCAGTGACCGGCTTACAAAGGTCTTCACCTCGTCAGGGGTGCCGAGCAGGGAGCGCCAGTGATGCCACTCGGGAAGAACCTCCCCAGGCTTGATGGTGTTTTGAGCAAAACGCGTTCGCGAGCGTCGTTCGCCCTCATCTGCGTTGCGCCAAACGGTGTCTAGTGTTTCGGCATCAAGGCTCAAGTCTTGCATCAACGGGAGGGACAATTGCCGAGTTTGACCCTTATGCAGCAGGACAGCATTCATAAGCGCCCCGGCGATTGCTGATTGCTTTTCCGGTAGCGGTACAGTTACGCCGGTAGCCTCGCGAATTTTGGCCGCTTTGCGCAAAATCACGTCGAGCACAGCGCCATCGATGGCACTGTCAGGTGAGTAAAGGAGAGCGGATCGCACGACAGGGGCAGGCTGACCGTACCTGTTGACACGTCCTTCCCGCTGTTGATGGCGCGTCGGATTCCACGACAGATCGTAATGAATTACGGTGTCAAACAATTCCTGAAGGTTGATTCCCTCAGAAAGGCAATCGGTGGCAACAAGCAGTCGCTGCGATTCGCCGGACATACTTTCCACTCGCGCTCTGCGCTCCTCAGGAGTCAGCTCACCAGTGATGACTTCAATGCGCAGACCTGTGCGCTTTGCCAAGTCTCGCTTCAGACGAGTGCCAAGGAAATCGGCTGTCGCCAGGTAGCGGCAAAAGACAACAGGATTCGAGCCTGAATCGAGAAGCGGTCGAAGGAGGCTCAGAATCTTGTCTAATTTCGGGTCAGGCGCTTTCAGCAGATCTTCCGCTTGCCGCACCAGTGCCGCAAGGGCGGGATCGATCAGATCCGAAAACCCATCGGAGGCGGCAGAGGAAGTCAGCCCAATCTCAGGCTCCAGGTCAGGTGTCTCAGACTCATCGTCCTCATCAAGAAGCTGGTCTTCAAGCATTTCTGCCTGAGACTTCGCGCGATTACGAAGGGCGCTAAGTGCGGCCGCAGTCGATGACCCGACACAACGCATGAGAGCAAGGGTTCCCCAGAACGCAAGGCGACGGCTCTGTGTGGCAGAACCCGCCCCCTCGACAATCCCAGCACAATAGTTCACTACAGAATCGTGAAATGCCTGATGGGGTCCGGCGAGAAAGTAAGTAGGTTCGCTGCTCTCGTGCTTGGGAAAGACATGGGTGCCACCTTCGTCCTGCCATTCACCTTGTGTGACGTCTAGTCGACGGCGCTGGACAAAGTGGCGAGCTAATCGTCTGCGGAACAAATCGTTTTCCAATCGCTCACCGGCGAACGACGGGTCGAGTAACGTAAGCAAGCGGTCAAAGGCGGACTCGTTTCCACTGTGGGGGGTAGCGGTCAACAGCACAATATGGCGATTCGCGTCTTCGGCCAGCCGCGTCAGCAATTCGAAGCGCTGCTGTCGCCCGCCCTCGACACCAACGCAGGAGTGTGCTTCGTCGACGACGACGAGAGGAGGGCAGGAGCGAGCGAAACTCTCTCTTCTGCGGTCGGCCTTGATGTAGTCGAGTGACACGACGGTGAAAGGAAATGCGTCAAATATGGTTTGCGAAGCTGGAAGAGAACACTCCAAACGAGTCGCGGTAGACGCGGTTACAGCGACCGCGTCGATATCGAACTTCGACCGCAGTTCTCCTGTCCATTGTTCGACAAGGTGCGGAGGGCACAACACGGAGAACTTCTCGACCTCTCCGCGGTCTAAGAGCTCGCGGATGATTAAGGCTGCCTCCACCGTTTTTCCAACTCCGACGTCGTCCGCGATGAGCAGCCGAACGACTGGCAGGCGAAGCGCCATGAGAAGCGGAACCAACTGATATGCCCGCGGCTCAATTGCGATGTGCGCGGCAGACCGGAACGGCCCGGCACCGCGACGTAGAGAGAGACGAAGAGCTTCCGATAGTAGGCGGGCGCCATCCTGTGTCGCTTTCGAATTCGAGTCCGGAGCCTGAAACGTGGCCGAGGAGACTTCCTCCAGCGAAAGACAGATGGTCTGAGAATCCTGTTCACCACCGGTTAGCGGGCGCAATCTGAGCCAGCCAAGGGCGGGCGCAGACAGGGTTATCCATTCACGATCCCGCGTTCGAACTAGCGAGCCAGGTTGAAAGCGGGGATCGGCGGTGGCAGAAGTGGTCATGATCTCGCAGCCCCGCCTTGGACGTCTGCTGCAACGGGAAAACCAAGAAGTTCCAGCAGGTTTGACGGCGGAGTTGCGCCGGGTATCAATGGAAGCTCAACTACCGTCAGGCCGCGTGATTCGAAAATAGCCACCTGTTCAGGCGAGATTGCTTTGGGACATCCAACCAAAGCCCATCTCTGCCACAGCAACGGCGCACCTTCTTCCGCGCCCTCCTCGGCTGGATCGGGTTCTGGAATCCCCCAATCGTGGCAAGCGGCCCTCCACCCTGATTTGGTTTGCATCTCGTGAGGAGCGTGGTCTACCACATATGCGAGTTCAGCGCGTGCCATGCGAAGCAACAGCGTGAGAACGCCTTTTTCGGTCCGATCAATGCCTTCGTGATCGGGCTGATTGTAATAGGACAGAAGGCAGCGGTAGCAGCCTTTGACGCAGTTTGCGCCTGGGTGCGAAACCAACAACTCGGGGTCCAGTGCAGTAATCGCTTCTTCAATCCGGTCGTAGTGCATCAGTTGGAGCGCCCCGCGAGCTATAGCAGCAAGCTGGCCGCGTTCCTTTATCAGACGGCTCAAAACACCTGCGCCACCTTCGGATGCCTCATACAGCAGGATGCATTTGCGATCGTCGCGCGAGGGTGTCGGTTCCGTCTGAATTTCGCCCTCTTCTAACTGATAGAGAAGGGTAATCGCCTGTGCCAGCGCATGCTGAAGCGTAGTCATCGTTATTGGAGATTGCGGCGCTTCAAGGAGGCGCATGATAGCAAGGTTCTTTCGATCATGAACGATTGGAACCACGCGCTCCGTGTGCTTACCTTCAGCTGTTGGGTCCAAAGCGGCCTCAAAGTCATCACCGACCCATTGCCCGGTAGCAACAACCATTTTGAATCCACGGATCGCCTTATCAATCCGCCTGCGCAAGCCGTTATTGATTCGGCTGATTTCGGCTCTTGGAGCGTAATCAAAGCGCGCAAACGGAACGCCGCTGTCGCTGGCTATGACAGAGGTCAGGTCGAGCGTGTTTGTCGGCCAGCGGAAGACTGTCTGGATATCGAACCCCTGCCGCTGCCGATCTTCATCATTTGCAGTGATGCGCTCAGTCGGCCTGGTTTCAACATTGTCGATTCGAAGGATGCGTGGGATACCTGCTACGCCTGCGAGTGATGCACCACATGCATGGCACAGTTCAGGCTTCACGTCTTCATGGGCGCCTCCGCACGATGGGCACAAATAGAGGGTCCGAGTTCTTAGTGTGACCGCATCCGTTGAGCGCGACTCCGAAGAAAGCTTTGCCTTCCAGACGCGGTAGGCACGGCCTTCGTGGTAGATCAAACTCCCTGGTCCAAACTCGGAGATACCAAGAAAGCGTGCACGCTGGAGGAAGGCCGCACGCGGGCCGCCCGAACCGACAGCAGGCACATAGGCGTATAAGGGAAGACGCGGGAAGTTGTAGCCGGGAAGAAATCCTTCCGTGGCAAGATACCGGTAGGTGTAGAAGTCAGAGTTACTCGATTCGTCGCGACGGCCAAGCAGGGTCAACTGTTCATTGGCCTGATTTTGAGTTTGCCGGACTTCGTCTCGCTCTCTCGCGCTCAATCCCCGCATTTCTGAACGTCTGTTTGCGCTGGCGAGTTGCTCGGCCGCACCCCGATAAAGTTCTCGCCAACGGTCAAACGCTTTATTGAATTCCCCGAAGGAGGCTTCTGCTGTCTCTCGAACAAATGCCAACCTATCTACCGACCATGGCGCGTTGTCCTTGGTGACGACTGCCTCCTTTGAATCCAAGATGGAATTCAGAATGCGAAGCATTCTCGCCTGAGCAGCATCTGTCAACGTTTGCTTGGTCAATTCGTCTTGTATCGCCGCGAGGAGGGGAAGGGAGAGGTCCTGCGGTGAGTTATCAAGAACTTCGGGAATCGAAGGTTCGAGGTGCTGGCCCGACTCGGCCAGCCAGACTGCGTGGAAGTGTGCGGAGATCAGGTCGCGATTGGCCAAATCGAGCGATGGAGGTCGTACCACGCCGCTCACCATTTCTTCTGGGTGCTCAAAGTAATGCTGATCGTGAGGGCTTTGCGCGGCGCAATAGGTGATGACCAAAGCGGCTTGCCCGGAGCGACCGGCTCGGCCCGAACGTTGCGCGTAATTGGCGGGAGTGGGAGGCACGTTGCGGAGATAAACGGCGTTGAGCGACGAGATGTCTACGCCCAACTCCATCGTTGGGGAACAGAAAAGGACTGGTAGTCTGGTCGATGGTTCCCCGTTTCCAAGGAGGATGTCCCGTGTCTCCACCAGTTCGTGCTGGTCTTCGGCTCCCCAACGGAATCTTCGTTCACGGACAAGGCGCAGTTCTTGCGTCACCTGAGCGGTGTGTTCTCTGCCTTCGGCGCCAAACAGCGCACATCCCCCAGCCTGCAACTCCTCGGCCAACGTCTCGCTAACGGAAACGAAATAGGCGTTGACCGCTCGCTTGTCGTTGCGCTCGTGTGCGGCAAATAGCCGCAGGGCTGCTGGCTCAAGCTGCCAGCCGTCCGTGTCAAAAATGGTAGGGACTCTTCGAATGAGGTTATGCCCCGTTGCGATCTGTAGCAGAGAGTCGAGAATTGTTCGATACTCCGCAGTCGCGATCTTCCGTCCCGCAACTCGTTCCCAGCGCTTGCGCAGCTTGCGTCCTAGGGCGCTAAGGGGGCCTGCGCGCAGGATGAATGCTTCATCGCCTGCATTGGTGTTTCGCCTCCGCCCTCGGGGCACATCAACCAGAAGCGCGGCGGCGGAGCGCTCTTTTGCTGCCCGCCAAGGATCGCGAAGAATACTTCGGGAGGCGCTGGCCAGGCTTTCTATTTCCGCAGAATCGAGGAGTTCTGTCGCAATGGCTAAGGATTGGCGCAAAGCTTCAAGCAGCAGGAGCAGAGATTCTTGCCGCTCGCTCGGCGAAGCTGCTCTCAGCACCGTCGCTGCCTCACGAAATGCCTTATCGTCTGATGCAAGATCCTCGACGCCAACATAGCCAGCTCGAAGCAACCCCAGGTCTTCAAGATTGGGGTTGGTAAATCGCCAGCCACGGCGCTGGTCAGCCCAGACACGGTAGGCAATGACACGGCTCAGCGTGCGCTCGGCATTTTGGAGTGCGGCCCCAACTGTCCCTGGGTCGGCAAGCCATTCCTTGCGGCGATCCCGGTTGAGTGCGGTAAATCCGAGAACTGCTTGGACCCGCCTGCCGAAATCTTCGTGCGCGAGACCTTCTTGCCCTGCCTTTCGAACGGCGGCGAGAATGGCGGCCCGAAGCAGCATAACGAAAAGTGTGTCGTTAAAATGTCCTGCTTGTAGCGCTGCATCCTGTCGATTGTCCGTAAACGCGAGGATTTTTTGTTTCTCTTCGTCGATATGCGCAGAAGGAGCGTGCATGAAGCGCAGTGCACTCGAAATAAGGAGAGTGGTAGCAGAACTGCGGCCTTCCGCGGATAGCCCTACGAGTTTGTTGACTTCGCGGGCTTGTGCTGCCGGCTCATCCAGACAAGCTGGGCACAGCCGAAACTTTCCCGGAAGAAACCAGACTAGCCGTCCGGTGGACGATACCTGGCCGTCCGGCGCCACGCGGTATCTCACTGCAAGGTGCGATCTCCGGCTCGATCGAATTCGAGTCTCACCATTGGGCGCAGGCTCGGTCCACTCGTCAGGGTAATCGGAAACATTTCCCTCGAACGAGTACTCGGGATCGTCGGTCAAGCTAGGGACCGGCATAAGATAGCCGTCCTGCAACTCCCCGCGAGGCAGATCTGCCGGAGGGTCGTCAATGGAACGAGGTAGAAAACGCGTTGCGGACCCCTCTATACGAACGACAGGATGAAACTCCTGTCCGCAATTGCGACAGAAGAACGTGGAAAACAGCCGCGCCGTTTCGTCGTCAGGAAGAAATCGCTGGCCATCAAGCGTGACAGAGCGCTTCTCCGCGTGAAGAGTGGCGTAAACATGACGTGCACCGGAAAGAAAGCGGTGTAGCTTGAACGCCAGAAAAGCTCGATCTCCCGAAGAACCGCGCTCATTGGCTGGCGAACTCATGCACGTGAGCATTTCGCGAAGTCGCGTGCGGCAAAGAATCTCGTCGCAACCAGTCTCCGTCGACAGATGTGCCGCTGCCTGTTCGAGCGTGGTCGGTTCGTGGCGCTTCAGCTTTTGCCCGTCCTTGAGGCCCAACACCAGTTCGATCCAAATAGCCAGGGGATGCACTTTAAGCTGCTGATCGCTCAGTGATTCAGGCAATTCCTCTTCAATACAAGCCCGCAATGAGGGATGCACCGACAGGGCATTCTGAGTTGGGTCCGTCGCACGCTCCAGGCTCTCGGTGATGATGGAGTCCGCAGAGATATCGGCTCCAAAGAGCAGCGATGCCACGCGCGCAACACCACGTGCGCTGTCGACTCCCTCCTCTTCGCTCTGCATGGTTGCTGAAGTGCCTATACAAACAGGGGGGCGTTCTGGGCAGAGCCGTTCTCGAACGCGTCGCATCAGCATCGCAACATCGGCACCTTGACGCCCGCGATAGGTATGCAGTTCGTCGAGAACAATGAAGTCAAGCCCCTCGGCATTGGCGATCACGCGGCGGTCTAGCTCGCTCTGGCGCGTCATCAATAGTTCGAGCATCATGAAGTTGGTTAGCAGAATGTCAGGCTTCTCCAGCCGGATCGCTTCGCGGTCTGCTGACGGGTCTTGGCCGGTGTAGCGCGCAAAACTAGGGCACAGGTTATCCGGGAGTCCAGACTGCTTCAAAAACTTCTTGAGTTCCTCCATTTGGCTGTTCGCCAAAGCGTTCATTGGGTATACAACAATGGCGCGTGTCCGCCTCGACTCGCCATTCACGCGAGCGCGTATCGCGGCGTCAATGATCGGGATGAAGAAACATAGAGACTTGCCCGAACCTGTTCCAGTGGTCACCGCGAAGCTCGTTCGGCGCTGTGCCTTGACGACAGCCTGCTCCTGATGCCGATGGAGCTGAATCGGAACGCCGTCAATTCGGAAAACGTCCGCAGTATAGGGGTGGAGAAGGCCGGCCCCTACCAGGTCGGAGACTCGTGAACCTTTCTCAAAATGAGGGTTGATGGAGATCATTGGGTCGGGCCAGAAATGGTTGGTCCCGTAAATTCTGTCCACTCCATCACGGATGTCCTTTGCCCGTATCTGGGTAAACGATCTCGCGAAGCGACGGTAGTCGCCTAAGAGCCTGTCATCGAGTTCAAATACATCCATAATTCGTCCGATCTTCCTTCAACTTCCAGCAACAAGACCAGGGCTGCTAGCCCGCAGATTCTACAGGACGTAAACTGACGCTCTTGGACGTTGACATTCTAAATATACCCCCGTGAAATGACGGATCTGGCCCCTTTGGAGGTCCAATAATCGGGGAAATTACACCTTGCCTCTGTAGGAGGAAGGCTCCTCCCTGCCTGCGGTCGGCCTCGCCGTCCTCCGCCACCCTCCCTAAAGGGTCCGTTCCCTCCCGCAACACCAACTCTGATCGCTTGAAAAGCAAGAGCAAAAACAAGGACGTCAAGGGAGGCCGCCGCTTTGACTTGTCGGCAACGCTCCGAGGGTTGTTTGGTTGTAGCTGAGCGAGCATCGGAAGTTGAGGCCTTATCCCAGGTTCCGAATGGAATCCGCCGGAAGACGCCTACGGCCCATATGGAGTTCAGTCCTCGGGCGGATGATAGAAGATTGAGTGCGAAACTCTAACGGATAGGGAATCAGAGCACGACTTCCAGGCAAGTATTGCCAGGGCACGAACATCCATGCCGATACCTGCATGCCAGAGCATTCAGCCCGGTCTCAACAAAGATCGGGGGACGTGATGAATCGGCGGAATGTTCGCAGTAAGGACACACCGAGTGCTGAGTTCGCGTCCTTGATGACTCAGGAGTCGAAAGTGTCATCGTCAAGGACGGCCTTATTCGAGTGCCATCCGGAGTTCAACTTCGCGAGGGTTAGCGCGCGCCATCACAGTTCGGGCGAAGGAAGCAAAGATGCGCCATCCGACCACAGACAATGAGGCGGCCCGATTGGCAAGAAACAGATCAGAAGCCCGTATCTGGCAAATGCCTTCAAAGGAGATTGCATTGCCCACGACATCTTCGGTGTCGTCCGGCAGCGCAGGCAGATACATAGAATCGCGCCGGCTGAATTTCAGCAGTGTGCCCAGCTTCTCCTTGGCCCTCTCCTCGTCCCTCCGAATGGGAAGAATGCGAAGCAGCGACGCATGAGCCGTCCGCCCAGGCACCAGATCGCAGGACGAATTGAGCACCGCGAATTTGGGCATTCCAGCGATGCGTTCCCCATAGAAATACGCTGCCTCGCTTTGAACGATGTCACCTTGCAGGACTGAGAATTGGTCGTCTGGGGTGTCAAAGCCGAGAGCCGAAGTTTCGGTGTAGTCAATCGGCTTGCGGACGATCGCGTTAACCGCGTTCCAAACTTCCAGCCGCCTTTTCGTGCCAGCCAGTCCATTGGAAAAAGCCTGAACCGCCTGAATCGCCTCCTCGCTATGCGAGATCGACCGCAACTGCCGTTCAAGCTCTCCAAGTGACGATGCCATGTTTAGAACCTGGGCCTCGGGATCGCAGCATTCTCCAGATTGAATCCGTCCGAAGCCTGCGCATCAATCTCTTCCTGGGTCAGTTGAAACGCGTCATGCCCGTCGCGCGTCGGCAAAACGGGAGACCCGGCAAACAAGGCGGCCGAATGGATCAGAAGTTCGACATGTTCCTGATCGGGATACTTGGCGACAACTTTGGCAGCTTGGATAATGACGTTCAGGCCCTGCTGAAGCCGACGCACATCCGTAGCCAGTCCGATGAGATGCTGGAAATCGGCGTCGCGCAGAACACGGTAAGTGACACCCTTGCCGACGAGCGTACCAACACCGTGCTCGGGGATCTCCTCAAGCGTGGTATTTCCCCCTTTGCGAAACTTCTCAAACGAGCTCCAGGTCGGTCCCGGAACAAGGGCTAGGGCGGATGGGCGGGCAAGCGTGGTGGACATGGTGAAACCTCCACAAGAAGAATAGCACAATTCCAACGATAATCCAACGAATTCGTTGTTACGCCGTTGTCCAGTTTTGGTGCCGAGCTCGTGGGAGAGTAAAACCCGAAGGTCATCTTCAGCGAGTTTCCCCGTTGACCCGACGTTGCCGGCATCTGTCCTCCAACCCAAATCCTAATACCAATGCCTTGAACCTATTTACAACTACTTAGCACTTTTCAAACCAACAAGCCATACTGTATAACTCGTTGGTAATAAGCTACATCTTCCACTCATAACCCAAAGGCAGGCAGTTCAGATCCAGCCCACGATTGGAAACGATCACAGCATCCGTTACCTTGAGCAGCCAGCGCGGGATGCACTCTTTCAGGGTCATGGCCTCCTCGCATCCACGATCCTTAGCAGATGGTTTGCGAGCATGATGACCTCAATCGCCTCTTGAGGGTCGGAGAAATCTACATCACGATGCGATAGCGAGTTCTTGTATGAGCCGATGGCACCGGCAAAGAGCGCCATGCGCGCTTCCTTTTCTCCGCCATCGGCGGAGGGATCGGTCAACTGCCCCGTCGCCGGGTGGAAAGCGGTGCGCATTAGTGGAACACCAAGAACGCTGTTGGGCAATGCGGCCGCTTCCCGCACAGCAACTTCGACAGTTTTCATGGCCTGCAATACCGCTATGTCATAGTCTCCGCGCAGGAATGCAGCCCAGACCTTATCCGCGATTCGTGGATGCAAGCTGTCTTTTGGCAGCATACGGGTTACGCGGAATGCAGCGAATTCAGTTTCATCCTGGAACTTCAGTCCGCGGCGACCGAGTAGGTAGGAGTCAGTGCCGCCGTGCGTTCCCGAGGGAACGAGCAGCGACTGAGCAATCAGCCATCCCCACGATTCACCGATCGCGAGATTGATTTGCTTTTGCAATTCAGGAGGGTATGGCGGTTGGTAGTTCGGCAGGTAGTTTGTCGGCCAGAGTTCGTTTAGCAGGTTGGCAAGGACGAAATAATGCTCTGGCTGGCGGCTATTCTCAATACGTTTGCGGAGCACAAACAGGATTTTGCATGCCAATTCTTCTGGTTCCAGGCTCAAAAGGACCTGCGGGTCAGGAATCACTACTGGAAGTTCGTTCATCCGTACCACCTGCTTCCGATGATAGCCGCTGAAGACTTCAGCTGCGGCTTTTGCGCTGCTGCCAGTTCGGCTCGGGCCGCATTCTCCGCCGTCGTCTGCGCAAAGCGCTCGCGGTTTTCGCTGGCCCTATCGCTCAACTGCATCAGACGGCTAGCGATCTCTTTGATGGAGTGGCCGCGTTGCGCGCCGTGAGCGCCCAGGGGTAACGGTGACGTAGCCCCGCGGATTCCGTAGCCCCGCGCCACCTTCGCCAATCATCTCAGTCGACATTTTCCGAAAACGCAAGAAAACCTGATCTCTCCTTGTGTATTTCACGGGTCTGTGTAAACCTTACTACATGACAGGTACTACTTCACAAGTAGTAACGGAAAACGATGACCTGGGACACTTCTCAGATACGCCATTACTGGTGTTGGCATGCCTCGAGTCTGGGCCAAAGCATGGGCATTCGATGCTCCGCATCATCGAGTCCACCTACCGGACCTGCCTTGGTCCTGGCGGCCTGTACGGCGCCATTTCCCGGCTCGAAGCCAAAGGCCTGATCTCCGCCCTTCCAGCCGAGGAGCGTCGTCGCCCATACCAGATCACCGACGCCGGCCTTCGCCTGCTGCGGGCTCAGTTGGACACGATGAGCCGATTGACCAATCGGGGATCTGCTCCAGCATCGCCTGAACCTGCGCTGCCGATTCCGAGCTTCTACACGGCAGAGTCAGACGAGGACGTTTTCTCCGAAATGGAGCAGCGGCCTGCCGACAAGCCAACACCCTTTAACAAGGATCAACTCCCGTTTCTCCAGCTTGGTGGAAGGGGATTTGAGATTCTCACGTTCCTTCTGAAGCAAGCAGAAGAGCCCAAAGGTGCGGTGCTAACGCTAGTGAAAGCGTCTCGAGACGCCGGACGCGACGTGCTCGTTCATGTGGACGGCCGCCTTCGTGTCGTCATTCAGTGCAAGAATCTCGAGAATCGGTTTCCCCAGACATCCCTACTTGAGGAACTGGTCAAGTTTGTCCTTTACGACTACGCAGAGCGCTACATTCCTGAAGACGGAATCACCTACGAGTGCTGGGTTCCTGGCGGCCTGACGGAGCCGGCAGATCGATGGCTGACCGAATTTCCGCATTCGCTCACGGACGAAGAGCTGCGCAAGGCCTTCGACCATGTGGTTCTGGCGAACAAGAGCCTGGGCAGCCTAGAGTGGGCCGAGGTTGGGGCATACCTGCGGGAGACACTCACGCGCCGCATTCGCCTCAACCGGCACGACGCCGCCTCTCTCACCCGCAAAGTGAAGTCGGCACCAGGTGGCTTATATGAGGACTTTTTCCAGGTCACCGTCGTAGCTCCACTTGGTCAGGTTACCGACCTGATCGGGGCCCAGTTTCAGACTCAGAACGACCAGCTGCTATGCGGCCTCACAGACGTAGTTGAGGGGAACGCGATTGACGAGCAGATCAATGACGCCCGGGATGTGGTGAACAAGCGTGAGTTTAGTGAAGCCGCGATCTTGCTCAAGCTGCTGGAATCTAAGAAGGGGCATCTTCTTAACAATCGCCAGAAATTCAGGATCGCTTCCAATTACGGCGCCATTGCATTCGGGGAGAACCGCATCGAGGATGCGGCTCGCCGCTTCCTCGATGCCGTGCGCTGCGCTCCGGAGGACGAACTCGCGCGAATCAATGAGGTATTCGCCTACTTTCTGTTGGGAGACCGGGATCGCGCTTTCAAATTGGCGACAGAGCGTCGTCTGCAATATCCGACCTCCGCTCGGCTTGCGGGCATCTGGATCAACAGCGCTCCGGAAACCTCGTCCCCCGAGGACCTCGCTTCACAGCTTGACGTAACCCTGATGGGAGATGCCGAAGTCTGCGTCGCCCTTGCGCGGCGCTGCATGATGGCTGACCTGCTCGATAAGGCCCATGAACACTGCACCCGCGCCATTCTGGTGAATCCGAAATGGTCGCAGTCGTGGGCAGTCCGTGCGCAGGTCAGCGTCGGTATGTTGATGGAGGAGGCTGCGGGGACGCGCACTCTCAATACCCCCCGAAATACGATTCTGGTGAAGGCGATTGAAGACGCTACGAAAGCCGTTGCAGTCTCCGAGGGCGAAAAGGAAGGAAG
>Ga0302189_10000819_pt1 | contig 27363 bp, 12 predicted proteins | sample II_Bog_E2_2_FD_194551 | JGI IMG/M metagenome (GOLD analysis project Ga0302189, IMG submission 194551) | Peat permafrost microbial communities from Stordalen Mire near Abisko, Sweden - II_Bog_E2_2 | ecosystem: Environmental > Terrestrial > Soil > Wetlands > Peat | place: Sweden: Abisko...
CGGGCTTGCATGGCGGCGAAGTCTCGGCGCGGAGCACTGGAGCGTGTCATGCCTTATAGCTTACTGCTATATGTCTAATATTGACACTATATTATGCGAGGTTCAGTAGGTTATCGGGACCGGACAGTATCATCCCGTAACGTTACGCTCCAGAGCGGGTCCGAAATCCGTTACGTTATCTCTGACGGGAACCGCAGCTAAGACTCCCGCAGCCTGTCCGGTCAGCATGGTGCTTGGCGGCGGGTGTTGGCTCCACTGGCATTTCGGGATGTCTTTCTAAAAGGCCGGACAGCCTGATGGGAAGAACTACCGGAATACCGCCGTCACAAGTTGACTCGCTGGGTGCAGCATCGGGTCAGCATTCTCATTCGGTACGACTGACACTTCGCTCGTCGTGGGGGCGAGGTCGAGATTGAATCCGTCCACCTCCAGCAGAGGGGCCTCTCCTGCCAGGTCCCGCGTCGCGACTTCAACTGAAACCGTCCTGGCTTCATGAGGAGTTAGCGACAAGTAGTTATCGGAGTAGAAGACCGGAAGAACACGACCTTTGCTCGTTGCGCGGTGTAGTTGGAGATGTGTCATCAGCGCAATCCGATCACTTAGATTCTTGAGAGTGATCGTGAGTACAGTTGAGTCACCCTGCGTACTGGATTTCGCGGTGACGGCGAGTTTTGCTTTGTCGAGCCTCTCCAGTCCCGAGAAATCGTCCTGCGCTATGCTCTGCCAATAGAAATTTGTCGAAATCAGTCGGTCTGCCGAGTCGAGTAGATCAAGCTTCACAAAGTACAGCGGGGTGATACGAGAGTTTACTTCTAGCTGCGCGGCCTTCAGCGTCATACTAGCCGGCACCTCTGGCACTGCATATTCGTATGCGTGATCGACGGTGCTGTCGGAGTTGTAGTTGGTGACTCTGACCCTCAGATTACGTAAGGGTTCCCCGGTATTGTTGACGACTTCAATGCCGCGTCTCGCTTCGTTCAGCTGCACGTGCACAGTCTCTGCCGCCTTCTTCGTAGCAAAGAGTGCCGCATTCGGTTCAAGGTCGTAGTGATAGAGCTGCCATACGAAGCTTGGCTGCGCGGGATGGCTCATCCAGGTAATCACGCCTGTCGTCTCTCGGAACATTTCCGCATTCCGGCTCTCGTACATCGCGCGGAATGCTTCGTAGTTCGCCAGCTGGGCCTTTCTGGCGAAGTCCGCGAGGTTGCGGATATTCCCATATCGCCTTGCGAGCGTGATCGGATATTCGTTGCCACGCTGCGCACCACGCGCCATGTCATGCTGAGCCCAATCGTCGTTGATTGTCTCCCAGTCCTTCTCCGGCATCATGCCCTGGATCGACTCAATCGTCGGAACCGATACCGACCCGGTTTCCGTCTTGAAGGCCTCGTTGAACGCGTAGAAATACCGCGGAGACCGCCACTAATAGGGTCCGTGGGACGAAACTCCGCGGCCATCTGCCGAACTCGATTGGTACGTGCGCGTTGGGTCGAGCTCCGCCATCATGCTCTTCAACTGATCATCCAATGCCTTCGGCGGATAGCCTTCGTTGCGCGCGCACCAAACCGCAATCGAGGGGTGATTGCGATAGCGGAGGACTTTATCCTTCACGTTCGCGAGATATGGCGGGATGTTTGCGACGTCTGGACCGTCGCTCGGATTGGGCTGAAAGAATTCATCCCACAATAGAAGTCCGTACTTGTCCGCAAGGTCGTAAAAGTCGGGGCTCGTGCTTTGCCCAACCCAGTTGCGGATCATGTTCAGGTTCGCGAGCGCATGCATGCGGAACTGCGCATCGAGCCGCTCATGCGAAACGCGCTTCATGGCATCGTCCAGGCCCCAGTCACCGCCGCGCACCATTACTTTGACGCCGTTCACTGAGATTGTGAGGTACTCAGAGTCCGGAACCGAGTACTCGATCTTGCGAATTCCAAAGTTCGTCACGTACGTGGCCGATGTTTCGTCGCCCTGCTTCCAAGTTAGAGAGAGCTTGTAGAGATTCTGCTTGCCGTAGCCATTCGGCCACCAAAGGCTCGGAGACGCAATATGCAGCTGCGGCAGTGAGGCATCGTCCAGCTTGACGATGGTGGATACGAACGGCGCAAGCGTCATCTGCTTCTCGAAAATGATGTCTGCTCCGTGGCCGCTGATCACGCCCGTGAGTGTTCCTGTAATTTCCTTACTCGAGAGATTTCTCAGGTTCGTCTCGATGGTCACGTCCGCACTCCTATGCGAAGGGGCGAGGGCACTCGTGACAAACGGATTCTCCAGTGTGACGGGACCGGTTGAATTCAGAGTCACAGGAAGCCAGATTCCTGTATCGCGATCAGGGACAGCGGCCAGCCAATCCCAGCCGACAGTCGACAAAAAGGTTGCGCCATCCAGCGCAGTCTCTCCACCATTCTTTCCAATGCCAAGCTCAACCGTGTGTTCATGCGGAGTGCCCGGATGCGGTTGAGGATGAACAAGCACGGCCAGTCCTGCTATCTTGCCCGGATTTACCCACTGGGTGATGTCGAAGTCGCCACGGACGAATGCACCAAGCATCGTTCCCGCCCGACGGCCATTTACCCAAACTTCGGCCGAGTAATTAATTCCTCCGAAGTGGAGCCACGTGTGCCGTCCTTTGTCCGCTGCTGGCACTGCGACGTTGGTGCGATACCAGTACGAGGTCTTATTCAGGCTCTCAGGAATCGCACGCATGTTCTCGCCGTAAAGCGGTTCGGGGTAGACTTTGTTATTCACGAGAGTGGTAAGGACCGTACCGGGAACGGTTGCCGCATACCAGTCGACGGGGTTGTAATCCGGCTGCGAGATGGCACGGCCATCGACTCGTACCTTCGCTGCGTCCTGCATCCGCCAGCCAGAAACGGTCTGTTCCCCCTCCTGCGCCGAGCAAGGGGCAACGGGCATGAGCGCGGCGCTCAGCAGTGCAAAGATCTTGAACCAGAACAGCCTTGTGGGCCTTATTGGCGCGGACAGTTTCTGGCTGAGGGCGGTTCCGCAATCGTTACAGTCGGCGGTGAAGTCGTTATAGCGATTCACCTTTTCGACTAAGGCGTCAATGGGGATTATGGAGGTGTCTCCGGAAATTGTCGAGTGCATGGGCTCTACTTTCGAGATGACGGGTTGAAAGCGCGGGAAGCGCGAACCCGAGATTCTGCAAAGCCAGGCGGTTGTTGCCGGCTTGCAACGTCTAGAACGGTATTTTTGGCCGTAACTTCGACCACTTGTTAGGAGCGTTGGAGGATGATTTAGCAACAGGATACCTTCACCAACTTACCTTGCTCTTCCTCCGGATTAGAGTCTACGTCCGGCGGGGGAGCGCCATGCAGCGTGGCCCAGCAGCGGTGGATCGAACAGCCAATAATCACCACGACGCCTATGACAAACAGCGCCATCAGGATGACATCCAGATATCCCTGAAGCGCCGTTCCCGATTTGTGTACCATCGGCCAGAAGATGTTCTTGATCGACAGAATGGCGGCCGCAAGCGTGGTGGCGCCAACAAAGACCGTGGGGAGCAAGGTCACCCAGGCATATTTCACCTTTCCATGGTTGACCAGAAACGTCGTGCAGATCGAGAGTGCCGCGGTCGCCAGCAGTTGATTGCCACAGCCGAAAAGAGGCCAGATCGTGGCAATCGAGCCTGTGTAGATAAGGTAACCCCATGAACCTACAACCATACTCGAGGTCAAAACGAGACCGGGAATCCATTTGGAACTGGCAAATGGCTTGTAGACCCTTCCGAGCAACTCCTGCAAAAGATAGCGGGCCGCCCGCGTGCCCGCGTCGACCGTCGTCAGAATGAACAGCGCTTCAAACATGATGGCGTAGTGGTACCAATAGCCCACCAGCTTGTCCATCAGGGGCAGATTACGGAATATATGCGCCATACCTATGGCAAGCGACACACCGCCGCCTGTGCGGCCGGTAAGGTTCTCGCCGACTTGCCGCGACAGAGCGTCTAGCTCAACAGTGTGCAAACCAAGGTTGCAGAATACCGGCGGCGGCACATTGATGGCATAATAGTCGCCCGGGTTCAGAGAACAGGCCGCCACCAGAGCTACCACCGCAACCAGCGCTTCGGCTGCCATCGCCCCGTAGCCTATAAGGCGGGCATCGGTTTCCTTGTCCAGCATCTTTGGTGTCGTGCCGGAAGAAATCAACGAGTGAAACCCGGAAACAGCGCCGCATGCGATGGTCACAAATAGAAACGGAAAGAGTTGGCCATGAATGATCGGACCGTTGCCGTGTATGTACTGGCTTAACGCAGGAAACTGCATTTGCGGCCGAACTACAAATATGCCGATGACAAGCAGTGCGATCGTTCCAAGTTTGACATAGGTGGCCAAATAATCGCGAGGCTCAAGCAGGAGCCACACGGGAAGCGACGTTGCGATCAAGCCGTAGACCATCAGAATAATGGTGACCTGATGAGCGGAGAATGTCAGCAAGTGCGCATAAGAAGACTGCGCGACGAGATGCCCGGCAAAGACGGCGATCAGCAAAAGGAGTACCCCTGCGACGGACGGTCCCTTCACTCGGATCTTGCCTGGGTCCAGCTTGAACATCCAGATGCCCATGATTATGGCGATCGGTATGATCGTGCCGATGGTAAACACGCCCCACGGGCTGTTTGAAAGTGAATTGACGACCACGATCCCTAGACCGCCCAAGGTGACCAACAAGATGGCAAGAACTGCAAATAGCGTTACAGCGCCAGCGACAGCACCAATTTCCGACTTGGCAATTTGTGCCAGCGATTTCCCCTTGTGCCGCATCGAAGCGACCAGCACAACGAAGTCATGCACGCAACCGCCAAAGACCGCCCCGAGAACGATCCAGATAAATCCAGGCGCGTAGCCGAATTGTGCGGCCAGCGTTGGCCCAATCAGCGGACCGGCTCCTGCAATGGCTGCAAAATGGTGTCCGAACAATACCCATTTCGGCGATGGGACATAGTTGCGCCCGTCTGCGAGCTCGTGCGCAGGGGTTGGAGTAGAGTCCGTCAGCGTAAGAATCTTTGCGGCGATGAATGCCGAGTAATAGCGATATCCCAGTATGAAGATACACAGCGCTATGACCAGAAGTTCGAGCGTGTTCATATGATCTGATTCTTCCCTTGTCCGCGCTACACCAAGTCTCTGACGGCCTGCATACGATAATAATTCTCTTACAGCCTCAACCAGGTAATCGAGGAACTTCCGGGATACCGCGCTTAAAGTGATGAAGAGACTGTTCCTGACAGCCACCAGCCGATCATGACCGGCAGACATATTCCTGAAACTAATTTCGGGGCCGCGCCTGCGTTCTGGAATCGCTTGCCTACCGCGTATCTATGGTAGAAAGTGCAATCAAGCCGGATGCTTGACTGCACTTCCCTATTATTGCGCACAGTTATAGAGAATCAGCGCCGCATCCTCCCGCATGAGCGAGTCGCTGTCTTTGCCAACGACGCCGTTGTGCAAAGTGGCGCTATCCTTTTCCTGCGCTGCTGGCCGCTTTCCGTTCAAGGCTGCCACCGTGACAATGAACTCTCCGGTGGTGATAGGAGTAGCGGGACAGAACAGAGCGGATGCTTGCTCGCAACCCGGGACGGTGCCCGTTGCATGCCATGCCTCGACAACCGCCGACAGATCCGAATAGATAGGAACGTCGTCGTAGGCCGCCTTGTCATAGCGCGCTTTCTCGTACGTCGCGGTCTTGCTGTTGTCGATGCTTTCAAGTGGGCTTAGGGCAAATGCCCGCGAGAGGAGATCGGCCGCCTGGCCCCGCGAGATAGTTGCTTTGGGTTCAAAGCCACTTTGCGCGTCGATCCATTGATGTGCGGTTACAAACTGCGCTGCCTGCCAGAGCCGCGAACCCATAGGGAGTTCGGGCATCGGCTTGCGCGCGAGAATGCTTCCCGTTTTGAGCGGCGCGATCTGGACCCGTTCGGCAGGAACGGCGCGCGGTTGCACGCCCTTTTCTACCGCCAAAGCGGCCAGCGTTCCAGCGGCGTGTCCTGTCAGCATCGTGATCGGCTGCAAGCGAGTCGCGCCGTTGGCCAGCCGTGACTCCGAGATATGTCAAGCAGTCCATCCACCTTCTCGGGAATCAGCGATCCCATCGGAACTTCAAATGGGCCGGAGCGGAATCCAGGCGCGCGGTCCGACAAATGCTCCAGTTCACTCTCCATGTCCCCCGGTGCGTCGCAGGCGTGCAAGTCGTCCGGATAGTCCCCGACCGCGATGGAATCGGGAAAACCAACCACTGAGATTCCGCCTTGCCTTTCGCGCCGTATATCGCCGCCCGTGAGCGTATACGCGCCAATCAGCCGGTTACTCTCCCGGATGTAGGGCAAAGCGGGAAAATTGTTTTCAATTATTTTGAATTCCGCGGGGATGTTCGGGCACGAATTCTCTTCGCGATTGAACTCGGTGTAGTACCCTTCGTCGTTGGCAACCGACCAGAGGCTTTCTCCCATTTCATGCTGCAGGTAGTAGAGATTGGCCAGCGTCTTCAGCTTTGCCTCGCAGAGAATCTGTTTTCTTCGAGAGCGATCGAAGATATCCGTATTGGTAGGAAAATCGTTGAACCAATTCAAGACAGTCCGGGTGATCTGCGCTGATTCAGTGGACACATACAAATCGGGATTGGTCGAATCCGGCAGCCCGCGGTACGCATTGTGAACGGCAAAGTTGACAGGCAACTTCCGCGTCTTTGCGTTTCCGTCGGGGCGCCATTGTGCGCGAAGTGTGGGAAGATATTTCTCGTACTCGGGAGGCGTATGCTGCATCGTCAACCCCGCCGGAACGCCACCGGGATACTTCTTGATCACCATGGTGTAGGTGAGGTCCTGCGTGCAGGAACCCTGATGGTCCAAGCCGATCGAGCGACCGCTGCGATAACGGGCTGGCGTCAGCGGCAGCACGTCTCCGTATTCGGTTGCGTCAATCAGGACCTTGCTTTCCAGCGTCTTCCCTTTTTCCGTCACCACGCCGGTCACTGTTTCTCCGCTGGCCAGAACCCGCGTCACTCGATCCTTAAGAAGCAGCGTGATATGCCCGCTCTTTTTGGCGCTGCCGCCTGAGTTTACTTCCGCGATCATCTGGTTCAGAATTGTGCGTGTTGCCGAGGGCTCAAAGCAGTGCGAACCGTTCTGCCAGTAGCAGGTGCCGACGGATTTATGGCGTGCAAGGTAATAGGCGTCCATGCGCGCTAGAAACTCGCGGTAAATTCCCGACGGCGGAGTAAGGTTATTTCCTTCGTCCATTGTGCTGACTGCGGCGGCGGACATCTGACCGCCGATCCAGTCCGACTCCTCCAGCAAGGCGACATTTGCTCCCAGACGCGCTGCTTGAATAGCGGCTGAAACGCCCTCGGTTCCCGCTCCGGCAATGACGATATCGTAGCGTTGTGCATTACCTGCAGTAGCCGCTCCGCAAAATCCGAGTGAGCTGGCAATAATACAGCACAGCAAGCAGGCGAGCGATCTTGATTCTGTACGCATCCCAATCTCCGTGTATAGCTGTTTGAATGGTGGATCGTTGCAGCGCATTCCAGGTATTGCATGTCGAATTTGCCGTCCTTGGCAAAAGCCGGGAATCGACGAAGCAACGCAGGCGAACAGCAATATTGATCCGGCAACTGAATACTGTGCGGGTGCCCCATCCATTCCCGCGTTCTTTGCGGGAATGGGTGGGAGACAATGTCACTCTTTTCTTGCCGGATCAATATTGCGGCCTGCCTCCGTCACCTCTGGTGTGTCCTGCGCGATAGAGCATTGTCGGCTGTCTATATGGCCCCATCCTTTGTACACAGAATGCGCAAAGGATGGGGCCGATGTTAGGTGTGCATACTGGAGCTCTAGAAGTGCACCTTCATGCTCATCTGGAGGTTGCGAGGCAGGTTGTACTGCGAGGTGATAGAGCCGAAGCTGGTGTTGCCGACCGTGGTGTTGGGCAGGCTAAAGGCAACCTTGTTGAGGATGTTGAAGGCTTCGGCGCGGAACTCGAGACTCAGTTCCTCGTGAATTGGAAAACTCTTGATTACCGAAACATTGTCGTCGAAGGAGATCGGCCCACGCAGCGCACCAGCAGAGCGGGGCACGTTGCCAAGCTCAAACGACTGCGGAAGGCGGAAACCGGTTGGGTTGAAGTAACTCTGCGTCTGTCCCGTTCCACCCAAACGTTGGTGTGTAGACCCAGAGGTCAGGGTGGCCGATCCGGTGTAGACCGGGCGAGTTCCGGCAAACGCCGGAGCGCCAGTAACGGTCAGCCCCCAGCGGGAACCCCGAGTTGATGCCAATAATACTGGTTACCGTCCAGCCTCCTGCAGCCTCGTTCGCCCAGCCGGGCATGTTGTTGCCGAACCGCTTGCCCTTGCCAAACGGCAGCGGATAGGTAGCCGTCCCCGACACGCGATGGGGCACATCGGTAGCCAGGTTCGAGTGTTCGTACTGGTGCATGAAGTAGTAGTCCTGAACTCCCGGATTGCCGGTCGCGTTCAGGAAGCCGTTGGTTGGCGACCTGACGTATATCGCCGCCGAGGAGGGCTGGCTGTTTCTGGCCGTGGTCATTGATCAGTTCAGCCGCAGGATGGTGGGTTGGTCTGTGCAGCCCGATATGCGGCTTGACCTTGTCATCGACGCCTTGGAGATGGCTTGGTCTCAGCGCCGCCCAGATCGAAAGGCAGAGTTGATCTTCCACGGTGATCGTGAAAGCAGTACGCCAGCGACGACTTTAGTGAGGTGCTGAAGCAATGCGGATACTCGCAATCATGCGTAAAACCATCCAGAAATAGAACCAAGCCAAGTGGTCCCTTTTGTCTAGAAGCTGTTTCATAACCTCCGCAAGGCGATTATGGAAAGTGTGTAAGTTTATGATTATACGATATTTACTCTCTATTTCGGAAAGGAGAATCCCCGGATTTTCCGGGAGGTATTCACTTCATGAAATGATCCGCATTCTCACCGAATCTCCATTTTTACGGGAAGGAAGATGGCGCGAAATTGCCAGCATAGCCTTGCCTGGCCACCGCGCGGCTGCAGCGTTACCAAAAATATGCAGCCTCAATCTTCGGAGTGCCGGGTTCACCATCAATTATCTGTGTGCTTAAAACAATTTCCATGTTCTTCTTGTCTCCAGCCGCTTGGGCTGCGCGCTGCAACTGGGCAAGATATCCGGGATCAGTCAGAAACTCTCCGGCGGCGATGGTGCCGCCACGGGCCAGGCCTGCAACGACCACCGTCAGTTTTCCAGTATTTGTATCGGTGAAGCGAGCCGCGATGGCATAGTCCCGATAGTTGTTGGTAGTGAGTTGGTCTGACCGCTGAACCACCCAGCGAGACTGCGCCGGGGCAGTGCTATCGACAATCCTAACCTCCGTCATCTCGGGATTATTGGAGAAGTGATAGCGCAAGGGGTTAGTCAGCCTAAGCGTCCATGCGTTGTCGAAGGCTCCGAAGAAAATTGCCGGACCGGAACGAAGGTCGGCCAGGGTAGTAGTTCCTTCGCCGCGCAGGCTGTACTGTCTGCCATTGGACTGAATAAGACCGGCAATCTTGACGATAGCGCTCAAATCGTCGATGGCGACCGTAATGAGCTCGTCCTTCGATTTGCCCATGGGTTCGAGCTGAACCTGGCGCGCAGGATCCGCCGCATCCCGCAGAGACTGGCCGGCAGAGGCTATTTGATCCGCGACGCAGAGCAGCACGGGGTCCTTTGTTGTCAGTATCGGCCCCCAAAAGAAATCCAATGCGGTGCGATGCATCGATTGCCATAGAAGGACCGATCCTGCCGACAGAAGTCCCGCGACGACACAGGTAACAGCCAGCACGAAATGGGAATGGCGGCGAGCGCGCACGGCGCCACTAGCCGACAGGACGTCAGAGACCGCGAGAGCTTCCTCGGCAGCCAGATCAATCTCCTTCAAGACCGGATCGTCGGCGCCCTTAGGCCAATGAAACTTTGGAATATATGAGCCGGAGGGCAGGGCGATGCGCAGTTCGTTCACATGCGCGGGATCCTGATAATACTGTGCAACGCGTTTGCGAATCTCTGCCGCGGTGACGCGGACGATGGGGTCGGAAGCAGTGTCGTAGTCAGGATCTCTGCGGAATATTTCTATTCCCAGAGTCCGTTCCTTTATATCGTCCTCTTTTCCTGCCAGGGTTTGTTCGGTCACAAATCGCAGAAATGTAGGGAACCGCTTGCTGTGGCTGAAAAAGGGACTTTCCAGGAGCCGAGCCAACTGCTCACGGATCGGAATCTTCTCCGCCTCAGGCAGAGTTGCGTGTGCCTCGTTCTGCGTAGCTGCCGACATTACATAACTCCGGATGGTCGAAGTGATTATACAGTTCCGGAAACGCCGGGTCTCTCTTTGAAACGAAAAACGTATAAGTGTATGCAAATAAACCACATACTAAAAGTATTTACCTGATAAGAATTGGGCATTTGCAGTTAAGACCTGACCATCCATTCCGTAAGGACCTTAACGGGCCTCCATCGAAAGGTTTACTTCTGGTCTGCTTTTCAAACTCCGATCTCCGGGTATTCAAAAGGTATGAAGGTCATGCCTCTGGAGCCCTGGACTGACGGGGAACAACCTGATGGAGGCTTCAAATTGAAAACAAGCAGGAGCAGGAGACAAGGGGTTCTGTTGTATTGGGGTGGCATTGCGACACTATTTGCCATCCTGGTAGGCAGCACGCCCTGGATCAACGCGCAAATCGCAACAACGACGGCGACCCTCTCCGGTGCCGTGACGGATCCGATGGGAGCATTGCTGCCCAAGGCCTCCGTTACGCTGACGAGCACCGAAGCAGGCATCAATCGCACGTTTGTCACCGACGCCGGAGGCCGGTATTTGTTCAGCCAGTTGCCGCCGGCAGCGTACAGCATCACAGTCAAGGCGAAGGGCTTCAAAGTGTATCAGCAAAATGGCATCGTGCTGAAGGCCGCCCTTTCCGCGACGCAGGACGTCACGCTTACGGTTGGATCTGAGGCGCAGTCGATCACCGTGACCGAGGATGCATCACAACTGAACACTAACAATTCAAACGTGGCGGCGGACATTTCCGCGCAACAGATTGTGGAATTGCCCCTGAATGTGCGCAACGTCTACGGTCTCGCGACCCTCAACTCTGCCCTGGGAAAAACCTCGGAAAGCCAGCAGTTGATGGGCGGCGGCAACAACACCAACGACGACGCGGATCAGGACATCTCATTCATGAACTTTGCCGGCGGTTTCTTCGGGACCTCGGCCTTCCTGCTGGATGGCGCGTGGGACACTGATCCCGAGTGGGGAGCGGTGATCAATGTGCCCTCCGTGGATGCGACACAGGAGATGAAAATCCAGAACAGCTCCTTCACCGCCCAATACGGGTGGAGCACCGGCAACGTGATCAACGTGGTCACCAAGTCAGGAAGCAACGCCTTCCACGGTTCGGCCTATGAGTTCTACGCCAATGAGAAGCTCGATGCGCTGAACTACTTCTCGAATGCGAATAATCCGTTCAGCCGCAATCAGACGGGTGCCTCGGCCGGCGGGCCTCTCTACATTCCGGGCCTGTACAAGCAGCGGGAAAAGACCTTCATCTTCGGTCTTTACGAGCGCGTTGCAATTACGTCCCCATCGACCACCCAATATACCGTGCCTGACAGCAAGTTTCTGGGCGGCGACTTCTCCGAGCTTCTCGGATCCACATCGCAGGGCAACGATGCCCTCGGGCGTCCAATCTACAAGGGACAGATTTACGATCCACGCAGCGGCCACCAGATTATCTCGGGACAGCCGGATATCTATAATGCCGCGACGAACCCGCACGGAACCGGCCTCACCGCTACCCAGACGGGCTGGATTCGCAATCCAATTCAGGGCAACAAGCTGAGCAATCTCGTCGGCTATACGCCGGATACGGTCGGCGCCAAGCTGCTGAGTTACTATCCCAAAGCTCAAGTTGATCAAGCCATTCCCTACAACCTAACCGTATCCGGAAGCTCGCCCGCGCATTCGGATGAATATAACGTTCGTGTCGATCACAACGTAAACGACAATGTTAGAGCCTATTTCCGCTACTCCTACAAGAAGGAGACTAAGACCGGCGCGGCGGACGATTGGGGATCCGATCCGGCAGGTCCCGGCAATATGAGGCCAAACAACCGCTGGGGCATGTGGGCGGGCATCTCTGAAGTTTTCAGTCCCACCTTCACCATGAACATCACCTCGGGTGTTACGGCCTGGCATGAAACCAGCGACAACCAATCCTTCGGGTTCGACCCCTCGGGACAACTGGGACTTCCAGCTTACGTCTCGGCCAACGACCCATTGTTCCCGACGATCAATGTGGGAGGAGGCATGTCGCCCTTAGGTCCTGGCGGCAATGACCAGCAAGCCGTCACTAACCATGGCCCCATCGGCACCGTCTCTGCGGACTTCATCAAGCTGAAGGGCAAGCAGACGCTCAACTTCGGCTTCATGGGCGTGGAGCAGGTGGACAGCCAGCATAACTACTTCCAGGACCAACTGACCTTCAACGGAGGTTTCACAACCGGACCGGATCCAAATAATCCAGTGTCATTCGCCACCGGCAGCGGAGTGGCGGAAATGCTGCTCGGCACTTTGGACAGCGGTGCGATTGGAACGCCTTACAATCCCCTGGTCTCGAATCATCTTCTGGGCTGGTATGTTCAGGACGACTGGAAGCCGACCTCCAGGCTCACTCTGAATCTTGGCGTCCGCTATGAAGTTCAGACTCCTGACACCTATCGCCACAACGTGGCCTCAACCTTCGACCCGAATGCGACCAATCCTCTCAGCTCCCTTGTTGGGCTACCGCTGAAGGGCGCGCTGCAGTTCCTCGGAACTGGCAATCGCTACGTCTATAACCCGAACTACGACAACTGGGCGCCACGTATGGGCTTCTCTTACCAGGTGGTTCCGAAGGCCGTCATTCACGGCGGGTACGGAATCTTCTATCCGCAGGCAGTTACCTGCTGCTGGCCTGGGGATTCGGATGGCTTTGCCGCCACAACCAACGTCAACGCCAGCCAGGACGGCGGTATCCTCCAAAATCCGCATATCAGCACCAGCAATCCCTGGGGCGGCCAATACGCGCAGATTACCGGAAACGCGAATGGCCAATTTCAACAGGTCGGCAACGGCATCGGCAGTGTCTTCAAGAGCCGCCCGTCGCCCTATGTTGAGCAATGGCTGCTGGGTGTGCAATATGCCATCACGGCGAACGATCAGATCGACGTCAACTACATTGGCAACCGCGGCATTCGCATGGTTGGCTCTCTCAATTACAACCAGCTGAATCCGAGTTACCTGGCGACAATGAGCGCAGCTCAGCTTAAAGCTTCGCCAGCCACCAATCCGTTTGCCGCGCCTCTGACACAACTTGAAGCATCGGGAACGATCGCCGCCAGCGGCTGCAACCTGGATAACGCAAATGTGCAAACGGCGCAGTTGCTTTCGCCTTATCCGCAGTTCTGCAACGGCGGCGTGAGCCAGACGGACGCTCCTGTTGGCCAATCCCTCTACAACTCTCTGCAAGTCACCTACAACCATCGCGTTAGCAAAGGGCTCACCGCGCTGGTTTCCTACACCTACTCCAAGTTCCTCGACAACACGGAGGGCAACAACTCCTGGTCCTACGCCGGAAACACCGGCCCGGCTAACAACTACAACATGGCCGCCGAAAAGAGCGTTGACGCGGGCGATGTTCCACAGGCACTAGTTGCAAGTTACGTCTATCAACTGCCCATCGGCCGTGGCAAACCCTTCGGTTCAGATTTAAACCGGATTGTGGACGCGGTGGTTGGCGGCTGGGAACTCTCCGGGATCGCGACCTTCAAGGAGGGAATTCCCATCAACGTTTCCGGCTCGAATCAACCGACCTTCGGCGGCAGCCCGAGGCCAAATGTGACCGGAAACCCACAAGGGCCCAAGACTCTCCATGAATGGTTCAACACGGGAGCATTCTCCTATGCCCCGTACGGCTCCTTTGGCAACGCGCCCCGCTTCTTCTCGAATGTTCGCGGACCACGTTACCAGGACTGGGATACGGTTCTCGAAAAGAACTGGCGCTTCAAAACCAACATGAGAGCCCAGTTCCGTCTCGAGACCTTCAACACCTTCAACCATCCGAGCTTCTACACACCCAATGGCGGTTACGGCGGCTGCGATCCCAATGCTGGCGGCGGTTGCCAGAGCGGCATAGGACAAATCACACACGCTTTCGCGCCAAGAATTGTTCAATGGGCTGGAAAGTTTTACTGGTAAACCACACGTGAACAACTGCACCAAATTGTTGTTGCTGGTCCTGCTGGTCAAGCCTGTATCTGGGCTTGGCCAGCAGCAACCGGTCTCCAAGCTCGAATCGCTCGTGGCTGCGGCTCAACAGGCCCAGGCAGCGAACGACTATGCCACGGCTGCAAACGCCTACAACCAGGCGGTAAGGATTCGTGCGGATATGCCGGAACTATGGGCCAATCTCGGACTGATGCAGCAGGAGAGCGGAGATATCTCTTCGGCCATTCTCAGCTTTCAGCGCGCTAACCAGCTCAACCCGTCTTTATATGTTCCGAATTTGTTTCTTGGCATTGACTATCAGCGCACCGGCAAAGCACCGAAGGCAATTCCATTTCTCATCAAAGCGGAAAAGCTCAACAAGACTGACCCGCAGACGCCCCTTGCGTTGGGGCGCGCCTATTTTGCCGAAGGCAGGTTTACGCAGGCTGCTCAGGAATTCTCGCGCGCAACCGCGCTTGATCCAAAGCTAGGCGCCGCTTGGTTCGCCCAGGGAATTGCGCGCCTGAATCAAGTGGAAGCGGATGCTCGCACCATGTCGGCGGAGGCGAAGGACTCGCCCTTCGCCAAGACGCTCTATGCCGAATCGCTGGAAAAGCAGGCGAGACTCGGCGAGGCGGCAACCGTATACCGGAGCTTGCTTGCTTCGCAGCCTCAACCTCCCTGCCTCCGTTCGGAGTTAGGCTTTACGCTCCTCCGGCGCCGCGACCAAATTGGCGCGACCGCAGAATTTGCCGACGAGCGCACAGCGCATCCTGAGTGCGGTCAGGCACTTCTTGGCCAGGCACGTATCTCGATCGACAACGGAGACAATGAGCAAGCGGTTACGTTACTCAGAGAGTTATGGGATCGCGATCATGGCTTTGTGGCGTCCAATGCAGCCATTCTTCTGGAAGGCCTGTCCAATGAAAGAGTCACTTCGCTCGCCAGTTATCTTTCTCAGCACAACACAGTAATCCCGGATGATTTGCGCAGCGCTCTTCTGGCAGCCTTCCAAGGCGGCGATCAAGCGCTTGACGATAACGTCGAGCGACGCAAATCGGGCGCACAGAGTAAGGCAGAGCAGACCTCCGCCGCGCGCCACACCGCGGAAAAGTATTATGCGGCCGGAGAATTCGAGAAGTGCGCGCAGCGGCTCGACCCTGCCCTCGATGCAAAGCACGCCGACAAGCTCCGTTTGCTTGCCGCCTGTTCATTCTTTGCGGGAGACAGCGAGCGCGCCTTTAGCGCCGCAACTGCCCTGGAGGCGATGCAACCTCATTCTGCCGAAGCCCTCTACTGGTCGATTCAAGCCAATGAACGGCTGGCGCTCAAATCTCTGGCGCGCTTTCAGCAACTGGAGTCGGATTCGGCCAAAAGCCATGTTCTTCTCGGCGACATCTACAACCAGCTGGAGAGATTCGACGATGCGCTGGCCGAATACAACAAGGCGTTAAACATGGCTCCCGGTGACCCGGCTGCTCTGTTCGGACTGGCGTCGGCCTATCTCGGCAATAACAACCTCGACAAGACCGTGGAAACCGCGCAACTGGCGCTGGGGCGCAGTCCAGACGATCCGGAGCTGAACCTGGTCTTGGCGGAAGCCCTGTTGGGCAAGAACCAGTTTGTGGACGCCGAACCATTCCTCATGAAGAGCCTCGGCGCGAAGCCGCAGATGCTGCCTCACGTGCATGCCCTGCTTGGCAAGGTGTTTGCGGAAACCGGTAGGACACAGGACGCGATCGTTCAATTGAATTTAGGCGTCTCGAGCGATGAAAACGGATCAATTCATTACCTGCTTGCGCGGCTCTACCGCAAGATCGGAGACAGCAAGAACGCGGCCGCGGCGCTCGAACAGATGAAGTCGATCAAGCAACAACGCCGCGACAGGGGCGTGAAGCTTGTCGAGGATCCTGACCTTTCCCAGTTGGAGTCGTCGCCAGGCGCAGCGCCTTCGCAATAGCAACTACAAGTTTGCTACCTATTTCCACGAACACAGCACAGGCATACTTTTCTATCCAGGAGTTATCATGCGTTTGCACCGCTCGTTTGCTGCGACGATTTATATCATTTTCATTTTTCTGTCATGCCACGCATCTTCAATAACCTGGGCGGAATCTTCATCCTCCGCTGCGGAGCTAAGTCTCCTTGCACTCCGCGCGACGTCGCAACAGTCTCCTAATGGATTTGAGGTCAATTCTGGCAATTTGAACATCAAGGTGTCAGCTCTGCGCGACGACGTTCTGCGCGTTACTTTGTATCGCGGCGGCGCCTCGCCAGAAGACGCATCCTGGGGCGTGCTCCCGGAAGCCCGCAAAAGCCTTGTGCCGGTAACGTTTGATTCAACCGGCGATCACTTTGGCTTTCGCACGAAAGCGCTGATCGTGGAAGTTGATAAGTCGACTCTCCAACTAACAATCCGCGATCTGTATGGAAACATCTTGCAGCAGGATGCGCGCCCGATTCGCTTCGACGGCGATGCATTTCGCATTTACAAAACGATGCCGCTGAACGAGCATTACTTCGGTCTCGGTGACAAAACCGGGCCTCTCGACAGGCGCAACGAGGCCTTCACGCTCTGGAATACCGATGCTTATCGTTTTCAGGAGTTCACGGATCCACTTTATAAGAGCATTCCCTACTTTATGACCTTTCGGGCTGGACGCGCGGTAGGCCTGTTACTCGACAATACCTGGCGTACTAGTTTCGATTTTGGAAAAGAGTCGCCCGAGGTCTATTCCTTTGGCGCTGTCGCAGGTCCCGTGAACTACTATCTGTTTTACGGCCCGACTCCGAAGCAGGTCGTGAAAACCTATGCCTGGCTCACGGGAACTCCGCCCCTTCCGCCACTTTGGAGTCTTGGCTTCCAGCAGTCGCGGTATAGCTACATGTCGCAGGAGCGTGTACTCGAAGTTGCGCATCGCTTCAGAGCAGATTCAATTCCCGTGGATGCTATTTATCTCGACATAGATTTCCAAGATAAGAATCGCCCTTTTACTGTAAACCGCGCTGCCTTTCCTGATCTTCCTGGATTGGTCGCTCAACTCCACGCGGAAAACTTTCATGTGGTGGCAATTAGCGATCCGCATATTGCCAATCTTCCGGGGCAGAAATACTTTCCGTATGACAGCGGAATTGCCGGCGACCACTTTGTAAAGAATTTGGACGGGTCGGTCTATACGGGCCGCGTCTGGCCAGGCCCTAGCGTGTTTCCGGATTTCACTCGTCAACAGACTCGCGCCTGGTGGGGAACTCTCTATCGCGACTTGCGGCATAACGGCTTGGATGGCTTCTGGAACGATATGAATGAGCCGCCAATTTTCGATTCGGCATCCTTTACCATGCCTGAAAATGTGATGCATCGAATCGATGAGCCGGGGTTCCTTACTCGCACCGCAACCCATGCCGAGATTCACGATGTTTATGGCATGGAGAATTCGCGAGCAACATTCGAGGGTCTCAAGGCGCTCGATCCCGATACCCGCCCGTTTGTTCTCACCAGGGCCACGTATGCGGGAGGGCAGCGATATGCGGCGACATGGACCGGAGACAATAGCAGTAGCTGGAGTCATCTCCGCCTCGCGACGCCCATGCTTGAAAATCTTGGACTGAGCGGTTTCGCATTCAGCGGAGCAGATGTGGGAGGATATGCCGGAACTCCGACGCCCGAGTTATTGACAAAATGGATTGAACTGGGCACGTTTCAACCAATAGATAGGGATCATACCGAAAAAGGAACTGGTGATCAGGAACCATGGGTGGGGGGTAAGGAGCAGGAAGCAATCCGACGCCGCTTTATCGAAGTTCGCTACCAATTGATGCCGTATCTTTATACTCTGGCAGAAGAGGCTTCACGCGATGGACTTCCTATTTTGAGACCGCTTTTCCTGGAGTTTCCCGATGCTGCTTCCGACGGCCACCCTATTGACATAGATATGAACGCTTCGAGTGAGTTTCTTCTCGGCCCTGATATGCTAATCGCGCCTCAGCCATATCCTGATGAATTGGATGCCTACTTAGTCGAGTTGCCATCGCCTGAGTGGTATGACTACTGGACCGGTGAGAAACTCGTATTGCCTACCTTCGCAGCCTCAACAGCCCTAGATTCTCCGGCTATCCCAGACAGAGATGGAAAGTTCTCTATCCGTGTTACTCCGGAACTTTCTCAGCTTCCGGTCTTCGTTCGTGCCGGATCGATCTTGCCCATCGCGCCCGTCGTCCAAAGTACGAATGAGACTCCGCAAGGCCCGTTAACTCTACGTGTGTATGTCGGTGATAAGTGCGCGGGCGAGCTTTATCAGGATGACGGCAAGACTTATGCATTTCAGCATGGCGCATACCTTCGAATGAAATTCAGTTGTCAGAAGACCGCTGATGGGTTGCGGCTGAAAATCAGCCCCCATGAGGGTTCCTATCCTGCCTGGTGGAAAGAAATCCATACGGAGATCTACGGCTTCACTCCCAAACAAAACGAAATCGAAGTCAATCCGAACAAGGTTGCGGCACATGTCGTCGTCGAGCCAAAGCGGGTAGCATTTACTCTCGCGGACGACGGCACTGGGTATGATGTCGAGCTGCGATAGAGACGCGATCGCCGCGTGAAACCTGACCAGCCGCTCCCGCGAAGGATTTTCGACATTTGCCGGGGCTCTCGCGCTCGATCTCTGTCCGTGCGATTAGGCCAATGCGCTCCTTAAAGTGCCGGTCAGCCTGGGGCCCGGTGCCCCAGGCTCGGACTCGCGCCGAGGAGGGGGTTCCATAGATGCCTTCCGGTTTCATAAGTTCTTAAAGATTTGCGTTTGGCTGGCTTCTGCGATATTGTCAGTTCGATCCTGCTTGAGATCGAGAACCCACCATGAAACTTCAGCGGCGGACTGCAGCGGTTGTTGCAATCGCGGCTGAGGGCCGCTGTCATCGGCTATGAGGAATGTAGAGTCCGCATGGTCCTTGTCAGTTCGTCGACTTGGACTTGCTTGTCACTGCTGGACTCAGTGCGCCAGTATGCCATAGGTTTCCCATCGCGGTTATGGAGTGTTGGTGCCCGGCGCTCTACCCTGCAAGTTTCCACTTAGGCGAGGTGGTTTTAGGGCGCATATCCTAGGAGGAGCGTCTGCGGCTGCCAATTGCCCCGGGGATTTCTGCGCCCCTCGATTTGATACTCGGCGATTTCTCGTTAATCCGCGACTGGAGAGCGCCCGGTTCAATGTTGAACTGCAAACGCAGTGGAGAAAGTGCCTGTCTTGTTCATACTTATCAAAGTGATATTCCTTTCTCCACCCTACAGTAATTGTTGTGGGGATACTGTCTAACTCATCTTGGCACAGAGGGCGGAGTTCGCAGATAATGCGATAGGTTTGAGTCGGCATTTCCCCGAAGGTTCTGGAAGTTTTTGTTAGGGGAAATACTTTTGGCGCGATCGCCGGAAAGCTCATTGGCGCGCGCAAGCCCAAGTGTAGCCATGGCACTGACCGGGTCAGTTAGGGTCAATTGTGGATGATCGAGGATCTTTTGAAACTCCGCAGATGCCTGCGCGCCTTGACGGGCGGCCAGATATGCCTCGCCACGAAAATAGATGGAATAACAGGTCAGAAAGGCGACACGATCCACGGCGTGTGATCCAAATTCGGCAGGCCTGGCTGCAGCAAGTTCATTGAGGATGGCATCTGGATTGTTCACTGGCGCGCCACTGTGCAGCGCCGCAGCGGCGCGAATCGTGGGAACATACTGATCGCGAACCATCGTGTTTTCCGGAAAGCGATTCGCGAGGTCATCGGCCAGGCGCGAGGCCTCGGCCGAGTCGCCTGTAACCGCCAAGGCTACGGCTGCGACGGCTTCTCCTTCGCGTCCCGATGAAAGCTGCAGTGCCTTATGAGCCTGCCGCCGGGCTTCGTCCCGGTTTCCGGCCCAGGCATCGTTCATGGCGGCTTGAGCCAGATAAAGAGAAGCAGTGTCGGGTTGCTTGGCGTGCAGAGTCATCTCGACTGCCCGATCCGAAAGCAAGCGAGACTCATTCAACTTTCCTTCGCGAGCAGCCGCCTGCGCTTGGTAGTAGAGCATAATATCTTCGAATTCCGCGGCACTCTTCAATTGAGCGGCTTCTCGAGTCATTCCCTGAGAGTCTCTCTGCTCATAGGCAATCAGGTAGAGGCAGATATGGAGCCAGGGGCTGTCCAGTTGGCGGGCACGCGCCGACTCGGCCGCAGCCTTGGCTTCCGGCAATCTCTGCAACGCCAGATACGAACTTACAAGATTTCCATTCCAGATACGGCTGCCCGGATTACGTCGCAATGCCTCTTGTGTCGCTTCAAGGGCTTTGTCATATTGCCCGAGGAGAAAATACACATTCCCGGCGTTGCCGATGGGAATATCGTCATGCGCGTAAATCTGGGATCGCAACTCGTAGGTCTTGCGCGCCTCGTCCAAATCGCCGGTCACGAATTCGTGATAAAGCGAGAGGATGAACAATCCTTCATGCTCGCTGACGTGATTGCGAAGTTCGTAGGCTTTGCGCAGATTATCGGCCGCTTGCCCCAGTTCGCCCAAGTTGATGTCACAGACGGCCAGCCGCGCGTAAGCCATGGCAAACTTCGGATCGAGAGCAATCGCCCTCTGAAACAGCTCCGCCGCTGCTGCTTCATCGAGCCTGACGACATGGACCTCAAAACCCAGGCTGTAGGCTTGCAGAGCTTCCAAAGAAGGTGTTGTGACGTTCTCCGGCGGGGCATCGTATTTCTCCACTGAAGTCAGTGACTCGCCGAGCTTGCGGCGGAGCTTTGCGGCGCTCTTGGCCATCGCGTCCAGGACGTGCTCTTTTCCGTCCGCCTGTGACTGTTCCGTAACCAGAATTTCCCCGGTATGACAGTTAATCGCCCGCAGGCCCAAGACATATTGGCTACCGAGTGCAGCGATCGATCCATCAATGACTATGGCTTTGCCGGTGCGCTCACAGACTTCTCGCGCCAAGTCCACCGTGAGACGTGTTTCCTTCTCTTTGCCCATGAGAGCCAGGGTCTGTGCCACCTGCGCATCGGATAGAAGGCTCAGATACGGCGATTGCTCCAACTGAGCCGCCAATCCCTGACGCAAGGTGTGATCAAAGATTACATCTCCCGTTGTGTTGGTAAAATCGGCCAAAACAAGCGTGCTCGCATTGGCTGAGAGATGGTTATGCCCATGGTTCCAGAACGCAACGAGCCCTCCTGCCAGCAATAATGTCGCAACAGATGCTAGCAACCATCCCCAAACTCCGATTCGGGGTGAGACCGGCGTCTGCGAGGAAACTTCGGTTTCGGCTGATGGCGAATCGGCAGCTTTGCGGAGCGAAAAACAGGGAACATAGCCGCCCTTGGGAAGCGTGATCTGGACTGGATCCTCTTTCCCTTCGTTCGCATAATAAAGGTCAATTGCGGAGCGCAATCGCCGTGCTTCAACTCGCACAACCGGATCGGTGCGGGTATCGTATGAGTCTCTTCGACCGCATACCGCGATGCCGACACAATACTCCTTCAGATCGCTCGATTGGCCTTGCAGACTCTTTTCTACAACATAGGTAAGAAAATGCGTGAGGCGCTCTGAGCGCAGGAATGGGTCGCTCGCCAGGATACGCTTGAGTGCCGTTTCGACTTCGTTGGGAGAAGGAGGCAGGCAAGGTGAATCAATCTCTTCAAAGATCTCTAGACCGACATCTTTCGTCGCCTGTTGGGTCATCGAATGGTCGTCACCAAACCGACTACGTCATTTTACCGTAAAAAGCACAGTAGCTTTAGGGCGACAAGATATCGAGCGCGTTGCCTCTAAGGTACTCGTGAGCGTACTAAAGTAACCCGGAAGACTTCTCGCTTGCCTCCTCCACGCGAGCTCGACTCTGTAGCTTCCAGAGTACAGGTCATTTATCTCCCGAGATTGCCCAAGAGCCAAACCTATAACCTCTTCTATCTCCTGCGGTGAGGATCGGGAGCTGATTACACAATATCCCTGTGGGGCCGCTCTTCGTTCCTTCGGGCATTTCAGAACAATAACTGTAGCTATCACAGGGAAAACCCTAACTCCCGGCAAGGTTGGCGGCCAACTCTGAACGCTCTAGTCGATCCTCCTTCAGGGTTTTGCAAACCGTTTTACGGTAAAACACTTTCGCCTTCCGTAAGTGTTGGCTAGGTTCACAGATAGATTCAACCCAGAATTCTCATGCCGGAAGGTCAATTTGCGATCCTTCGGCGGAATCATGCCGCTACAGGTCGGCTGAAGTGCGTCTATCGAGACTCTCTCCGAATTCCGTTTCGCAGCCACTCTCCAAAATGTGGCAGGCAAGAGAAATGGAAGCGCCCAAAGAACGCGGGCCGCTCCCGAGGATTCGGCTGATGGAATCGTGCCGATTGAAGATGACCGGAGAGACGAATCGCCTTCACCATAAGCACTTTACGCCCCCGTGAACTTGAATTTTTCCGTCACGCAATCTTCGCTCGGTTCGCGGGAAGTTCCCTGAGGACTGAAAGTTATTTCACTTCTTTGCCCACGAATGGGTCCTTGTGCAACTGGAGGGTTCGGATGTCTTACAAACGGTTGTCCTTGCTAGCTATTATTTTGACTTTGGCCTTGATTCTCTTGGGATGCAGCGGTGGTACTTCTTCACCAGCCGTCTCGGTAAAAGCCTCTGCATCTTCAGTAGACGGAACAGACACGACCACGCTGACCGCAGCCGTCACCAGCGACAAGAACAGCGCAGGTGTGACGTGGAGCCTCAGCGGGGGCGGAGCTCTATCAAGCCAAACAACCACTTCAGCGACCTACACGGCGCCGGCGGCAACCGCTTCAGCGCAGACGATTACGATCACCGCAACATCGGTCGCCGACACTACGAAGACGGGAACTGCGACGATCGCCATTCCGGCGACTCCGGCGGTTACGACAACTGGCGCGAATCTGGCGAGTTCGGTCGGATCCAGCTACACGGTGCCCCTGGCCGCTTCTGGCGGCATCTCGCCCTATAAGTGGACGCTAAGCAGTGGCTCGCTGCCATCCTGTCTGGCCATGACCTCCGCAGGTGTAATCAGCGGCACGATCTCGGCTTCCTGCTCCGGCACTTATACCCCGACGTTCACGATGACCGACTCGGGCACGCCTACTGCGTTGACGGCAACCGAGCAGTTGACGATGGTCATCGCAGCGGCAACGCAGATCAGCTTCACGGGCGCTGTGCCTTCGACCGGCACCTATAATGTGGCCTACTCGGGCAGCGCGGCGGCAACTGGCGGAGCGGGCGCGCTGACTTATACGCTGGCCACCGGTTCGACGCTGCCCACCGGAATCACGCTCAATTCGGCGACCGGCGCAATCAGCGGAACTCCGACGACGACCGGCTCCTATAGTTTTACAGTGAGGGCTTCCGATGCTTACGGCGACTCGGCAACCTCGCCGACATACTCGCTGGTCGTGAGCTATCCTGCGATGCACATTACGACGAGCGCGCTGCTGGCCGGCTACGTTAGCTCGGCCTATACCTCAACGGCGCTTGCAGCAGTGGGCGGTGCTGGCGTCTCTTCCAACTACACCTGGACACTGGCCAATGGTTCCGTGCTGCCAACCGGTCTTTTGCTTTCTTCGGCCGGTGTAATCAGCGGTACCCCGACGGGTGCCACTGGCACCACCAGCGTGACGTTTACTGTGACAGATTCAACCTCTAGCCTCAGCGCCACTGTCACGCTCTCCATCGAGATCAAAGCTGGGGTTACGATCACACCGGCGACCCTGCCTACCGGTTATGTGGGCTCGGCATATCCCAGCACCCAACTGGCGGCCACGGGCGGCTCTGGAACTTATTCGACCTGGACGCTCGCGAACGGTTCTTCGCTGCCGACGGGTCTTTCGCTTTCCACGGCGGGTATAATCAGCGGCACGCCGAACGGATCGGCCGCCACAACCAACTTCACCGTGCAGGTGACAGACTCTGCCTCGAATAAGGCGACAGCCGCCTTCAGCATCACGGTCGCGGCTGGAGTGACCATCACGACCTCGACCTCGCTGGCCGACGGCTATCCCGGCACGGCCTATTCCCCGGTAACCTTGGCGGCGACAGGAGGTACGGGAACTTACACCAGTTGGGCAGTGACCAGCGGCTCAGTGCCCGCGGGAATGGTGTTGAGCGCCGCAGGCGTATTGAGTGGCACTCCAACGACGGCAGGCAACAATTCGTTCGCCGTCAAGGTTACCGACTCTGCTTCGAATACAGCTTCGGCAACCTTCACGCTTACGGTTGAAGCAACTCTTTCGATCACGACAACCTCACTGCCATCGGCGGCCACGGGTAACACTTATTCGCAGACGCTGGCGGCGACAGGTGGTTCCGGCGGCAATGTCTGGTCGGTTTCCACCAGCGACCCGAATACGCTGGCTGCCTATAGCCTGAGCTTTTCAGCGAATGGACAATTAACCGGTACACCGACAACGACAGGCACGGCAAGCTTTACCGCCGTGGTAATCGACTCAGCCGGTCACACAGCGAGCCAGGCTTTCAGCATCGTTATCTCTAACATGACGGTCAGCACGGGCACATTGAACTATGGCGTGGTGGGCACTCCCTACTCGCAGACACTTACCGCATCAGGCGGCTCGGGATCCTACACCTGGTCGGTACTTTCGGGATCGAGCAACCTCTCATCACTTGGCCTGAGCCTGACCTCAACCGGCGTTCTAACCAGCAACGGCGCTTCGTTGACCACCAGCGGTAGCGCGGCATTCACCGTGCAAGCGAAGGATTCAAGCAACGTAACGGCAACGGCCAGCTATACCGTTTACGTCTACGATTCGCTGGCCTTCACCACGACCTCGTTAAGCTCGGCGGTCTACAACGCCAATTACTCGGCGGCGATTAATGCTACTGGCGGATCGGGCAACTATACCTGGTCGGTCAACAGCGCATCGATTCCGGCGACGGGAACTGCGACGGCCCTGACCAGCGGCGGCGGCCTGACCGGCGCCAACAACGGCAGCGGCACGCTCATGATCGCCGGCATACCTACGAGCTATGGAACTATCACGCTCGTGGTCCAGATTACGGATGGCGTGACCGGATTCAGCGCGAGCAAAACGTATACGATCACGGTTGCCTCGTTGACGGTCACGATTGATCCAGACAGCGTGCCGCAGGGCATGGTAAACATGCCATACACCTTCGGGAACGTAAACATCCAGAACGGCACCGGACCCTACACCGTCACCTATACGAATGCGCCGGCAGGGCTTGCGGCCAATTCGAACAATCAACTGATCGGAACGCCAACCGCGTCTGGCACAACCACGGTGACGGTCAAGGTAACAGACAACTCCACACCAACCAATCAGATCGGAACGGCTACCTTCAGCCTGTCGGTGGTACCCGAAACGGTGGGCACCGACAACAGCAAGCTCAATGGCCAGTACGCCTGCTATCTGGAGCGCTTCTGGGATGGCGGCATAATCGGCGGCGATGGCACGAGCACGCTTTATCAAGGCGGCGCGGTCTTTGCCTTCACCGCAAGTGGCGGCACAATCAGCGGCGGCGAGGGGGATTTCAATTCGCCAGTGAGCGGCTACAAGCAACAAACCACCATTTCCGGCACCTATGCCATCGGCTCGGATAACCGCGGATATATCAATATAGGCAGTGGCTCATTGATCGCGTCCGTGACCGGCGCCAACCTCAGCAGCAATGTATTCCAGGAACTAGCTCTTACCGAGATGGACGATGCAGGCAGCTCGCCCAGCAACATATCGGGAGCTGGCCACTGCTACAAGCAGGTGACGACTGCATTAAACGGAATCCGTCCCAGCGGAGCCTCTGTTTTCGGCTTGCACGGCGAAAGCAGGAAAGGGAACTCGGAGGCCACGGCCGGCCAGGTCGTCTTCAGCGGCAGCGCGGCCACTGGCGTACAGGACGTGGTCACAGGTTCGGATGCGCCGGCCAGTGGCGCAATCTCCAATACCACCACTGCAACCGACTCGTACGGACGCATGGTGATGCTCACCTCGGGAGTGAATAATTCAGTTCTTTATCTGACCAATGACTCCAAGGGCGATACATTTGTCATGACCATGAATAACCACAACGCATCGAGCAACGCCGACTTTATGATCGGTCAGGCAAGGACTCAATCCTCGACCAACATCGCGGCCAGCTATCCGATCAGCGGCAATGCTGTCATGTACCTGAGCGGCGCGGTTAGCACCTCCGGTTCGTCGCCGGCCTATAAAGCGATGGCGATGCAACTGAGCGGGGGCACCAGCGCCAAACAAATCACCGTCAACTCGATCGCAAAAAACAATGCTGGAACCTTTTCACTGGATACGGACTCTGTTTACGGCCAGACGATGAACTACACAACGGATGGCAGCACCGGAAGAACTACCATGTCCGGCGCAACCGGAGACTATCTCTACCTCTACGACACCAACGCGGCCGTGGTGTTGTTTGCTGACACAGGCAGCGGCGGCGGAAGGCAGAACCTGATCGGATGGCTGGAACCGCAGACAACCTCAGGATCGTGGAGCCTCAGCGATGTCGCGTCCAGCGCAATGATGTACAAGCAACCCAACGGAGACCATAATTCCGACCTGAACGACGGCGTGCTGATCGCGGCCAGCGATGGCACAATCAGCGGCTTCGCCCAGGACTCCGGAGGCAGTTACTGGGCTTCGTGGGACGAGCCGCTCAGCGGAACTGTTGGGGTGTCTGCTACGGGCGCTTTGTCCTTGAATTCGACCGACGGTGCCAGCTATGGCGTCTTCGACATCAGCATGACCAGTGGTGGTTCGGCCAGGAAACAGGTCGAGTGCTACGCAATCAGCGTCAATGCGGCCGTCAAATCTACAACCAAGGCAAAGATGGTTTGCATTGATACTTCGAGCGGTAGCCCATCCCATACGATCGTGCAAGAGTAGGCGGCTTCCCCGCTGCATCACCGGACCCCGCCTTCGGGCGGGGTCCATTTTCTGTGCGCCGTGCATGAATGGCAGCTTGGGGGTGCAAGTCCCCTACACATCCTGATGGAGGAGAAGTGTTAGCGAAGCGCAAGGGCGTCGTCGCGAGGCGGGGTCCAGAGGAAGCGTGGAGCA
>Ga0302189_10000821_pt1 | contig 27295 bp, 29 predicted proteins | sample II_Bog_E2_2_FD_194551 | JGI IMG/M metagenome (GOLD analysis project Ga0302189, IMG submission 194551) | Peat permafrost microbial communities from Stordalen Mire near Abisko, Sweden - II_Bog_E2_2 | ecosystem: Environmental > Terrestrial > Soil > Wetlands > Peat | place: Sweden: Abisko...
CGATCGCCGTCTCGCCCCGCTCCTCGATCTGACACAACGCCTGCCGAACGATCGCGCTCTTGCCTTGGCCGGTATCGCCCATGACCAGCACGTGCATCGACTCCCGCTCGCGCGGGATGCGTACACAGCGGCTCATCCGGTTGCGGAACGTCCGGTCCGCCCAGTTCTGGTTTTCGTTGATGAACCCAAGGCCGTCCGCAGGCTCGCGCCTCAACCACCGCCGCCGCCCCAGCTTCTCGTTGAACTCCACCGTCGTCACCAGCTCCGGCCCGCGCAGCCGCCGCCCATGCTGGAACTCAAGCTCGCGCTTCCGGTCCTTGGGCACCGCGAGGAACAGCAACCCAGCTAAAAAAGGCATCGACCCATACACCGGCCACTTCACGTAATCCCACACCGTTTGATCTTGATAGACCTCGTGCTCCAGCGTCTCCCGCACCCACGCATTGTGGAACTTGTCATGCACGGTCGTGACGCTAGCCACTCCAGCCTCAACTCCCGCCTCCGTCAGGCTGTAGATCGGCTCTCCATCGGCCATGCGGACGGACTCGATTGCATCTCCGCTGACGAAGGGATGGCCTTTTTTATCGATGCAGACCAGCAGCCGATAGTAACTCTTGTCCCACAGCCACCCCAACGTCGAAGCCTTCATGTAGTTTCCCAGGTACTCCCGCTCCGCGAACGACCACTGCTGCGTGTACTGGTAGACCATGCCGCCGGCGAAGATCAACAGCCACCCGAAGACCGCTGCCAACGTCCACACCGGCTGCCGGCTCGGCCAGCCCGTGTACTCTTTCCGTCCCCATTCACTCATCGTTCCATCTGCTCCGTTGTCCCTGCTGTTGCATTGGCTGCCGCCGTCAACCGGGACTCGCCCAGCCTCTCCAGCGCCCGCCGCATCTTGTCCTTGTCGGCCCGCTCGATCAGCGCCTGCATCTGCTCCGGCGTCACCGGCTCGGCTTTGGAGACGGAGAACAGAAGATTGATCAGGATCGTGCGCAGGGCCAGCAGCTCCCCCAGCAACACCTGGTCCGCCGCCTCCGCTCCGGCACCCGGCGAGGAGGCCAGCAGCACATCCCGCACCCATTCCGAGAGCGTCAACCCGCTCGCGCGGGCGCGCGTCTCCAGCGCCGCGAACTCCGGCTCGCTGACCTTCGTGCCCACGGATTTTGTGCGGAGAGGCGGCTTCAGAGAGCACCGCCGGAGCTGGGGAAGAGGGCGAGGCCGCACCCTGCCTGTGCGTCGCTGGGAAGACAGCAGGGGGGCCGGAGGCGGGCTAAAGGGTTGAGACTCAGTGGGTTCCCCTACAGCAACTTGCACTCGCCTCCAGATTACGCCGTTTAGTCCAGTTTTTCTATTAGTCGCCTGTTTTCAGCAGGTTCCCGCACAGTACCCCAAGGTTACTGCGCAGCACCCATTCTGGGGTGGCGTGTCCATACTCAACCCCATGCGAAGCATGGCAGGCTTCGGATCGCTTCGGCACATCTCTCAGTGGAAAGCCCCAGACGCAGCGCCGGCCACCCGGGAAGGCGGCCTGCGGTTGGAATCGAACGACGGCGAAGGGAATCAGATTCCAAAAAACTTAGGGTGCGCCACCTGCCGGGTCATGATTTCCATGGTGGATCCTGCGGGCTGTCCTAAGGCAAAATATTGCCATGGAGAGTGGAACTACAAGCAAAGGCAGAATTACGAATGGAAGCTCTCTTTGGCAGATCATGATCACCCCATAGAGTGTTCCCACAAAGAAGACTATTGACAGAGCATAGCTAGAGAGTGCGCGCGGAAGATTCATGGAGCTTTCCTTTATTGAACTTCGATCGACAGTTGTCATCTTCCGGCGAAGGAAGAAGAAATTTGCGAGTAGCAAGGTCATGAAACCGGCTGGCGCGAGAACCCGTGCATCCTCAGGCTTCTTCAGTAAGAGCGCAGCGAGAATGAAGACGGCTATCGAGTTCGACACTGCAATTGCATACACAGCTCGCCGAGCCTTCTGGCGTCTCTCCATATGCTTTGAGTCCCTTCTTAGGTGCTCGCAACTGTCTTCGTGAGACTTGCGGCAAGCATCGATAATGCTTGCTTCTCACTGTACTGCAACTGGATGAATCCATTCCGTAACAGTACTCTTGATCGATGACCAAACCTTACTCACGTTTTGGCCAAAATCGGCGACCTTGGCAGCCCGTTCCAGAGTCCCGCCGGTCGCCAAATCTTCGGGTCGGGAGGTCAAGATTCCCTCAACTGCCGCACCTGTAGCGGCTTTATTCATGTCTCCGGTTTTAAGAAGAATTCCGAAGCCAACTACACTAGTAACCGTCGATACAGCCTCTGCTCCTTCTTCTGCCACCTTCGTGTGACCAGTTGCAGCGCCACCCGCCTGCAAAGTACCCGCAACTGCATTTCCTGTCGCAGAAATACCAAGATATGCAGTCGCGAGCCCACCGACCACCGTCTCACTGGTTGGGGCGGTTTTTATCGCAGTGTTGATTTTCGTTGCCGCCAAAGTAAAATTTACGGCGGCCTCTCCGGCTTGGGTGGCACGAGCCTTCGCATCGCTCTGTGGCGATGTTGGTGTCGCTGTTGTTCCTGGCGCCGTACATGCGGGTTGACCGGCATCGCCACATTTGTGTCCATCCGGGTCGCTATGCGTCATCGGATTATTCAACACATAGCTGTAGAGATTCAAGGTCTGCGGATACTCAAGCTTGGCATACGGAACGGGCTCTTCTTTGGCGCTCCAGTCCGGGCTGAGGAATCTCCCAGTCGCTGAGTTGTAGTACCTGGCGAACATGTAGTCGTTTCCTGATTCTGTGTCTCTTTCTTTGCCGGTGAAGTGGTTCTCCGTTGGATCGGTAGCGCCGGTCGCATAGGGAATCGAGTTGAGGCCATCGCCGAAGGGCAGGCTCTGGTAGACCGCTTCCAGCGTGCCTGAGGAGTCCAAGACCTGCGCTCGCCGCGTGCCCAACGGGTCGTCCACATAGAGGTGCAGACCGGCGCTGTCGTAGGTCCCAATCTGCTTGCCCTCGGCATAGACGTTGGTATGGTTCCAGATGGTGCTGTTCGCCCCCACCTCGGTGATCTGCTCGCCTCCGGGGCCGACGACGTAACCGGTCGTCTGCTGGAAGCCGTTGGTGGTGATGTCGCAGCTCAAGCTGGTGATTGTTCCCTTGGCCACGCGGTTTCCGGCGGCGTCGTACAGATAGCCGGTACCATAGCCATCGCTGGCCACCGCGCAGATGCGGCCTTCGGCGTCGTACAGGTATTGGTTGCTGCCGTCGTCGGTAATGTTGCCGGCGCCATCATAGGCCGGGGACCAAACAAAGCCCGGAGCATTGGTGCTGGCAATCTGGTTCTGATTGGTGTAGCTGGCCCACGTGTTCTGGTATTCCGTCCCGCTGAACGTGCAACTCCCAGTGCCTTGAGTGAATGCCGCGTTCGAGGTGCTCTGCTGAAGCCGGTTCCCGAAGGCGTCGTACGCCCAGCAGAAGTAGGGCGCCCAGGCGGCCCCTGCGGGCTGGCTCGTGTTTCCCGCGGTCACCAGGCGGTTCAGCAGGTCATAACCGAAGTTCCAGGAGCCCATCACCGAATCGGTGTACGCCATCACATTTCCGTTGCTTTGGTATCCGCCATCGGGAACGCTGTAGCTATAGTAAATACTCGATCCTGGTCCAGCGTTTTCAATACTGAGTGTCGTTGAAGCGGAGGCCGCCGTATTATTGCCGTCGCCGGAGTAATCTGCTGTCACCTCGTAAGTGCCAGCGGCGACTCCACCGAAGCCGACCACCGAGGCGCTGCCATTGGAGAGCCCAAGAGTTACCCATGGAGTAGGCGTAGTCCATGCACCGCCCTGGATCATGAACTTCACATTGCCCGTGGCGCCGGAGTTTGCTGTGGCCGTACATGTTGTGCTTTGCGATCCATAGGGAAGTCGGTTTGGAGAACACGCGATCGAAAATGTTGACTGCGGTAGAACGGTCAGAGTGGTAGATCCGGAACTTGATGGGTAGCACGGGGTGAGATAGTTCTCGGTGCAGGTAAAGTTGGCCACGATTGTGTCTGCTCCCGGAGGGAGTTTACCCAAAAGCGTCGCTGACGCACTACCTGCTGCTATAGGAGAAGTAGCCACAACAGTGCTGTTGGAGGAAAACGTGACCATTCCAGCGGGACTCTGGTTGAGATTTCCGACCATAGCCGTACACGTAGCCTGTTGCAACCCGTCGGTGATTGGATTCGGAGAGCACGAGACCGATACAGGCGGCGTGTCAGGTGTTGGTCCTGCGGAAACCGAAGGGGTCACGCTGAGAGTCGTGGCAGCATAATTGGCGTCCCCAGCATACTTGGCAGTCAACGTATATTGACCCGCCTCTAAGTTGTTTGGGAGCTGGGCGGACACTACTCCATTAAAGGGTGCCGCAGTGGTGAGATATTTGCCGTTTAGCGTGAAGGAAGCCACTCCGGTCGCTCCGACCATATATCCAGCCGGAATGCCAAATTCAGGATTACCCACAGTTACACCTTCTGGCATCCAGAAGGAGCAGCTGGTGCTTGTACATGACCCGCCATATAGACCCGGATCCTTCTGTACGGTGAATATCGCCTGCGCACTGGCTGGCTCATTATAACTGTCGCCCGGCCAGCTGACTTGAACACTATGGCTGCCGGGAACTAGAACCCCGATACTTGCAACATTCGCACAGTCGGTCCAAAGACTATAAGGACCCTCTTGGCTCGGACCGCCGTCTATTGAATAAGAGTAGGAACATATACCTGTATTCGAGAAAGCAGTATTGCCGAGACTCAGCGTGCACTGCACTTCCCCATAGTAGGCATTGGGGCACGAGACACTGAGCGTCGGTGCCGCTGGGGTGACGTTCTGAATGATTACATTCGATTGCGCTGAAGTGTAGTAATCGTTTCCGGCCCAACTTGCAGAAACCTCGGAACCGCCCACTTGCATTTTGCTTGTCTTGAGGGTGGCAATCCCGCCTGACCAACTCTGAGAAGACGAGCCAGTTGCTATGTATGGTCCGGCTGACGAGGCTTGCTCAACCTGTGCGCCCCATGCGTAGACACTGCCGGAAGTCGCCGCTCCGCCACTTGAATTGATTTGTTCTATCCCGATCCAGCAACTTGTGGTTCCGGCTGGAGCGGTATATGTCTCGGAGAATCTCTGCCAGTTCGCGGTTGGCGTAAAAGTGGTGCCTGTGAGGATAAGTTCCGAATTCTGCGAGTTAATAAATCTCACAGATAGCCACACAGAAGCTCCCGGATTTGCGCTGTTCCGTTCCAGCCAGACTGAGTGCGTGACTGGCCCTGGAGAGCACGGAAAGCCCCATTGTCCGACGTAATATGCCGGGCCCACAGTTAGAAGTGAAGCCGTATTTGACCCGTCAGGAGCAGCGGTCGCGTTAGGAGTCACTTGTAAAGTTTTCCAATTCCAATTTACAAAATTGCTTGAATAAGGCACCAGATTGGTGACGCTCGCCGGACTAACCGTTCCGATTCCAAGGGTCCCATACCAAGGGATGTCGAAATCCACTGTTCCGGTGGCGGCAGCACTGGGGGTTATCATTGCAGTGAGGGTGACCGGCTGGCCAGCTACTGACGGACTACCTGATGTTGTAAGGTTCACTGTCGCAGGGGAACGCAGATCCAGTTCTACCGACATCCCCCAATTTGCGCCGTTCCAACTACACCCTGAAGCGTCAAATTGAAGTGGCTGCTGCTGGCATTCTTCAAAGTTCCCATTCAGGTAATACACCGGATTGGTCGATGTCATACTGCCCGAGTCTATGAAGATGCTGTTGCCCCCACTATCGGATGGATTGCCAAGCTGCATGCCGGAGTCCCATAGGGTGGTGTAATCTGTGCCCGAAACGAGCTGGCCTTCCCCCCCGACTCCAAATACCCAAAGGCTTCCAGGATCTTGCCAGTCGCTATAGCTGTCGTTATCCGTTTCAACCGTAGCGTCCATCCCGGATTGACTGTCATAGTAGAGGCAAACTACCTGTTCCACATCGGTGCCATCATTTCCGTCGTCCTCGTTGTAATCCACTGCCCCCGCTGCGCAAGAGCTGGTCTGCGCTTGTGCAATGGAAGGTATCAGGATACGGGCGGCCCCGACCAGAAGCACAATCAACCATGCCGAGCGACATAGTAGAAATCGATATCTGCTCATTGTTGCACCGCCGCAGGAGCAGATTGCGCGGATGGGGGCGTGGGTTTGGGCACCGCATTGGCAGGGGAAAAGAACTGAACCAAGAACGCCTCAAAAGCTTTAACCTTCTCAGGAGGAAGTGCTTGTCGAAGGAAGGTTACTTCGTCGTCGATCCTCGCTTCGCGTTGAAGTGTAAGCGCCTTCAGTTGATCTTGGCTGGATGAAGATGGGCCGGTCGCGTGAATCGCCATGGCTTGACCATCGAGGTCCTTCACCTCTACACTGAGTCGCGCTGACGACGTCCGGATGGGCTGGAACTCCGAGTCGGTCAGCCCGAGCCTTTGCTGTAGGTAATGGCGCATCAAACTGCCGCTCTTCCCTTGCGAATCCAGCTCGGCCGCTTTCGCATCCAGATGATTCTGGTAAACCAGGAAATGCCAGTACAGGTGGGCCAGCGACAGAGGCTTGGGCTGCGATGCCGCTCGCGAAGGACGATGCCCTTGAACAGGAGCCGACTGGCACAGCGCGACAGGCGAGAATAGGCCTGCCGCCAGAGCTATTCCGAAAACAATCGATATCGATTTATAGTGCATCTTCCTGGCCTTCATTGGTCACAGCCCTTTCGTCTAGTCGCCGGTGACTGAGTTCAATCTGAAATACATTTGCTTGGCTCAATCCAGGTCGCCCTCGCCACGTCATGGATGCGAGTCTGTCTCGCTAGTTACTCGCAGACGAGAATCGAAGGTTCGAGTCATATTGAGCGAAGAGCCTAATGTAACTCCCGAAAGTGCGCCAGTCGGCGTGTAACTGGGTGCCGAAAACAGCGTGGTGCCCTGAGAGGTGTTAGTTAGGCTCAGCAGGTGCCCTACTGCATCGTATGCATTGGCAAAGGTCAACCCGTTAGGACCACTCGGGTACGACGTCAGCTTACCTGCGAGATCATAGGTATAGGCCATCGCATAGCCACCGCTGCTACAGTTTGCTAGCCCCATGCACCTGAGTTCGCTTTTCACTCGGCCCATCGCATCGTAAGCGGAAATTGCCGATTTTGTCAGTATCCCGCCACTAGGTAGTGCGGGAGGGGATAAACATGCAGCCTTTTGCGTCCATTGAGAACCCAGTCTCCCCAAGCCGTTCGACGCAGTGTCATAGATGTAGCATGTAGATGCCGTTCCGGACGGATCATTAAGATATGTTTTGGATAATAGGCGGTTTAGCGCGTCATATGTGTAGGATGTGTCGACTGTGGATCCTGAGATTGTGTCCCAGTCTGCTTTCCCCACTAAATTGCTATTGTCGTCATAGAAATATGACACACGACCTGTTGGCGATTCTTGCCAGGGGCTAAGAGGCGGGACCGGGGCTGCGGCCTCCGGATTCTCACTTGTCGAGACCCTTCCGGGTAGGTCATACCAGAAGTAGCGGCTGACTTGTGGGCTGGTAGCCTCGCCATATTGATCGACTTCCTTCATATCTCCGTAAACGTCGTAAGCATAGTCCGTCTCCATGGCCAAATTGCCTGACGTTGGATCCGGCTCAATGACGCTCCCCATATGACCCAAGGTGTCGAATATCTGCTGGGTGTGCCGACTTGTTTCGTCCCACAAATCGATTCGAGCCACTGGTGCGAAAGTTCCGTGTTGCATGGCCGATGCGAGGCAGTTTCCTTGCAGCAGAGGGTTGGTAACGACCCCGTCGTAGCACCATTTCTGCATGCTGCCGTCTGGCTGGACCTGTATCGTCTTCCTGCCGAGCGCGTCATAGGTGTAGGAGGTGATGCCATCGGTAGAACTGCTGGTACTTCGGAATGGGTTGGTGACTGAGGCCACTCGACCCGCCCAGTCGAAGGTTGTGTTGACGGTGGTCACGCCGATGGGATCGCTCAGGACACCGCTCTGGTATTGTCTGCCCCATCCATCATAGGAGTGCGACGTCGCGATGGCAGGGTCCGGTGCAGCCAGCGTGTAGGTATACAGAGAGAACGGAGCCGATCCCTTGAATCCTCCGAGATTACAAGTAGCTCCGCTATCGGTGTAGCAGAATGAAGAGCCACCTCCGTCCGGATACCAGATGGCCGTGATCCGCCCCATGGCGTCGTAATTGTAGGTAGTCGGCTGACCGTTCTCATCCGTGTGAGACTTCAGATCCCCGGCTGAGTCGTAGATGTAAAAATCGTTATGCGGAAAGCCGTTCGTCACCGGGCGCTGGATTTCGTTGGGGAATAATCCGGTCGAGTCGTAAGAAATCTGGGTTGCATAGCCCTTCCCATCGATCTTGGTGATCGGCATCCCGTTGGTGTTATAAGCCGTATGAGTCGTCACCGACGTAGGCGACCATCCCTGCACCATCGTGTAGGCTTCTGTCTTCGAGGTCAGGGCTCCGTAAGGTCCCGGAGGACTCACATATGAACTCTCGTCGTATGTGTATGTTGTTTTCCCCGAAGCATCGTTGGTAGCGCCCGAAACAGACACGGACGTGGGAAGAGAAATGAGATTCGCATTGGTATAGGCTGGGGTAGAACTTTGGAATTCATAGGCAGTTGTCGTCGTGCGTAGAGTATTGCCCGAAGCGTCTTTCGTCGATTCGCTCGTCGGATCGAGATAGTCGATTGGGATGGATGTCGCGTTATTCGCGTTAGCCGCGGCGAAGCAACTGGAACCGCAGCCGAGCTTCTCAGCGTTGAACAGGGTCGAGTACTGTCGCGTTTCCGTCGAAGTTCCTGCCAGGGTGCTGGTCGTGATCTGGGTGGGAAGTACGTTTGTAAGACCAACATATTGTCCGTTGTTTACCGGAGGATTGATATCGGGCGTATATTGGTAGGCTGTCGCTTCCGTCTTAAGCCAAGTGCGCCCTGAACCGTTGTTACATCCTGCTTCACCCGCCTGACATCCCTGATAGTAGTCAGTCTGAGTCTCATGATACTGATTCGCTACCGGGAGGCTACGTGCTACCGTGAGCGCACAAAAGCTATGAACAGTATCGTTTCCCTCGGGGTCGGTCTCTGTCGTCGAAAAGGCAAAGAGCATTCCATCAATTGGGGAGCATCCTGCCAAACTGCTGAGCGTGTTGTAGGTGTAGTTTGTCGAAAAGCTATGTTGGCCAGGAACACTGCCCGGCAAGCCATCGGTTTCAGTTCGCGACTGAACGGCATGGCAGATTCCGTTGCACCTGGTTGTTTTTACGGGCGCGTTCTCTCCACTCGTCATTGGAGCGTAGGTATAGCTGATTGTGCCGCCGCTCGGCGTGGTGATGGATTGAAGATCAGGCCCGGAGTATGTAAACTGCCACGATGTATTATTGGGCAGCGTTATAGATGCGATCGCCCAGCCAGTGGCATTTATATCGATAGCCGGGTCCTGCACAGCAAGCGTATTTGGTACCCAGGACACCGAATTGTAAATCAGCGTGTAGTTGATCTTGTAAGTTACCAGCTGCCCGTTTGGGCCGGGCACTGGCCAGTTGACTGTGTACTGGTTTAACGGCCCTTGGGCCCATTGATACATCGTCGATTGCATCGCGACGATGTCGGGGATTACGCGATTAATGGAATCAACATATTGCGGCGGATTTGAGCTATATAGTGACTGAATATCGGAGAATGGAGTTCCCTGGGTCGACCAATATCCTGTCCAATACCATGGACCGCGCGTGATCTTGTTTCCGAATAGATCTTGCTCTGTCGACATGATTGCTCGAGGAATCAAGGTCTGATTCCCCGAGGCGGAGTTACCGCCCCCGTTATAGCTTTGATTTCCCGAAGGCACGGGAAAAGAAACTATTTGATTTGTGTATTGGATTCCCGTAGGAGAGTAGAGGGTGCCCATGCGAAGCCCGCTTGTAGCCTTCACAATGGCGCCAGTGGCATCGGTGATCCAATCGGCCGTGGAGGGTATGCCCACTGTAGCCCCCATCCCAAAATTCTCTGGAGCGAACGGGTAAGAACCCTCGCCAGCGCCACTCGGAGCGAACATGTATCCAGAGCCATCGGATGCACGATACTTTCCCGGGGAATAGGGGTCTGCGTCGGATTCTAACTCGTGAGTCGTTCCGGACGGATCGATGAGGCTATAGTCGTATCCTGCACCAATGACGTTGGGGTTACCGTCGACGGTCTCAAACATGTAGTTTGCTTGCCCTCGGACGATCCCTCCTCCGAACGAAGACGTGACGTAGGCTCCAAAAATCCCGTCGACATAAGGCTGGTCTTCCGCCAGCCACACGTCTTCCCACGTGCAGGCAGCCCCATCTTGTGGATAGGTCCCACCGTAGTTGTTCCCGCATAGAGTGTCGTTGCTCGACTGTGGCGGCGACCTCTGGACGAGATAAGGAAGCACACTTTGTATTGGCTGCTGAAACACGCCACCGGGCGGCGACGTGTCATATCGACTGGTGTAGGTCATGCAAATCATCGCAGCCCCGTTTTGACCGTCGACGAATTGGCCCGCGCCGTTAGGCTGTCCAAGCGCATCGCAACCGGTCACAGCCTGAGAGTAGGGTGCATTATTCAGCTCAACTGAAAACGCCAACGGCGGGAGTGCACCTAGTTGCGGAAATGAAACCAAGGGGATGTTAAGCATCAGATTTCCCGACGCAAGATCGACCGTATCGATGGCCCCGCCTGTGTAGGAGCCGTACGGTTTAGCCTCTACGTCCTTGATATCTTGTGCAGAGCAAGCCGATGAGGCAATCGCAAGACAAAGAAAAGCTGTAGCGTGGAAACGGTTCATCGTACGGTCTCCTGGTCGAAGGTCGAAGGATCAAATCCTGGATTGGGCTTAAGCGAAACAAAGCTCCAGGTCTGCCTCTGACCTCTAGCGCTCACGCCGAGCAAAACCGGAACCGTTATGCCGTCCTCATTCGCATACTTCAAAAAGAAGATTTCTCGCCATGTGACCGAAGAGTCTCCAATCATCTCCATCTGATATCTCACCGTGATTGGAAGACCGGTGGTCGCCGAAATCTTCCATTGCTGTTCTGGAATCTGCGCCCCCGGCAAACCTCCGTTACGAAAGACATCTATGCAAATTTGGTCGGCCTTACAGTTCTGAAGGGATGAGATCTTTAAGCTATATTCATGGCGCCGCAGCATCACTTCGGCAGCTGCCGCTGGCAGTCGAGGTACAAGTGTTCTCGCTTGATCGAATTCAGGAATGGACGTTTGGGAATTTCCAGCGGACGAAAAGCTTGGCACACCATTGTGGTCTTCTGGAGCTGTCTTCTGCCCTTCGAGCCTTCGTCGATAGCGGGTCGTATTCAGTGACCAATCATCGAGAAGCCTTATGACGTGCGGTGCAGTCTCTCCGCGTGTCAGCACTGAAAAGCTTTCCTCGGCAGAGTGAAGATTCCTCCATACCGCCGCTCCACCCGACTCAACCAGAACCTTCTCCATTGCCTGGGCGGCTGCTGGATCGCTCTGGAGAGGCGCAGCCGGTGCCGGCGGTCCTGCCTGGCTCGGATTGACTGCTTGTGCTGCCGAAAAGTGCAGCGCGCTTGTGAAAACATAACAAGCCAATAGAATTACAGAGCGACTGAAGCATGCTGCGCTCCGAATAAAGTCCCTAGACATGAGTCATGGCTCCGTCGAATCCCGGACTGCGTTGCGGCAGTGTGACCGAAGCGTCACAAAGCCGCGCAGATCCGCGACATATATTCCGGTCTATCGTTGATGGTTTTACGAGTTGTTATATCTCGTAGACGATAAGCACACTACATTGCTGCGGGACCTGAAGTTCCTCTAAGTAGTCAACCGTTGGCTGGGTGCCGTGAAACCTTTTTCTGTGACCAAGCCAATCTACAGCTAATTTGCGATTTGTCAACAGAATATTTTGGCAGGATGGGATTTAGTGCAAGTTCCCTTTGCTGCCCAGCAATGCGGCCTCTTTTGATCAACCCCCTACGGATCCCATCTATCTTCGAGTCACTGCTACAACGGAGTCGATTGGTGGCTCCGTCTGGCACCGAATACGGATACCAAATTCTCTATAACCGCCACTCTCCCCGCTCCTGGATCGCCGCGTGCATGGCGTCGGGGGCAAGGTCCAACTCGCCGGGCCAGGAGACGGCACCGTAATCAAGTGCGACTTGCGCGAACAGAGATGGGTCACGGAGTACTGCGAAGACCCCAGCCGCTGGAGAATGCACCAGGACGGACATGTCAACCACTCCGGCAAGGCCATCGGCGAATGCAACCCGCAGACGGAACCCCGAAAGAGCTTCGACTTCGATCACGCTCCAGGGCGAGCGCGGTGCGCATTCCGGCATGGCTAGGGTAGCGGGTGAATCTTCTTGGGGATGTGATTCTGTACGCATAGCTCCCAGTCCTCCATGAGTTCGGTACGGTGTAGTTCGATCCACTCCAGCACGAGGCCCGTCGCGCGGTAGGGCAACTTGCCCTCGATGATAGCAGAGGTCCGGATGTCTTACACAGCCTCAAATTCCGCATAGACGGCATGCAAGTGCGGGGGAACATGGTCGCCGAAGTACATGCGAATCACTATCCCGTAGAACCTACTAATTGTTGGCAATTCCATCTCCAATTCAAGAAACTGCGTGAGGTAACAGTCTTACGGCTATTCTTGAGACCCCAGGGGATCGGGCCGACCTATACGTCATCCCAAGGCTGCCCTTGGGCACTACAACTGAGTTCAAGATCAAGCTTCATCGATGTAGATCAGCCATCGCTTTTTGCACAAACAGGTTGACGTGGTAAAGACAGTCCTTTAACTCGTCCAAGCCATTGACGGCGCATTCGGCCGCCGGTGGCACCGTCACTGCTCGGTCAGCCGCTTTAAGTATTCTCATCGTCAGTCTTGCAATTTTCAGGACTACCTGTGAGTTTATCCCTCGGGAACCGAGCGGGGAAAATTGAAGCGCGGCACCCCACTCACCCAGCGGTTTCGTCTGACCGCGAGTGAGTCTTGTGGGGGTGCCATAGGGCCGAAGGTCCGGCCTTGCGCTGTGTTCCTGCGAGCTGAGCACACGGGCATCGAAGCGTCAGCAGGAATCTTGACTTGATTGAAATCGGAAAAAAACTCAAGGAGCGAAGCTATGCGCTCCGTCTTAGCTTGTCGTCACTGATGGCATTGACCAGTTCCGGCCCCGCCGTGACTTCGCTCGGGACCATCGCCGGCGTGGGAACGCTGCGCCCCAGGCTTGCAGCCCGTGCGCAGAACTTCTTGACCGAACGCGGACCTGAGACCTCGATCGCCTTGTAGGGCCGGAACCAGTTGGGATACACGTCGGCCATCAATCCGAATCTCCCCTGAAGGCAGTTGTGACAGAGGAAGCCAGACTTTGCGCCAGTCTCCAAAAGCGGCACACAGAGTATGGGACCATCGCCAGTCCCCTTCCCTGCCCCAGTGTCAAACTTGTGCGCGGGGCGCCCGTGAGGCCTTTGCCGCCTCGCCCTGAGGTAGAAGTCTTCAATCTGATCCAGAGTTTTATCGAAATCCTCGTTCAGAAAGACCCGGTCGAATTGGGAGGATGCGGCAACTTCCTGCTGATAACCAGCGATGCGAGACTGGCTGTTTGGGCAGTTCCGCTCAGCGATCCGCGCCGCCGCGGCAGCTGCCGATGATGGCTGGATGAAGATGCTGATGGAGTTCGAGAGGCGCCGCCGAAGGGCGAGGGCACCGCCACCCGTGAGGATGAGAGCACGATCGCACAGTCCTGCCAAGACGTTCCGTGGAATCCCATAGCTTTCCGTATAAGTCTCGGCGCACTCAATCAGTGCGCCAGCCCGGTTCATCTCAGCAAATTGCTCGGGGGAGACAAAGTGATAATCCTCGCCCGATACTTCACCAGGTCTTGGCAGCCGAGTAGTGACGGTAATTGCTCTGATTAAGAACGGAACGCGGTTCACAAGTGCCCGCGTCAAAGTTGTTTTGCCACTGCCGGAGGGGCCAGCGACGAGAAGTACTGTACCCGACATTGAGGCTCCTTCCGTTATTCTACACAGTGGTAGTGGTATATCATCGTGAAAAGAAGAAGAAAGACGCAAAACGGCCGCTCTCACGAAAGAGCGGCCGTAGCGAACCAAAGTCGATTTATAGGGGTCTGTAGTCGATTTATTGGGTTGAATAGGGACTCTCCGAGGAGACAATCCCGTTCGACACAACCCCCACAAACCCGGAGGTCACGTCAAATCTGTGTAAATTCTACCATATGTCCGATGCTCCTTTTCGTTTTGCCGGGTTTGGCGATAGGTTGCATTGGTATATTTGACACTTCTGCTTCTAAAAGGTTGCCTCTGCTTGAAGCACGAAGGTGGTACGTGGACGGTGTGCTAAGTCGTCCACGCTACTGGTTTTAGGCTGCGCGCTTCTCGATCGCAGGGACAACCTGCATATCGAGGGCGATACGATAGAGTTTCTGAAACGTTGGTATCGTTTTCAGATCCTGCAGTCCGTGGCGAAGCAGTAGGGTCCGCAGTGCCGACTCATGCGTGTGCCCCGCGACTTCCCTGACTTTGGTCAGGAGAGCAACGGCCGCATTTAGCTTGTCGGTGGCCAGCCCAAACTTCTCTCCCTTGATCTCGCCGCTGTCCAACTTTTCCCCCAGGGTTTCGAGGATGTTGTTAGCCAGAGCGATTCCGAGAACGGTTTCGTGCATTTTACGTGCTGCACGAAATTTCTTCTCTGGCTCGCTGATGGAGTGGACCTGGGCCTGCTGACGCGGCACGGAGACGGCTGTGGCTGTTGCGGCCGGTTGCGCCGGAGTCGATTGAGCGACGGCGGGTTGTTCCACTGCGACTGCTGCTACCACAGGCGCTGCTTGCTGGGGCTGCGCGCTTTGGGAGCGAGCGACCTGCTGCTGTGCAGCTGCCGTCGTCGGCCGATTCGTGGCCGGCGCCGTATTTGGCTTTGGACGTGTGCCTGCAGGGAGCGCCCATCCCGGCAGATCCGGCAACTTCGTCGGATTGCCACGATCATCGAGCGGAACCCACAGTACGCTTCCAAGGTCTTTGAATCGGTAGAAGTACTCGCCCAACCCAAACATCGACGCTGCACGCTTTTTGGCCTGCGCCTCGGCGCGCGTCACAGCGTTGTCGTCGTCTGCCCACATCTCGCCAGTCGAGGCCTTCTTACCAATTCCGAAGAGATCGAGGGTTGCAATGATGGTGACCTTCCCGGTGGGGACGCACTTCCCTGCCCTCATCCGCGTAAGTCCGACTGTCGTTTCGCTGGACAGCTCAAAGGCCCACCCAGCCGGCGAGAATACCTCGTTCAGCCTGGCGGTGTACGCGCGGGGGTCGGCATAGGGAGCAACGCAGCCCTTTTTCCCGTCTTGCGTTTTTTGCGTGACGCGCCACTTTACGTCGGAGATGGCGAACGGCTGGCTCAGATGATCGAGCAGGGCCTTAGCTTCTTCGGGCGTATAGACAAAACTGGCCATAATTGGCGTCTCCTTCGGAGCACTTACAAAAGGTAAAGGCGGCCACGGATCGACGAGATGAGTCCGTAGTCGTCGTCGAGGTTAGACAGCATTTCACTGGTTAGCTTTCGATGTCTAGCCTGTGTAGAAGAACTGACATGGGCCACAGCTAGTGATTAGCTGTGGCCCATTGGTATGGAGCCGGTTTTCAGCTTTTCGAACCTAATTTACAGGCATGTGAGTGAGGGCCAGCGTTGTGCCGTTGATAACCGTCGTTTCGGAATCCTCAGCGGCATAGATCAGGTTGGTTGTTGGGTCAACCGTGACGCCGTTTGGAAAGTCCGGAAGAACTACGATGCCGGTAACCGTATTACTGATACCGCTGATCATCGTGATGGAGTGGTCGTTCTGGTACGCGTTCGGACCATTCCCATCCACCAGGCACATTGCAACGTAGATCATCTGTGTAACCGGATTTATCGCAATGGCGCCAGGACGGTTGCCAACAGGCGTCCCGCCTAAGGGGATAGTCGCTGTCACTTGGTTCGTAGAGCCGTTGACGACGACGACCGCATTGTTGGTCAAGACGTAAACGGTGTTCGTTATTTCGTCAGCAACCACACCCATATTGCCAGTAATGGCAATATTCTGCACCAGAGTGTTCTCGCTGCCGTTGATAACTGCGAGCACGTCCTGAGACACGCCGGCAACCGCGGTCTGCCCTGTCGCGTAGACCGTATTGGTCAGCGTGTTGACCGCAACTCCCGTTTGAGAGCCTCCTACTGGTATCTGAGCGTCAACTTTGTAGGTGGTTCCGTCAAGGACATACAGGTTATTGGCGGTTCCGTCGGTCAGCCAGTCGAGAACGTACACCCGATTCGTTACAGAATTGGATGCAACGCCGAGCGGGTGCCCTACGCCGTTCGGATAGTTTCCCGTGGAAAACTGAATGGTATTCGCGCTGTTTATGGCTCCGTCGATCACCGACAGGTTACCGCTGGTGTAGTCGGTAACGTAGACATTGTTTGTCACTGCATTGACGGCAATGCCTGTCGGCCACACTCCATCGGGATCAACCGAAACGGTTGCCTCGGTGCTGTTGGTTGTATCGTCAAAGACGGAGACGGTGTCCGCTCCGCCGTTCGGTACATAAAATCGGTGCGTCGTCGGGTTAACTGCTACTGCCATCGGCGTAACCGCCTCGGGCTTGAGTGGCGTTGTTGCGGTCGAGCCGCAGCCCGTCAAAACTACCAGGCTGGTCAATCCGATCAGTGCAACAGCGATAGTACGGGTGGTACCTTTGAGCGCGTTCATTGTGTTCTCCGTGAAAAATCGTATTCGTGAAACGGTTGGGGCAAGCAGACGTGTTTTGGCCCAGAGCTTCGGCGATGAGCTCGAGGTCGTAAATTAGGAAAGTGGGGGGGCGATCGAATGGCAAGCCAACCCTCTGTGCCTCTGAAACCTACGGGGTAATGGCGTAACTAGCGAATGGTCGTCTTGCCTTACCTAAACTCAACTATACCACTGCCACTTTTCTAAAGTGGAAGTTTCCATGGGTGGTTCCGCTCAATGTAGGGTGGGGCTTTTCGGAGGTCCGACTACTAGCTTTCGACCGATCTTGATGTGGCCAGGATCGTCCTGGTCCACGCGGTGATGAATAGGCGGGTGACATTGTGCTGAAGCGGCATCCCCTACATATAAAACGGAGTCCGCGATCGGTTTTGGACTCCCCGCTTCCCTCTCCAGCTTTCGTCTCCTACTAAGCCCCTTCTGTTGTGGGGTATCATTCTCTAAGTTCCGCAGCGCCCTGTCTCGGGGTACGTCCCCGGGCGCAGCCAGACGAGAACCGCTGCATCACCGATGCCACGTGTCTCAAACTCCAGACTGGCGGGTGGGAGTCCGCGGGTTTGGACGAAGGCCGGACAACTGAATGGAGATCCTGGCACCTCACATCAAAGCAACCGGGGCGACCCTAGCAGAAAGAACTGCTTCACCGTGGCCCAGTCGAGCGGCACGAGCATGTGGGGCATTGGATCCTTCTCTGCGTCGCTGAAAAAAGTCAGCGACTTGAGGATGTGAACCTTATTGAAGTGGGTCTGCGCGAACTTCTGATCGAAGAGGCGCAGAATCTCCTTGAGACCGTACTGCTTCGCACATAGGTAAAGGTCTACGAAGTCGCGCTTGGTACCGCGGCCCGCAACAGCACTCACCTTCATGCACGCGATGTCACGCGGGTCGGCAACCTCAACTTCGAGGAAGGGCATGGTTGGGAAGAGTAGAGGGTAGACATAACCCAGAAAGCTGACTTTGGTTTCCTGGACCGTGGCGTGCAACGTATGCGGGGCCTTTGCAGCCAGTGCGAAGCCCTCGAGTGCCTGGATACGCTGGAGGAGCATCTCTTCATCGAAGAGCTCTTTCGCAAAGAAGTCCAGATCGAGGGAGAGCCGATGGCCGAATTGCAGTGCAAGTGCGGTCCCTCCGGCGAGGTAGAAACGGTCAAGGACCCGAGCGTCCCGGAGTGCGCATAGCGATGCTTCAGTTGTGGCGGGGATCACCTTCCGGTGCCACGTCTCGTGTTCGTGATTGGTCATGGCAGTGTCCCTGGGTGAGTTAATGTGTGGTGGTTAGAGGCTTCCGTTGAGCGCCGCAACCTCACGAGACGGGACGCCATACACGAGCGCCCAGAAGGTGGCCGACTTCTCAGAAAGGCGCCGCTCAGTTGAGAGCACGCGGCGGATATCCCCTTCCGGGAAAGTCTGCCGCAGCCATGACACTGCATCCTCGTCGCCCAACTCCAAGACTCGAAAGATCGTGTAGTCGGGATAGGCCTCTGGCGTGAAGGCGTCAAGGTTGGTATCCCAGAATAGCTTGTATAAGTTGCTAGGCATCATACAGTTACCATTATATTACGGCGTCAGTTGGAGTTGAACTCTACGCAGAGCTTCACTCGCTATAACAGCGCTGAGGGGAATTCCACCCCTCATTGCAGGGTTACCCCAGACGGGGAAGCCTGAAGCACGGGTGGCCATTCGCCATGCACACGGGAGGTATCGCTACAACTACCCTTTCACCGAATGCCTGATTGGGCGTGCAGGCCTTCACAGCTTTGAGGCTATTCAGTCGGCGCATAGTGCCGGACGGGCCCGCGCCAACTTCTCAAGCACGGCTGGGTTTTCGGTGAAGGGATACAGACGAACCCCCACGGTAGCCTCCTTTGGACACGGGTTGGGTCTGACGGGTTGAATTATTGAATCTTCACGTTGCGAGGCTTGATGCCAAGCGCTTTGCGCACAAAGTCAGCTAGGCCCAATTCTCGAAAGAACCGCTCCCAACGAAACGAGTCGGCAGCGGTTCCCGCCATGATGCGATTGAAGTCGTTCGATGCCATCTCGTCTCCAGTGGTGCGGTGAGGACTACGCCGTGGCCGTAATGGCATCGGGGACTACGTCAGCCTCCGGTGTTCCAGTGCAAATCTCGGCGTGGATCGGGCAATTCAGAACGCCGGTCATCTTCGCGATGTTCTGGCAGTAGTCGCAGGCGTGGTTTTCTGTCCACCACGGTTCAACGAGGAATGACGATGCTTCCTGGCTCCAGTACATGGCTTTCGGAATCGGGAGCATCTCCTCGAACTGTCTCAACTCCTCTTCGCCCCAACCGCGCCGCTCACACGTCTCGGCCCACCGCTTCTTGGCAGCGACATACTTTGCGTGGAGCCACAGGACAAACTCCGCGTAGAACTCGGGGGTCCAGCGTGCCTGATGATCTTTGTGGCTGTGAACGACGGCGCCGCCCTGGCGCGAGAGGATGTTGCGTTGGAACGATGTGGGATCGCCGCAATGGTTGAATGTTGAGCGCATGTACTCGAGACCATGCGGCGTATTTCGATAGGTTTCGACACTGAAGATGTCGGCGTGGCCGATGACTTCATACGCGACCATGTCTTGGTAGCTGCACTGAAATTCGAAGCGGATTTGCATTGGGGTTGTCCTTTTAGGGTCGACGGGTTGCTCTGACGGTTGGGCGCCGTTTTCCCACAGGGGGGACACCCGCCCTGGGCGCGAAGGCGCGGGTGCTTGAGGCACGAGACGCTAGAAGTTGCAGACGGCGGCGCCGCGCATCTCGGAGACGATCTGAGTGATGGCGATGAGGACGAACGCAAGGGCGGAGGGCGCGAAGAGAACGTACATGGTTTGGGTTTCCTTTTAGTTTGGAGTTGCTTTTGAGGCAAGAAAAGAGCGACCACTTTTACATGGCCGCCCTCGTCAAACAAACGTTGATTTCTCAGAACGGGATCGAATCGTCCGAGATACCCTCGTCAGCGTAATCGGCTGCGTCGGGAGTCGTCGGTGTTGCAGAGGACTTGCTGGCGCCGCCCGGGATGCCGAGCAGTGAGAGTTCGTTGATCAGAATCTCGGTCTTGTAGTGCTTCTGGCCGGACTCCTTGTCTTCCCACGAGCGCGTCTGGATCTTGCCCTCGATGTGGAGCTGAGTGCCCTTCTTCACGTAGTCGCGGACGATCTCCGCGGTACGCTGGAACGCGACCAAGTTGTGCCACTCGGTCTTGTCCTGCCAGTTGCCCTGCGCGTCCTTCTGACGATCGGCGGTTGCGAGGGTGAAGTTGGCGATGACCATGCCGCTCTGTGCAGTACGAATCTCCGGCTCTTTGCCGCAATTACCGAGAAGAAAAACCTTATTTACGCCTTTTGCCATTGTGGTATCTCCCCCCTTAGGGAGTGTTGAACTATTGGGTTGTGGCCTTGCGGCTGTTGAATGAAAGGGGCTGGGACGAACCAGCCTCACGGTGAAGGTCTAGGCAGCTATTAGAAGTTCAAGCTGGTCCGGCTCTGCAAACGAAAAGCGGTCGATGAGGACTTGGGTAAGGTACTTGGTCTCACCCGAGCCTTTGTCCTCCCACTGTTTCAAGTGGTATTTGCCTTCGATGTCGATCTCGTTCCCTTTCCGGATTTGGTGACGAATGGTGAGTGCGAGCTCGCCACGCGCAACGATGTTGTAGCGCTTCTGGCGTGCCGTGTAGGCACCGGAACGATTCAGGCGACGCGTTGTCGTGGTGAGTGAAAAGGTTGCCGTGTACTGCCCTTGCAATGTTGCGCGAATGACCGGCGTATCGCTAACTTCGCCAGTCAAAACAACCCTTCCTGCCTCCTGCATATTGCCTCCCCAAAAAGTAAGAGGAGCCTCGAAGGCTCCTCTATGTCACGCTGGTTGTGAACTCGTTTCATTGCACCTGGATGTTGTTCGGGCGATCCCACATATCCTGGAACTTACTCTCGAAGGCTTGGGCAGCCAGCTTGTTTGTGAAGACTGCAGCAGAGTTGTCTTGACGCTTCTCGCCTGACGGGCTCCAGTTGGCGCTTCCCTCTCTGAGCCGGATACCATCGCTCCATTCCTTCAAATGCATCAAGTCGCTGCTGTGCTTCACTCGGATGGAGATGTTCGGTTCTGCGGCAAACCTGCGTGCGACGTACTGATCTCGTCGGCTCTCTTGTTCGTATTGCTGCTGGTCGCGGCAAATGCGAACCATGATCCCACGCTCGGCTGCGGCCGCTACTGCGTCTGCAAGGATGTGGTCGGTGAAGGCGTACATTGCAATGTCCAGGTGAGTGTGGGCATCGGTACTCGCAATCGCTTGTTCGTCCATCCGCTCAATGTTGGAGTCGGGGCTGTAGGCGAACGTGCTTCCTTGCGGGGGTGCAATCGCGGCCGAAACGGCCTTGCCCAGTTCGGGCATGTGCATCGACGTGAACGACGGGGTTGAATCGAGGATGTGGTTAAGAAACCCATGCCTAATGAAGCTCATAAGCACTGTGGCTATGCAGCCAAGGACGAGGTAGCGAGCGAGGTATCTCATTTACAAGGACCTTTCTTCCCATCAAGCCGCCGATGGCGCGGAAGCTTCAGACGGCGCCGCGGGTGGTTGAGGTGTTCCAAACTGGGTTGCGGCGCTTTTGCTGCGGCGCTGCGACTTGCTGCTGGTTGTCACAGCCGGCGTTACCGCGGCCGGTGATGCCGCGAGCGGGAGCGCTTCGTCAATAATCGGCTCTCCTTCTGCCACTGGCGGCCTTTCCGACTTCGACTTCGTTATCGGGGCGAGGGTGATTGGCTGCAGGGGGATACAGTGGGCGCGGCTGTTTTTCGGAGTCATTGCTCCTTTGCTGACCGCCTGAATGAGGGGAATCAGATTCTTGGGAAAGTCGATCGCTTCGCCAGAGTGGTCAAAGAATACTGGCTGCCTTGTAGCAGGTGCGAGGATGCCATTTTTGCCAAGGAACAAGACTTGACGCTCCATCGGCGGACGCGCGCCCTCTTTGGAGGCCGGAGCCAAATAGTGATGGGTGATGAGCAAATCACAGGAACTGCCATAGCGGAATATTTGGGCGCGGACGATCTCTTGTGAAATTACCCGGCGCTGAGTGGAGTTTGGAATTAGCGATTGAATTGGAATAGAAACGGCCAAGGGAGTTGAGACAACGCCCGCGAAGCCGATATAGTGGCCAACTTCTCCGTTGCAGCCCCCACCTTCTTCCCCGGCGATCATCCAGCGTTTGTGCTTCTGTTGAAAGACTGGGGTGAGGTTGGGGCGAGCACCGAGACTAAGGCGTCTAAGCTCAAGTATCACCTTTCCGTGCATTGTCATGCCGAGCCCGCTGTTTCTCGCCGGCGCTCGGTTTGTTTCTTTTGCTCCTGTTTCCATGGATTGATCCTCCTCGGGGGCACGATACTTTCCACTCCAGAGTAACATAGACAGTGGTACTGGTATATTCGGCAGCGAGAATTAAGGATTAACCGCATAACCGGCCACCCTCGCAAAACGGGGGTGGCCTGCAATTCGGTTTATTGAGTATTCGTGCGCTTTTTGGGGTATGGGATCGGTTTATAGGGGTGTTTCTCGGAGCCACCCAAACAGAGTGGTCCGTCCGACGTGAACCCGCAACCAAGGGTCACATCAAACATTTATGGCTACCATATATACGTTGTCCTTTTGGATGGCCGCGGTACTGGTTGGCAATAGGCGGGAGTCGCGGTGGCGATTCATCTCCTTCCACCTGGGTTACAGGCCAAAGGTCGGATCAGAATCGCCGCGCGGGAGGGAATCCACAGGCGTCGCGGATGTCGTCTTTCGTGCATCCAGCCCAGCATTTGTAGAATTGCGGATCAGACCTCTTGATGGCCAGGTTGTCCCGGCCGCGGTCCTTTCCTCCTTTTTCGCATGATGGGCATTGCGCCCACATGTTCCGGCTGTCTCTTCTGCGGATGTTTACGTGTTGGGTTATGTCGAATGCAGGACGTCTGGATCCGACTGAGGGGATATAGGCGGAGACTGGAGGAGGAGGTTCATCGACACTGGGCATCGTAATTCCCTCTGTCCGGGCTTCAAGCTCGGTGAGGGTCAAACGGCGTGCGTTCCGAATCAGGTCAAACTGCGCGGGCATGTTGCTGCTCACCCGGTCGAACCAGTAGCGGTTGGAAGTGGCACGATGTACGCCCAGTGGACCTCGGATGGCGTTTCCATAGAAGCCCTCTTCGAGGCGGTCCTGTTTGGGAAATATCTCGAGGCCCTCGACCTCGTGATTGAAGCCCTTGATGGGGACACCAATGCTGAGTGCAAGGGTATAAACGAGAGTCCGACACAGGGATGCAGGAAGTGGCTCCGCGGCAAATATCCAGAGGTGACCTCCGCGCCGGCTCTTTTCGAGCAGTGCTTCGATCCCCTCCTGCTTCAAATCTTGCTGGACAGCCGCAAGATCAGAAAACGCCTTGTTGTGGTCTGCATCTATAGCGATCCATTTGCACATTGAGTGCTCTGGTTCAATCGCATACAGGCTGATGGTTTTCAGCCCTGCCAGATGCAGTTCGACATCCTTCGGAGTCAAGGACAGTTTTACATCCGTCCTTTTATCTTTGGGAGCGTAGTAGGAATACTTGCCATTGGGCGCCGGCGTGTGACGTTGCACCAGGTAGGCGTAACGATTCACAACAAACCAGTTCCAGTAGTCCTCCACCATCTGAGAAGAGACAGGCAGAATTTCTACCTGTCTCTTCGGGGGGATGTAGGGGGCTACGGCTTCTGTCACGCCGTCACCAGACCCATGTGAGTCTCGCCGGCAGCATTGACTACGGCCTGGGGAACACGCGGACCGCGGTAACGGTTAGAGCGACGACGATTGCTGTTGTAGTTCAGGTTGTTTCCCTTCTCCACTATACCACTGCCACCCTTCACGGCCTGCGGAACTGGCTTTGAAGCCAGCGTCAACTTCGGAAGCTCGACAAATCGACCCAGATCGTAAGAGTGCACGACGTAGTCGAACATCGAGGAGTGAAAGGTGTCTTGATCGGCGAAGGTCACCATGGAAAAAGCGCGGCGAATCTCGTCGTAGATGTAGAAGGCGCCGGTGCCAGGCTGTCCCGGAATCGCCATCAAGATGAGGAGGCCTGAACCGCCCTCGTAGACGCGTTCTGCGCGGCCTTCCGAGCTGAGGAGAAAAGCCTCCAGAACCTGCCAGCGGGAGGAACGGCGGCTGATCGCGTTTAGGCTGTCGGCTGCGCAAATGGGATACAGGCTCATTGGCCCGAACGGGGTGCGAGAAAGAGAAGTCGACATGATGGGTCTCCAGAAAGTGGATGGCCGCCCGAAGGCGGCTTGGGTGAAGATGCGAGAGGTGTTTATGCAGCTTGAGTCCGAACGTAGTGCTCGGGTGGCTGTCTACGAGTGAAGCACTCGGCGCCCGTTGAGGCTGCCGATCGTTGGGCCGACGACAAAGACGCGCGTAGCCGGGGGTGCAATGGGCTGAGTCGCGACCGGGTAGGCGGGCGTTACTGCCGGGCGGGGGGCGAGCAGCTTCGTGTGTGTCATACACGCAGCTGCTACGCCAAGTTGAGATGCTTCGTACTGCCTCCAAAAGCCGGGTCTTGATCCACGCATGAGAGTTCTCCTTGGTGCTTGATGGCTCCTTTACGCGGAGTCAGCGGTTGGTTTTACCTTGTGTTAGGCCCCGCCTTGAAGCCGGCGTGCAATTTGGGTTAGCCGTCGCGCTATCGCGAGGCCAAGATCTGACAGCATGTTTTATGGGGTGTAGAGGCTGCCCACCAGCAACCCCGCCGAGACGCAGGTGAGGCGGGACATTCCAATCAATTGCAACGTTTGAGAGTCACCCGCGGAGTACAACTCAACGCTGGGGCGTATTTCGGAATTGTGGTGCGATCGCGTACGCACCACCCCTGCTACTGCAAGAGGACGGAATAGTCTGTATTCGAGGAGTCACTCACTTTTGACTCATTGGTGGGAGGCTGGGCCTCAGTTGTCAAGGATCGTTTTCCGCTTGGAAGCTGATGAGCGGCGGAATAGCTGCAGGTGTGTGAATGCCGTCCGAACGCGCTGGCTGTGGCACAACGATGTTTGGAGGCCGGATTAGGGCTTGGTTGGTGATCGCAGGATGCTCGTACTTCAACACCTGATAGATCAGCACCATGACTATAGGAAAGAAGAGAAAGCCAAAGAACAGTCCTCGCCAGAAATACGACTTCCAGTGTGGAATGCCCTTGCTACTGGCGATGATCCCTGGCACAGCCCCGAACATGAAGAGCAGTGTTGGGATCGCCTCAATAAGTGGTATCCACCACGGAACGTCGGGGTCTTTGGGCTTGCCCACTGGGTGTGGACGTATGTTTGATCCGGGAACCCAACTTCGAGCCATTGGGTGGCGATGGTGCAACTGCGCGGTGGCCGGGTAGGCGACCACCGCAAGAGATGCACTGAAGAGTAGGAGGATTAGGAGCGATCTCCTGAACATGGCTGTAACTTAGTTCCAGCCAGACGGTGTGGCTACCAGCCTGCCAGGCAGCGCACAAACCGCACGAGGGGCTTTGATTGCCATCGGCTTGTCGCCACTCAGGACAGCAGTGCGCGGCATGCACGATGCAACGAGGGACGTCTGTTGAGCTTCATATTTCCGCCAAAAACCGGGCTTGGGTCCACGCATGAGAAATCTCCTGAATTGCGGTCGAACGGTTGAATTGCGTTGAGGTGTGAGCCGCTCCGGATGACGAGCCGGCGGGATATGGCGATGAAAGATCGGGGAATGTCCAGAAAAATGGCAGCTCCCATAGAGGCAAGCTGCCGGAGGTGGATCACTCGTGTTTCCGCTGGACAGCGGACTTGATTTGCGGAGCCTATGGCTCGACGCAAGAAGGGTGGGGTCGAATTGAGAGGCTCGACCCTCAAAGCCAGGGTGGTGGGAAAGTGTGACCAATGCAGATTGCTAGGTCAGCGGAGGCGAAACTTATTATCGCGAAGCCGCGATCACTGTCCCTGACGAAGGAACATTGGTCCAGCCATGCGACGGATTCCAAAGACTGGAACCTCAAGCGGCGTGGTAAAGGGTGGCAAACACACAAACGACGAAAAAGCAGACTGCCAAAGTGGTTTTCATCGGGCTATCCTTGGTGGTTGGGGTGTGCTCAGATGGGCAATCCTTAGACATTCCATCCGAAGCTTGTGAGCGTGGAAGCTACTGTACGGTCGTCCGACTTTCGACAATCTTCTGTAGTTCCGCCCGAACCGGGCCCATACCGCGGCCATCTTCAAATTGGAGGCCCTTTTCTGCGGTTGCAATCGCGATGTCGACGTTGCCCTTGGCCATCAACTTTTTGGCGATGTCGAGGCGAACGAGGCTACAGAGTAAATTCGAGTTGTACTTTATAAGCTTCATGTGGACTGCTCCTTTGGGACTGTGGGTCGTTTTGCGTGTGGCTGACGATCAACGAAAACCGCCAGAATGGGAAATACTGGAGTTCAAGAGGTGAACCCGGCCGCGTCGGTCTGGTCCTGGGTCGGGTTGTGGAGAATCTGAACGGCATTTGGTTGAGTCCTCGCCGGCTGACGAACCGGTGGGTAGATTGGTAAAAGTGGGGAGCATCCACAAAGCGAGGAAGGAGAGCGGTCCCAGTGAAAGCGGACCGCCCCATGAAGCACTCGGTTGCCGTGGACGCGGCTTCGGTTTGCGGAGCCATTGGCTCAACGCAAGATGTCTAAAGGCGGAGCAATGCTCAACGCGCTGGGGGGAGTTCAGGGACGCTTATTGCACAAGGACAAGCATCCCTGATCCTGGTTGCAGCTAGTCGACAAACGACACAGCTGGCAGATGGGCGTAGAGATTGGGTTTGAAGAAACCCGCTTCCACAATCGCGCCATGAAGCTTCCTGCCGTAACGTGCGGCGAGAACTCCCAAGGCAAATACAACCGGTGCAGTGCATCGGACTAGGAAAAGATGATGTGACATCTCGCTCCTAGCTGGCAGCCGTTGCTGAGGTTCGAGCCGCCACCGTCGCCAGCTTGAAAACGGCTGGATAGTGTGGCGAGGCGACCGGCAGCCCGACTTTCAGGCGATCGTACTTTTTCCAAAATGGCGCTACAGAATTTCGCATAAGCACAGATTCCTTTTGATTGGGGTTGCGGTTGTGAGCAAACGCGATGGGGCGTCGGCTGCAAAAAGGCGCCTTGCCATCCTCGAATGTTGCCCAGTGCGGGGAGAGTGCTGAACCTGCCGCCTGGATCGCGACTGGCTAATTTTGAGCGAAAAGAAAGGGCCCCAGGAAAGAGGGCCCAAAAGGAATCGATATGCGAAACTGCAACTGACTAGGGCGTGTTCACACTAGCGCAGGGCTTCGATGATGAGGGTGAAGGTGAGGAAGCCGAGGAAGAGGACATCGAGTTTCTCGAAGCGAGAGAAGATTCTGCGGAAGCCTTTGAGCCTT
>Ga0302189_10000829_pt1 | contig 27065 bp, 15 predicted proteins | sample II_Bog_E2_2_FD_194551 | JGI IMG/M metagenome (GOLD analysis project Ga0302189, IMG submission 194551) | Peat permafrost microbial communities from Stordalen Mire near Abisko, Sweden - II_Bog_E2_2 | ecosystem: Environmental > Terrestrial > Soil > Wetlands > Peat | place: Sweden: Abisko...
AGGATCCGTCTCTCAAGCTTCTGCTCGAGCGCATCGGCTTTACCAACGTCATTCATCTCGACGAGCTTGAAACCATCTCCGCAGGCGATGTTTCCATCACCGGCCTTCCCTTCCTCGGCGAGCATGCCGACCTCGACATCCGCTGCAAGCTTGCCTATCTCGTGCGCCTCGGCCGCCACTCCCTCATCTTTGCGGCAGACTCCTGCAATCTCGAACCCAAGCTCTACGAATACGTGCACCGGTTGGTTGGCGATGTCGATGTGCTCTTCCTCGGCATGGAGTGCGATGGGGCTCCACTCACCTGGGTTTACGGCCCTCTCATCACACGTCGCGTACAGCGCACCATGGATCAGTCCCGACGTCTATCCGGCTCCAACTTTAAGCGCGGCATTGACATTGTTCGCCGCTTCAACTGCAAACAGGTTTACGTCTACGCCATGGGACAGGAGCCGTGGCTCAACTACATCATGAGCAAGAAGTACAGCGAAGACTCCAGTCCCATCGTCGAGTCCAATGCCCTGCTGGCCGACTGCGCCATGCGCGGCATCGTCGCTGAAAGACTATTCGGCGAGAAAGAGATCCTCCTTCCTGACTAACCGCGCAACCCGCGAGCTTTCACCAGACAATGAGCGAATTGATGAACGAAGTAACAAAGAACGGAACCTTCCTGGATGTCGACGAGCACGGCAACCTCATCTCCGATGCCGCCTTTGACAAGATCGTGTCTCCATGGCGCGAAGCAGTCGATTATGCCCGCCAGCTTGAAGTGCAGCGCCTCGGAGATCGCCTGCACAGTCTTTACCTGCGCGGATCAGTGCCTCGCGGATCCGCGCTCCTCGGCCGCTCGGATCTCGACCTCTTCGCCGTGCTTTTCGACGACAACAGCGCCGCGCCCACAACGCCGCCGCGGTTCGACGACTTTCTCAGCCGCTTCCCTTTTGTCGCAAGCATCGAAAGCTCGCACATCACTCTAGCCAATGTTCACGGCCCTTTTCACTACTATCGCTTCGTCATGAAGGTATCCGCTGTCTGCATCCATGGGGAAGATCTGCTGCCGCAAATCCAACCCTACACAACAGACGCCCCTATAGCCGAAGAGTGGTTTCGCATCTTCCCTCACCTCGTCGATCAGTTCGTCTTTGACTTCAAAGAGTCCAGCAACGACGACACAAAGAAACGCCTATGCCACGACATCATGAAGGCCTTCCTGCGCGCCGGCATGCTCCTCGTAATGAGGCGTCAGCGCGCCTACACCCGCGACCTGTACCCGTCTTACCAATGCTTCTCAAAGTATTACCTGGAGCAAGAGCCCGCCATGCGTCGCTGTCTCGAACTCGCAGTCAACCCTGAATCCGATGGGCCCAGATTGCTGCCCTTCGTAACCGACTTTGCCAAGTGGATGCAGCACGCAACAGAAGCCGAGTTCGGCGCGCTCGAACTGCTTCCCGCCTCACTCGTGCGCTAATGTCAACGGAGGCAGCAGGTGAGCAGTATGAATCGAGAGCCGGAAAAACCGTACATTTGCCCTATGAGCACTGGCCTCGAAGCGCGCCCAACTCTTGACCGCCGTTATCGTTGCCATGCAACTCGGGCATACGTTATCATCCACAAGAACCATCGGCAGCGGTCCAAGATAGTTCTTGCTGCACTTCTCTCCCCACGTGTTCAGAATTGCAGATTAATGAAAGCTGGCCACCGCCAGTCGAGGCAAAAATGAAGAAGACAACTTACCTCCTGGGTCTGGCGTCCGGTGTGGTTCTGGCGCTCAACTGGAAACCTATTCTGAAAGAGAGCATCAAGGTCGGGGTCAAAGTTGGCCGTGAAGTGAAACGTGTCTCTGCTGAAACGCTGGAAGACCTGGAAGACGCAAAAGCTGAAGCCATGCATGACCTGGAAGAAGAAGAAAAAGCCGCACGTGAAAATGCAAAGCATGCGGCCGGCCATCAGAGCCCGGGCGCAGCATAGATATAAAAAAGACGGCTTCCCGTCCAATCCGACGTGCACCTGGCACCCTCCCGCAGCAGCCCGGGCTTCCGGTCGCAAAAGCGAGGCCGCGTTCTGTCCACGCGACCAACACCAACCCCCGCGAATGCCAGTTTTCTTCGCCCCACGCAACCTCTAAACAAATAACTTAATTCCAGATAAATATTTGACCCTATTTCTGTTGCTGATGGAATTAATTGCGTGTTAATCTTCTTACTCATGAAGGCTTCCCCGCCGCCGAACAAAGAGGTAAAGCCGAGCCGAAAAACCAAGGCTCCGGCTGTGGGCGCCCCTCAGTTGAAAAAGGAACAGACGCCGCAGTCAACCACGCGAGTGGAGGGCGTTATCCTCAGCCCAAAAGGAGAGACGGTCATGGTCCAAGTGCAGGATGCAAATCTCGTAAACGGAACCCCCATTCTCAACGGTGTTAAAGCGGCCGGCGAGGTATTCGCGTTCCCCGGCGCAAGCCTGGTCATCGACGGCAACGTTAAAGGTGCGGCACTGCACATCGCAGGCGCCGCCGCGGCTCGCGTCCTACTCGGACCAGTCGGCTGGTTTTATTTCGCAGCGGACTCGTTCTCAAAGTCCGTCAGCGGGAAAAACCTCCACGAGTACTTCATTCCCACCAAGACAACCTAACGGGTCGAGAAACCTGCCTGCCCGAAGTTGCCGCCATACGAAACGCCACTTGCTATTGTCCCTATTCTCGTGGCTCATGAAACACCGACCCTCCGGTCCGCTCAGACAGAGACAAGCAGCCGGAGGGTCTTCTATCTCTGTCCAGCAGTCAACGGCCCCTCCATAAAGATGCTCCCACCTGAACGCCGATCTCTCATCGTGATGCATCCGCAAGGCAGCCACATAGGCTCGTCCCCATTCGTCAACTCAATGCTGGCAAAGACCAGGCACTCCGCCGGGGAGGAATAGCGCTCGATGCAGCCTGCGCCAGAGTTAGTCCTGCGATCCTCAATCCCCGGACGCGAACGATGGGAAGTGGAGAGCCTCAAGGGCAGAATTGCCCTGGCGGCCGCCCTTGAAAAAGCGTTGCGCGCCGAAAAGGGAGTAACGCATGCCCGCGTCAACCCGGCCACCGGCAGGGTTCTCATTGAATTCCACGTCGACGTTGACGTCTCATGCAAATCGCTGATCATCACGCATCTCGAAACGGTCGTCATCGAGGGGACAGTTCTACCGCCTGCAAAAACCGGCGGCAACGCGCTCGTACGGCTCCTGCGCGGCTCGCCTATATCCGCAAGGCATATCATTGCGCTGGCGCTCTCCGTCGCCACCCAACTCGTCGCAACCGCACGCCGCGTCACACTCATCTCAACCATCAATGTCGCGCTCAACTCCGGCGGAATGGCGGTCGCGACGGGACCGAGCATCGGTGGCATGACCGCTCTCCTCGCCGTTCTCGTGGCCGTTGAAAGCGTCCTCGATTACTTCCGGACCGTTGCCTGGTCCAGGCTTGCCCGCGAGACCGAGCGCCGCATTCGCGAGCCGCTCATCCGGCATATCGAGCATCAGGACGTTGTGTTCTTCGAGCGTCAGGGTACGGGCCGCCTCATGAGCCTGGTTGTCGATGACACGGCACAGATTGGCCGCTTCGTCGAGACCATTGGCGATAGCCTCATCGAAAGCGTCATGAGTATCACCTGGGCCGGAGGCATGCTGCTTTGGATCGCGCCCAGCCTCTTCGGCTTGGCGGCTCTTCCTCTGCCCCTGGTCATATTGGCAGCGCGGGCCATCGGGCCCATGGTAACCAAGCGCACCAAGGCCGCAAGCACCGCGTCCGGAACTTATAGCCAGCAACTGAGCAACAGCCTCGCCGGCATTATCGACGTCAAGAACTTCACTGCGGAAGATCATGAAACAGCTCGGCTGTCTCACCAGGGCCGCCACGTCGATGAAACCACGGTGCGAGCCGATTCCGCTTCTTCCATCCAGTACCAGGCCGTGCAAGGCATCTTCGGCGCCGGCTTCACGTTTGCCATTGGATATGCGGGCGCGCTTGTTCTAAGCGGCGAAGTCCTGCCTGACCGCACCCTGCACGTCCTGTACTGGTTCCCGAATTTGATGAGCTCCCTCGCCAGCCTGCAGGGAGTTCTCCGGCAATACCATTCCGCGGTTCGCGCCGCGCAGAACATCCTCGATGTTATGGACGCGCAACCGAAGATCGTCAGCGGTCCGCTTCATCTGCCCGCAAAATCCGTTCCCTTTGACATTACCTTTGACTCCGTCAGCTTCTCCTATCAACCCGGCGTCCATGTATTGAAGAATGTGTCCTGCACCGTAGAGCCCGGAAAGATGCTGGCGATCGTTGGCCCCACCGGTTCCGGCAAAAGTACGCTCCTGCGCCTGCTCCTGCGCCACTATGAGGTGGACCATGGATCGATTCTGGTCAACGGCATCGACATCCGTGAGCTTGACCTCCGTGACCTCCGCGGCGCCATCAGCGTCGTCGGTCAGGATGTTTATCTCTTCGAAGGCACAGTCCAGGAAAATGTACTCTATGGCCGCCCCAACGCAACCGTCGAAGAGCTCGACGACGCCCTCCGCAATTCCGGCGCTACCGGCTTCCTCGCCGATTTGCCCGCCGGTGCAAAATCCAACGTGGGCGAGCGCGGGCAGCGTCTCTCGGGCGGCCAACGTCAGCGCATCGCCATTGCCCGAGCCCTGCTTAAGGACGCACCCGTACTCGCCCTCGACGAGGCCACATCCCAACTCGATTACGAAACCGAGGGCATTGTTCAGCGTTCCATCCACAATTCAGCCAGAGGCCGGACGCTCCTGGTCGTAGCGCACCGCTTGTCCACCATTCGACACGCCGACGAGATCATCGTTCTCGAAAGCGGCCAGATCTGCGAGCGAGGCACCCACGACGACCTCATTCGCGCAGGCGGCCTCTATGCGTCTTTGTGGCGCTTGCAGAATGGCACCTCTTACGACATCTTCGACGGGAGTGCGTAAAACCGGAGCGTCGCTGCTACTTTCTCGGGAACCGGTCACTGAGGCAATTCCGATGCTGAGCCACGGCAAAGTTCATATTTGGCGGGTTTCCCTCGACCCACCCGTGGCCGATCTCGAGGACCATCTCGCGTCATGGCGTGCAATACTGTCGGACGAGGAACTCTGTCGATCCGAAACATTCCGTTTAGAGAAATTGCGCCACGATTACATTGCATCGCATGCGGCGCTGCGAATTGTATTGGGCTATTGCCTGGGAGTCTCGCCAGCTTCCGTGAAATATGCCAGCGAGCCGGTTTCCAGAAACCTATCTGGATCGGCGAGCGCGGCCACCACCAAGCCGGCGCTTCTGCTCGCCGGAGACTGGGGAAATCAGCCGGCGAGCCTGCATTTCAATCTCAGTCATACAAGAGGGGCAGCTTTGATCGGTGTTGCCATCGGGCGCGAATTGGGAGTCGACATTGAGTGGCACCGCCCTCTCGATGATCTACACTCTATGGCGCAAAACGTGATGTCGAAATTGGAATTTAAGCAGTGGCTGGCGATGCCGTCCATTGAACAAACAAGAGGCTTCTACAACGTTTGGACACGTAAAGAAGCGTACCTCAAGGCAATTGGCCTTGGACTTTATCAAAGCCTTCAGGAAGTTACCGTACCCGTCTCGGCGTCTCCGATCGAATCGCAACCGGATGAGCCTTTTCTGGTCCATGATGATCGCGATACAGGCAATTGGACTCTTCGAGACATTCCGGAAAACGAAGGATATTCCGCATCCGTTTGCTGCGAAGGCAGTGGAACGTTCGATCTCGCAATCGAGGTTTTAAACATGAATCTCCTCTCTTCGGAGCCAATCCAAGCAAGAGCGCGCGTAATGACGCAAGCGGAATCCTGACAGGGTTACGGCTTCAGGAATTGATCGTGGCCGATGAGCGTAAGGCTCCAGGCGTGCCGGCTCAGGCGTAGCACTCATCTGGGGCTTCGCTACTCGGTCGAGTAGCGGATTTCGAGAGTGCGAATGCGATAGCAGGAGTAAGTCAGAACTACGGCAATCAACCCCAGCAGCCCCGCGGTAGCTACCCACCTCGGCACCGCTTCGGTTTCAACCGTGAGTAAAGCAAAGATGCCTTCAGCGCCGACAGTGACCGGCATCAGGTGTCGAAGATACGAAGCCACGCTGATTTTCTGAAGTAGAGACGGAAGCACCGGATTGATTGTCTCCCATCCCAGCACCAGCATCGCGGCCGGCGTAGGGTTCCTGAACATCATGCTCAGCAGCAGAAACACAGCGCCATATCCCAGGCAGGCAAGCACGATGATCAGCAGATAAGCTTCCAGTTGACCCATGCCCGGCCCATTGAAAATGTAATCGCGGCCGGCCGCACCAAAGCCGACATACATCAACGCAAAATCGGCGGCGACCGCGCTTCCGAACAGGAATACCGCGCTGATCGAACCAGCCGCAAATTTTGCCAGCAGCAGGACCTCGCGCCGGACAGGAGAGAGCAGGTAGAAGTGCAGGCTGCGCTCAATCATTTCTCCACGAATCAGCCGAGAAAAAATCCCCAGGCACCCGAAGAAAACTCCCAGCCGGATGTAATAGAGCTGAACAATGCCTGCCAATATATTGGTGTCCTCACTCATTTGAAACGAAGGGTGTTTATCGGCCAGTAAGTGAATAAGCATGATGGCGGTCGGAAGGAAGGCCAGGCAATAGATCCACGTCGCTTTCCAGGAAAAGAGGTTCCGTCTCAATTCAATGCGCGTCAAACGCTGCGCCTGCATCCACCAAAGGCCCCACGGCTGTTTGGCAATCTCTCTCGCACGATCGGCTAATCGCATTTTAGTCACGATGGGCTCCCATCCTTGCCAATCAGATATTCGTAAATAGCATTGGCATCGTCGTCTGCCGGAGCAACCGCATCAATCTTGACCAGACCATCCGCCGCAATGCCGTTGAGCATGGAATAGAACTGGTCGATATCCGCGGTGCGCAGAAAGACGCCTTTCCCATCAGCATGCAACCTGGCTTCGACACAGTGATTGATGGCGAACATCTTCGAGGCCAGCACCTCTGGCCGGTCACAGCGAATCAGCACCTGCATCGGCTTCTCGTGCACTTCCTGCCGTACCTGGTGAATGTTCCCCTCCGCGATCAGGTATCCGCCGGTTATCAGGATCACTCGATCGGAGATCCGGTCGACCTCGTCGAGAATATGGCTAGAGATCAGTACATGCATTCCCTGGCGGCTCAGTTCTTCAAACAGCGCAATCGATTCCGCGCGTGCCATTGGATCCAGTCCGTTCAGTGGCTCGTCGAGCACCAAAACCCGCGGATGATGAGCAATCGCCTGGGCCAGCCGGATCTTCTGCCGCATTCCCTTGCTGTAGCCGGCAATCTTTCGCCATGCTGCATCGCCAAGTTGCACTCGTTCAATGGCCTGTTGCGCAAGATCGACGGCCATGGCCTCTTCCATCCCATGGAGCATCAGACCGTCCAGTACAAACTGCCATCCGGTCAGCCCTCGAGGGAAGAAATCGAACTGCGTGCAATATCCCAAAATACTGAACAGCTCCAACTGGTCCGAAGGCGCAAGTCCGAGAACAGAAATGTGCCCATTCGAAGGCTGAACCAATCCGGTCATCAGGTTCATGATCGTGGTCTTTCCCGAGCCATTGGGTCCGACGAGCGTCGTGATCCCAGGCGGAATCGACAGCGAGATCCGATTCACTCCCAGAACCTCGCCGTAGAACTTCGACACGTCTTCGAAAATGATCCTGTCATTCATCCCCGGACCACCTCGCGCGCCCTGATCCGCTTGTTCAGCATGCCGGCGCACACAAGAACGGCGAGCGACAGCATCACCGCAATAGCCAGTGTCGGCACTGAAAACCGCTCATCGAAGGGTGCCGGAGCGCCGAGCAGTCTTTGCCACAGGTTCGACATCATGACCGGTACGTTCAGTAGCAGTCCCCACTTTGTGCGCAGCACCGCGCTTACGATGGCTCCGATGCCAGCCGGCACAAAAACTGCGGCAAAGATGACGCCCGTCGCCATCACCCTCCACTTCACCCATGAAGACAGTGCGAGGCCAAGGAGCGAGAGAAAGGCAATCCAGATCACCGATCCCGCCAGCAAGCCAAACGCGATCTGAAGATTGCTCATTGCCCAGGGTTGAGAACTCGAGTATCCCTGGAAGACAAAGAGCAGGAGGCAAGGCAGCCACGTCACCAGTGACAGCGACCCGAAGAGCGCAATGAATTTGCCAAACACGTAACCGAATCGCGAAATGGGATGGCTCAGCAGAATCGGCAAAGCATTATCGGCCAGGTCGAGGGTAATCATCCGTGGAGCAATCCAAGAGGCCAGAACCAGTGCGAGCCATGATTGAGTCGCAAGGACCTTCAGGAAAAACCTGGCATCGATCGCAAGCGTTTCCGGACCGCGTCCTCCAATAAGCGCCCTGGCCACCGGGTTATCGACAATGTAAATCACCAGCAAAGACAGGATGCACGGAAGCAGGCAGAAAATGAAAAGCCCCACCGTTATCTTCGACGACCAAGCCTCTTCAAACGCATAGCGGGCCAGCACCAGAACGCGTGTCCACACCGGCGTCACAGTGCCTGTATACGCTGTGTAATTGCGCTTATAGACTGCCATTCGCGGTCCTTCCCTGCTCGTTGTCCATTGCTCGCAGAAAAATGTCTTCGAGAGAATCGCGCCGCTGATTCATGCGCCGAATCTGAACTCCCTGATCGGCGGCAATGACATAGAGATCGCGCGCCTCAATGTTGTCGGGAATTACGAGCTTGATGCGGCCGCCGGGGAATATTGCGCATTCGCAGCCGAGGCCGCGGATGCTTACGGAAAAGCGCTCGGTAGCGCCGACTGTTTCCAGTTCGATGAAGCTTCGATTTGACCGGCGCTCTTCTTCGATGTTGCACAGCGAGGCAATGCGGCCGTTCTTCAGGATCAGGACTTCATCGCACGTCTCATCAATGTCGCGCAGCAGATGCGACGAGATAAGCAGCCGTATGCTGCCCTCCTGGCGAATATCTTTGATGAGTTGAATCATCCGCTGGCGGGCTACGGGATCGAGGCCGTTTGTGGGTTCGTCGAGGATCAGCAATTTTGGCCCATGCGCAAGCGCCTGCGCCAACTTCACCAGCTGCTTCATTCCCAGCGAATAGGTATTCACCTTGCGGTAGCGCACCTCGCCCAGTCCCACATAGAAAAGGGCCTCATGCGCCCGTTCCAACGCGATTCTCGACGGCAGGCCGGAGAGCTCTGCCATATACCGGACGAAGCGGACGCCGCTCATATTTCCAATGAACGAATCGTTCTCAGGCATGAAACCGATACTGCCGCGAATCTGCGCCCTGTCTTTGTGCGCGTCCAGGCCAAACACGCTGGCCTTCCCTTTTGAAGGCAAATGAAACCCCAGCAGCGTATTGATCAGAGTGGATTTCCCCGCGCCATTCGGGCCAAGCAGGCCAATCGCCTGCCCCCGCAACTCTCCCGTGAGGTTATCGAGCACGGTCCGGTTCGCAAGCCGGACTTCTACCCCATCAAGATCAATCACGCCCATGTCACTCTCTTACGCTCGTAATGGCATTCTTGTTCCCCGAGTGGATCAAAGTTTCCAGAGTCAGGAAGTCAAAGCCAAAAAGACGGCTGTCGCTGGCGGCTACGATCCGGTTCTGTTCCCCCCGCGCACAAACCACGGTGGGCCTCGCATCCGCAGCCAGTTTGCGTACGGCATCGGCCGTCTCTCCACTGACTTGACTCAGCAATGGCGTCAACACCGGGCTCAGGTTCTGGTAAGCCACCGCGGAGTAGTTTTCATTCTCATCCTTTGGAAGCAGTGCCTTAAAGGCTGCGGAATTTGCCAGCGAATTACCGGTGGAATAAGTCTGCATCGCCTGGATCAGCAGCGCTCGGCTAGGCGCCACAATCATGTACCCGTCCGCATAGGTGTATTGAGCCACAACATTGCCCGTGACTGTGTCGTGGATGGAGTAATAACGTTGACCACCGGAGTCGCTGGCCTCAATCTCGATGGAGTGTTTCGCGTCTGCGCTGGTCTGTTTGCGAATCGCATCGGCAAGCCGTTCCAGAGTCTGTTCAAGGCGGTCTGAGTCGTTGACTTCAATCACGGCTTTCCATGAAGGTGTCGGCAGCACAGGGCCATCGAGCGAGAGCAGGAAGTCCCCGCCGAGGTTAGCGGCCAGGTCGTCGCGGATGTTGATTTGCAGTTTCTCTTCAAGCGCTGTGAACCCATTTTGCTGGGAATCGCCGTCTGGAACAGTCATTGCGATCAGATCGTCGACAATGGACTTGGGGTCTTTTGAAAGCGCTGCAACGGCAACGGCCGCATTGGGAGTGACAAAGTTCAGCGACCCGATTGGCGCAGGTGCAGCCAGCCATGAAACAACCCCTTGCCGTGTGCCTGAGAATTGCAGGTTAACCCGATTCTCGGGCAACCCGTTCACCTCGCGATGCTCTGCAATCAGGTAGCTCGCGTTCTCGATTCCACTCTTCTCTATCGCCTCGCCGGCGCGTTTTGTGGCATGCATTTCTTTCGCCTGCGTATCCATGATCTGGCGAAGATGCGCCGCCAGAATAATTCCCGCGCCGCGCCCGTACGCAGCCGAAATCTGCCTGCCGAAATCACTTGTCCCGAAGCCGCTGGCGCCGGCGTTCAGCTGCGCGTTGATCAGCGTCAGGGTCGCGGCACTATTTGAGAAAATTGCTTCGTGTTCTCTGACCACCGCATAAACACTGCGATTGTCCTTCAGTTTTTTACCGGTTCCGCTTAGCGATGACTGATCGAGCAAGGTGATTCCAAGTTTCGAATTCGAAGCTGGGAATTGCTGCTTCAACAAGTCATCAAGGCCGCCTTGTTTCACATCCGCAATAATCGCGAATCCTGAATTCTTCGCCTGCCCGCTCCCCACAATCACAACTTCGTCGCCTAGATACTTGCTCATCTGGTGAATCTTTTCCACCGTCGCATCAAGATCGGCCGCATTGTTTGCATGTCCACTGTTCCACCACTCCGCGAGCGCCGGGCTCTGCTTCAACTGGTCATGGAATGTCTGGTTTGCCTCACTCAGAAAATCGCCGAGATTGGGCACGCTGATATAGAGCGCGGTGTTTGCTGGAACGCGGTCAAGCAAATCGCTGCTATACCTTGGCTGCGGAAATGGGATCTTTTCGATCTGTTGCCGCAACTCCGCGAACTGCGAAAGTAGCACGAGGTATTTATCGCGATCGTGACTCCAGGCAATCTGCTCGGAAAGTGGCTCGGAGCTAAGGTTGTCATTGGTCGACACCTGGTTGCCCGCTGTTGCCACAGTATCAATGCCCGCATGGAACACGTGCACCGTGCCCTGAAGGACTGCAACGCGCGAGCCCTTCAAGCCGGCGTTTACTGAGAAAACAGTTCCCGTCACTGCGACCCGGCAATCAGGCGTCCTTACGTACAGATGGCCTGAAGTGCGCTTGGCGGCTTCGACAATCACCGCTCCATTCGCAACCGTGACCGTCATGTTGCGCCCTCTTGCACCCACGCCGACAACGCTCCGCTCGTTCACCTCAATCGTCGATCCATCCGTCAACTGCAGCACCGCATGCCCCCCGGCGCTTGTTCTCAAGGTTTCGCCCTCGCCCAGTTTCTCTCCTGGCGAAAGCCGATGATCGCCGGCATCGGAAATCCGATAGGCTGCTCCGTCGATGGATCGCACCTCGGCACGCACTCCGGGCGGCACCTGCCAATAGGCCTGGTAGACAAGGAAGACAGTGACCAGCAGCGCGATGGCGGACGCCGATGCCCATCCAAACACCTGGGGACGCCACGCAAACACGCGCCCAGGCTTCGGAGCCGTCCAATCCAGGACCGCCGTGCCTAACCTTCCGCTGAACTGGCGACTGCAATCCCTGCAGTCGTGCAGGTGAGCTTCGATCAGCAATGCGCGCGCTGGCGAAAGCGTGCCGGCCCGATAAGTTCCGAAGAGACCCTGCACGTCATCGCAACTCGTGATGGCGTCCACTCGTGATGCAGTTACACTATCGATCCCGAGCCTGTCCGCCACGCGCCGGGCTGAAACGGCTATCTCCTCAGCTCCCGGCTCATCGGCCTGAAGTGCCTGGACCGCGGTTCTCAAACGCGTCTCATCCTGTTTCATCGTTTTCCCCGTTCCAATTCTGAAAGTCGCTTCTTCAATCTTGAGCGCGCGTTGTATAGTGTCACAGCCACAACAGCCTGCGAGGTACCCATTAACGCCGCAATTTCCCGGTTCCCGTGTTCTTCAACATAGCGAAGGATGAACATTTCAACCGCCCGGGTCGGCAATTCGCTGATCGCAATCCGCAATAGTGCGCCAAGTTCTCTGCCCGACGCTTCGGTTTCCGGCGAGCTGCCCGCCCCCGCCGCCTGTGCGTATTCAGCGGATTCGAGCGGCTCAGTCTGGGCGCTTCTCCGCTGCCTCAGCAGGTCAAGTGCTCCATTAATGGCTGCCTTATACAGATAGCTGCCGGCATTCGTCACCGGACCATCCGCTCGTGCGAGGCGCAGAAACACTGCCTGCGCCACGTCTTCCGCATCGGCCATGTTACCGGTGACGCGATAAGCTGCGGTGAGCACACGCCTGTGATGCTCTCCAAAGAGCAGGGACAGCTCGGTCGCTGGAAATGTCGCAGTGCATGCAGCCACGGGAACACCTTCTGAACTGTTCATAGAGATGACGCTTCAACTCGAAATTTATTAATCCACTCGAGGGGGGTTACGTTCACAATCATCCAAACGTTCCGTTCGGAGGGACTTAACGGAGGAAACGGTAGCACGCTCAATCGCCATGACCCGCTCGCAAGCGAGTCCACAAAGGTCTACGTCGAATAACGCAAACTTAATAGGATTGGAACAAGAGCGGGCGGGGCGCCCATTGTGCAATTTGAACCAAGCGGGAGTCGCCTGTCTAACCGTCGGGTGAAAGCGAGCGTCCTTAAATGGGAGAGATGCGCCGGACGGTCACAAAGAAACCTTCCGGTTCGGTCCTCTCAATTGAATCCATTTCATGTCGTAGAATGTGGACGCGAATACCAACTCCATCAACTGCAAAGCGAGTCGCACGAAGTCGGATCCGTCGTAAAGCTCAAGTCTGTTCAGCAGAAATAGGTGCTTTTGGCGTTCAGAATCAGGATGGGAGTGTATCGAGGTGCCGGAATGGCGAATCGTTACAGATGATTTATGGAACTCCGTTGTCCGAGAGATCGCAAATCGTCAGGGCAGGGCAGGCCAGAGAAAAGGTCGCTTGAATCGCACTGAGGCAAGCCGTAAATATTTTGCCCCCGGGCTCATATTCTGCGAAAAGTGTCAAAGGAAATACAGAGCATTTCGCACTCTTCGAGATGGTGTTCGCTATGCTTGCGCTGACGGGAGAATCGAGAAGTGTTCTAAAAACGTCAGCATTCTGCTCACGATACTTGAAACCCAAATGATACAGGCCATCCCGAAGGCGCTCTTACTCCAACTGGATTGGGCCACGGTTTCATTCTGTTGTTTGTAAACTGCGCCTTCAGTTCGCTCACTGCTCCGGCTGGGTCACGGAAGAGCGGCTCAAGCACACCCCATTCGCCCGTCTTCAATTGAAGAAGCCTTCGAATTAATGCGCATCCTCTTCCAACTCGATGGCGTCAACGCTCGCGTAATTGACATCCGGGACGAAAGAGATGATTAGCTTGCCTTGGGCGTTTGGCCGCAATCCGTTATACGTTTTGATCAATGCTTGTCCGGAACCCGCTTCCTTCACGATATCCAGTTTCCGAGCCAAGGCAACGCCATTGCAGTAGACATCGAAGACACGGCTGCCGATGCCTCCGGTCTTCGATACGTTGGAACCCCAGTATTTTTCTGAAAAGTATAGAGTCAGCTTATAACTTCCCTCATCCACAGGTAGAGCGTAATTGAAGTTGCCGTACCGCTCGCCGGCAAAGAGTCCTGGCTCCGGTGTGCCGGAGACCACAACCTTATCCTCCGCGAGCTGTCCACTACTGAAGTAGATATCCGGCATCCACAAGTTGCCCACCTTGTCCACGAAGAAGCTGTTCTGCGCGACCATGCGAATTGGCCGCAAGCGATGCTCCAGGCCGGGAACGATCTCAATTGCGTTGATGATAGGCAAGCCTAATGAGCCGGTAAAATCAAGGTGAAGATAGCCGTCCTTATTTGGAGTTATGTCTCGAAACACGCGCACGTCGGCGGTGTTCGCGCCCGCATCCGAGACAATGTCGAAATGACTCAGCAGCGGTTGCCCGTTGAGTTGAACGTCGAATACACGGCTGTTCTCTCCGCCTCCCAGCGTGCTGGTTGGGGTGTACGTAGTCTCGGCAAAGTGAAGACGCATTTCGTAAACCCCCGGAGCGAGAGGAATCTTGTAGGTGAAGACTCCCGACCTCGCTGTGAGATACAACTCCGGGTTGCGCGTCCGGGCAATATGCTGGTTCGGGAGTTCCGTAACAAAGCCGCCGGTGAAGTATCGATCTCCTGTCCACTCATTTCCTTCCGCGTCTTTGAACACAGAGCGCGAGTATCCGCATCGGATGCGCACCTCCGGTCCGGATAACGTGGTAATGGAAGACGATGTTGAAGCAGGGGGAGCGTTATTGTGGATCCCATAACGGACGTGACTGAACCACCACATTCCCAACGCGGCGGCTGAGGCTATGGTCAGAATCGCGCCGATGGCCAGGATTGTTAGCCGGTCATGCGGAAGCTTGTCCGCCCGAGCCTGAGGATCGAACGGCAAATAGCTCAAATCTTCCTGAACCAGGCTTGCTTCTGGAGCCGATGGCGGCTCTTCGATCTCGATCCCACCTTCCTTGCTTGCCGTTTCTCCCATTGAAGCCGAATCAGGCAATCGGTCTGATGGCGGGATTTGGGAAATCCGGTCGATGAATTGGGGGCGATAATGTCCGGTCGCCACCACGATCTCTATAGACTGATTCGCGCCTTCTCGCTCATAGAAGTCACGCAACTTCTTCCGCAGCCGAAATACCTCTACCCGAACGATGGAATCGGTGGCAGGATCGAAGGATTGAGAGCGGCCAAACACATCCGTCGCGATCGAATACTCCTTGATGGCATCGATGCTGCCTTCAAAATGTCGTTCGCAGATGTATTTGAGGAGGCTAGCCATCCGTGGCTTGCTCTCGAATACCCCAGATGCCAGCACAGCGTGGAGCGCGGCCCGTTCCCTGGCCACGCGCTCCGGGTCAATGTGCCCATGATCCGCGTGCGCAGGATGAGGAACCGTTCCCTGAGTTGTCATAACTGGAAAGCTCTCCACTACGCTACAGTCGCCGGAGTTCAACCCGGCCCTTCATGTTCAACCGCGCCATTTTCGTCGATTTCCGCACGATTCCAGGGCTTCCCGCCATCCAGGCCGAAATGTTCGGCCAAATATCAAACTTCTCAGACAACAATGTAACGTCCGTTGTAACTCTCCTGCAACCGCGCGGTAACAGGGAGAACGTTTCGCAGCATCTTCCGGCAGCCTAGAGTCGCTAACGGCTCGCTGAGATGAGCCCATTCTCCGTTGGAAGGATTCCCCATGGCGCACAAGTCAACCCAGTTCAGTGTTTTCAATCTGTTCCGTTTCTTTGTCGTTCCGATGCTGCTCCTCTGCCTCGGAATGAATTTGGCCGCCCAGACGCAAGACTGGACACTGATATGGAGCGACAATTTCGCCGGCGCCGCTGGATCCGCGCCCAATCCGAACAACTGGACCCTGCAGCAGGGCCTCACGGCAGATGGTGCACAATCCTATAACTGCCTTTACGGCCAAACCACTAACGGGTGCAACCCGGCCACGCCAAACGTCTATCTCGACGGCAATAACCACCTGATTATCAAGGCCCTTGCGGCATCAGGAGCCCCGAACGGTGTCACCAGCGGGCGCCTTTTCACCAGCAATACCGCCAATACATCCTTCCTGTTCAGCACCCAGTACGGCCGCGTCGAAGCGGAGATGGTGTTGCCGGCAGGTAGCGGAAATCAGGGTGTGTGGCCGGCCTTCTGGATGCTCGGAACCAACATCGCCGCCGTCAACTGGCCGAGTTGCGGCGAGATGGACATCATGGAGTACATCGGTGCTGCGAACGAGACTCAAATCTACAGCACGCTCCACGGCCAGGCCTACGCCGACACGGGACTGGGCGTTCGCGACACACTAAGCGGCGGCTGGAGTGGCACGCATATCTTCGGCGCCATCTGGAGCCCCAACCAGATCAGCTTCTACGTCGACTCGATTACCAACATCATCGGAACGCTGACGCCGGACGATATTATGGCCAATCAATCCTGGGACAACGGCGGATTGGCGTCATGGCCCTTCAACAATCCCATGTTCATCATCCTCGACCTGAACATGGGCGGGCCGTTCCCCGGCAATGTCAGCGCCGCGACTACCTATCCACAGATTCTCCAGGTGAACTACGTCAACGTATACCAGGCAACCGCCCCGGCTCCGCCCACGGCCGTGACACCAACCGCAAACTCTCAAAGCCAGGTTACCCTGAATTGGACTGGAAGCACGAGCAGCGATGTCACCTACAACGTCTACCGCAGCCAGGTTTCCGGTGTCGGACCCCAAGCGCAGGCACAACCGAATCCAGCCACACTTCCGCAGACAAACCAGACGCTGATTGCGAACAATATCACGGCAACCACATATACAGATGCCAACCTGTCTCCCGGCCAGACTTACTACTACACGGTGACTGCCAGCGGCGAATACTCAGGCGAATCAGCCGCTTCGCAGGCACAGATCACTACTCCCGCCAGCGGTGTGGGAAGCAATGGCGGCGCAATTTATGTGAGCGCAGCCGGCTACAGTGGCACCGGCAACTACATCGTCAACTCACTGGTGAGCGGCGGGTTTACCAACGCTTTTACTGCTACCGTGAATACCAGCGGCGTCACTAATCCCGCACCGCAGGACGTGTATCATTCTGAGCGCTGGGGACCGCAGACCTGGACGATTGCGCATCTGACCCCCGGCGGCAGCTATAACGTTCGCATGCACTTTGCCGAGTCCGCGTGGACGGCAGCCGGTCAGCGTGAGTTCAACGTGCTGATCGACGGCGAACAGGTGCTGACCAACTTCGATATCTTTGCGACGGCCGGCGCGCAAAACAAGGTAATTACGGAAACCATCAACGCCATCGCGGATCGAAATGGAGTGATCTATCTCCAGTTAGCTCCAGGAGCAGCGGACCAGCCGGAAATTCGCGCGTTGGATGTAACTCCGTCAACGGGAGGCGTGGCCTACGGCGATGCTGCGGGCTCAACAACCTATGTGGCGATCGACTCAGGTGGTCCGGGGGGTGAGACCGCGACAGTAGGCACGTTCGATGCTGATGAAGATGCCGGAAGCTTCGGCCTGCCCGCCAACACAATCACCGCGGGCGGTGCAACCAACACCACGACGCAGGCCATCAGCACCACAGGCGTGACGAACCCTGCGCCCGAGGCAGTCTACGAGACAGAGCGGTACGGAGCCTTCGGTTACTTCTTCACCGGCCTGGTAGCAAATTCCACTTATACCGTTCGTCTCCACATGGCTGAAGGCGTTGCCGACTACAACACGGCCGGCCGTCGTGAATTCAACGTTGTCGTGAACGGAAACCAGGTCCTTACCAATTACGACATTTATGCCAATGCCGGCGCAATCGATCAGGCAGTCATTGCTCAAGTGACTGGCGTGTCCGACGAACACGGCATCCTTTCAGTGCAGTTCACCCTCGGCTATGACGACCTTCCGTCAATTCGAGGCATTGAAGTAATTCAGTCCTCCACGCCAACTGCGGCAACACCGACGTTCGGTCCGGCCGCAGGAACGTACACCAGCGCGCAGACGGTGACCATCAACGACACGACTTCCGGCGCGAAGATCTACTACACCACCAACGGAACTACTCCCACAACTTCATCCGCACTCTACTCCGCACCCATCACCGTCAGCGCGAGCGAAACCGTTGAAGCCATCGCCGCGGCCACCGGCTATAACAACAGCGCGGTTGGAACGGCGGCGTACACCATCTCGACGCCCACCGCGGCAACGCCCACTTTCAGCCCGGCCGCAGGATCGTATACAAGCGCGCAGACCGTGACCATCAGCGACACGACTCCCGGTGCCAAGATCTACTACACCACCAACGGAACTACTCCCACGACTTCTTCCGCGCTCTACTCCGCACCCATCACCGTTAGCGCGAGCGAAACCGTTGAAGCCATCGCCGCAGCCACCGGCTATAACAATAGTGCGATTGGAACGGCGGCGTACACCATCACAACAACGGGGGGTGGTACCGATATCCTGGACATAAGTTCCGGGGGGACCGCTGCTGGCTCCTACGTTGCCGATGAGTACGTTACAGGGGGAACTGCTTCCGCCACAGCATCGACAATCAGCACAGCGAACGTCACTAACCCGGCTCCCCAGGAGGTGTATCAACACCAGCGCTATGGCAACTTCACCTACACGCTCCCCGGGTTTACTGCGGGAACCACTTATGTGGTCCGGCTCCATTTCGACGAGTTCTATTGGACTGCGGCTGGCAAGCGCACATTCAATGTCCTGATCAATGGGACGCAGGTTCTGACTAACTTCGATGTTTTCGCCACGGCGGGTGGCGAGGATATCGCCGTTGCTGAACAGTTCAATGCTGTTGCGAATTCCTCCGGGCAGATCGTGATTCAGTTTGTCACGATTGTAGATAACGCCGAGATCAACGGAATTGAAATCGAAACTTCCGGAACAAGTCCAGCGGCAACGCCAACCTTCAGCCCCGGGGCGGGAACATACACCGGCGCGCAGACCGTGACCATCAGCGACACCACCGCTGGCGCGAAAATCTACTACACCACCAACGGCACCACGCCAACCACTTCGTCGACCCTCTATTCCGCGCCCATCACGGTCGGCGCAACAGAAACCCTCGAAGCCATCGCCGCGGCCACTGGATTTTCAAATAGCGCGGTCGCTACGGCGGCTTATACCATCTCGACACCAACCGCGGCCACGCCCACATTCAGCCCTGCCGCGGGATCCTATACGACCTCCCAGACCGTGACCATCAGCGACACCACCTCCGGTGCGAAAATCTACTACACCACCAACGGCACTACGCCAACCACGTCGTCGACCCTCTACTCCGCGCCTATCACGGTGAGCGCGACCGAGACCATCCAAGCCATTGCCGCGGCTTCCGGCTATAACAATAGCGCCATTGGAACAGCTGCTTACACCATCACTGCGGCGGGCGAAGGGCCATACGGCGGAACGCCCTGGGCCATTCCCGGCAAGGTGCTGGCTGAGAACTACGACACTGGCGGCCAGGGCGTTGGCTACAATGTCACGGCAGTCAATGGAACGGATAACAGCTATCGTTCCGACGGCGTGGACCTGGAAGTCACATCGGCCACTGGCGGCGGCAACAACATTGGCTGGACGGCTGCCGGACAATGGTTCCGGTACACGGTGAATGTTGCCACGGCCGGCACTTACACCGTAACCTTCGTGGTGGCCGCTCCAACCGCCGTCACCGATGGCTTCCACTTATCTAATTCGTCAGGCACCAACTTGAGCGGGCCGACCAACGTTCCTGCGACAGGCGGCTATCAAACGTGGGTGAATGTGACGGCTACGGTCACGTTGCCTGCAGGCAAGCAAGTCTTGACAATCAACCAGGACAACGCTGGCTGGAATATCTACTCGGCAACTTTTGCTGCAACGTCGTCAGGCGGAACGGACGTCTTAGATATAGCTGCCGGTGGAACCGGATCCGGCAGCTATGTGGCCGACGAGTACTTTACCGGCGGAACGGCTTCCTCTACCGCGGCGACAATCAGTACGGCGAACGTAACCAATCCGGCGCCCGAAGCCGTCTATCAATCTCAACGCTACGGCAACTTCACTTACACGCTCCCCGGATTTACAGCTGGAACCACGTACCTTGTCCGGCTGCACTTCGATGAGTTCTACTGGACAGCGGCAGGCAAACGGGAATTCAATGTCCTGATCAACGGCACACAGGTGTTGACTAACTTCGATATTTTCGCCACAGCAGGCGGCGAGAATATTGCGGTCGCCGAACAGTTCAATGCGGTTGCAAATTCATCTGGTCAGATCGTGATTCAGTTCGTCTCGGTCATCGATAACGCCGAGATCAATGGAATCGAAATCGAAACGTCCGGAGTCGCCAACGGTGGCGCGCCGGCAGCGCCCACCGGGTTGACAGCGACGGCCGCGTCCTCCAGCCAGATTAACCTGGCGTGGACGGCCAGCACTACATCCGACGTGGAATACGAAGTTTTTCAGAATGGGAGCCAGATTTCTACCGTCGGCACAACGACGTATTCCAGCACCGGCCTTACGGCATCCACAACCTATAGCTATACAGTAGAGGCTACCGACTCCTCTGGAACCTCGGGGGCGGACGGACCAGTGTCCGCCACAACACTGGCGGGAACAACGGGAGCTACGGCTCCCGTTACTTTTTTGACGGCAGTCGGTTCTTCATCCAAACAGATCGACCTGCGCTGGGTTGCGAGCACAACCTCGGCCCCCAATACTGCCCCGGTCAACTATGCCGTCTACCGTAGCACTACACCTAACTTTACTCCGTCATCTTCCAATCTGATGGGCACCACCATTGGCATCACCAACTATCTTGACAGCAATTATCCCGCTACACTTTCTCCTCCCGCAGGCCCCGGTGTGCAGCCCTCGACGACGTATTACTACCAGGTAGTCGCATCCACTCCCGCCGGAACTTCGACTGCAGCCACGGCTTCAGCCACATCACTTCCATCAGTCGCTTCAACTTCTGCTCCCACTGCTCTCACCGGATTGACCGCAATGGCACAGAGCGCCAACGAGATCGATCTGCTTTGGAACTCGACTAACTCGGGCGTGGGAACGGTGGTAACGACGTATTACATCTACCGGAGCACTGCGGCAACTTTCACGCCATCGAGCGGCAACCAGATAGGGACCACCAAGAGCAACTGGTTCCAGGATGAGTTGGTTTCTGCCTCGACTCGCTATTACTACCAGGTCCTGGCCAACAACTCGCTGGGAGTCTCGCCGTCCAGCACAATCGTCTCCGCGACAACACCTGCTCTCAACCCCAACTTATGGGGAGGCGCGCCGTTCTTCGACGGAAGCGGTATACCTGCCACACCTGCCGGGGATACCTTGATGGTCAAGTTCTTGAACCGGACGAACGGTAAGTACACCGACAGTCAGATCACTTATACGGCAACCATCAACGGAAGCACGGTGGATACTTCGATCGCGGCGAATCCGACCTATGCTATGGGCGCGAACTCGGCGGGGCGTATGTACTTCTTCCTGAATGACCCAACAGGCAATGAGGACAATACCGACTATTGGGACTTCATCGAGTTCACCGTTGGCGCCACTTCCATCAACATGGACACAACGCGGGTGGATGCGTTCGGCCTGAAGATAGCGTTCAATCTAACCTGCGGCGATGGCACGAATATTGCGCTCGGAGAAAATGAGGAGACATTCATGGAAGACAGGTCAGTTACCTTCCAACGCTATGCCAATGCGGTTCCTTCGACTGCGGGTGGCGACTTCCAGTCGGACCTGGTCTATGCTCCGTATCGGATCATCGAGCCGGGCGCTGCGGGTTTCAATGCCGGTGGTGCGGATCAGAATTACTATGCCAACTACATCTCGAGCATCTGGTCGTTCAACGGAATTACCATCCCGCAGGCGGGGCCCAATGGTTCAGGCTTACCGTCCAATCCGGACCTCTCCGCAGCTATCTTCCGGCACACCGCTCCTATCTCGGGTACACCGGAATTCAATTCCGCCGGCGATCTAACCAATCAAGGCATGTGGGGAAATCCAGCAAGCTTCTATCAGCAGGAACCATATGACCACTATGCGCAATGGATTGAAGCCCAGGCCGTCAATATGCAGCAATATGCGTTCCCGTACAACGATGCGGGCGGATATTCGAGCGATATAGGCTGCTCAAGCCCTAAAACTCTGTTGGTAGCAATAGGCTGGTAGGGGCCATCCCAGCCGTGCTGCAAGATTTATGGACGCTTCTCTCTGCATTTTATGAGGTGAGCGATGAAGAACAGATAGGGGTCACCATTGAGGCGGGCCCTTGGCAACTTCCCGCTGTTGGAGAATTTTGCTCATGAGCAACACCCTGACGGCAACAATATATCTACCCCCCATGAACGTTGATGGTGTGTCAGATATGTTGTGGCCCCTGCAGCCAGAAACTTCCAGGGCACGGAAGGGGTCAATCGCTACACCTCTATAAATGAATTCCAACAGGCGGGAGGGATTACCTGCGATAAGGTCCATTATCGTTGGTAATCTTCTTTCCGCTGAGCAGAAGATCTGTCCATCGTTGGGAATCCTCCAAATGCCTCTGAACCCGGTTGGGCCCGGTGCAGGACTTGCACCTATTACTACTTGGGTAACAGCATCCTGCCCTCTCATGCAGCGGCAGTTCTGTAAGGGATGAGGCCTAAGGCGCGGCACCCTCGATAGGATGCAGAACATCGTCAGGGGCGCCAGGCCATAAGCCGACTTTGGAATTGTGTTCATTTGAGTTTCAGCGATCCCGCTTTGAAGGGTACCTCTCGTTTGCCGGATTTCGGGGCCAGAGGGATCTGTGCTGCGGTTGTGACTGTTTAATCGCACGCAGGTTCAGCGCTATAATCACAATCGATAATCCCCTCCATGCTGATGAAGAATGATGATTCTTTTGAGCAGGCCCCCCCGTCACACGCAGGCACGGATGTGACGTCGCTTCTCCTCGCCTGGAGGTCAGGAGACAGGGATGCCCTTGATGGTCTGATGGCAGTGGTTTACCGGCAGCTTCATTTGCTGGCAGTTGGATACATGAGCCGGGAGCGTCCCGATCACACGCTGAGCGCCACCGCACTTGTGCATGAGGTGTACCTCAAGCTACTTTCCGCAGATATGGATCTCCAGGATCGTGCCCACTTCCTTGCCGTGGCGGCGTCGATCATGCGGCGGATTCTCATTGATAGGGCGCGAAGCTTGCACCGTGTAAAGCGCGGCAGCGGCGGCCAGAAGCTCTCGCTGCAAACTGTGGAATGTGTTTCGGCTCTGCTGGTCTACACCAATCCAGAGGAAGTGCTTTCACTTGACCAGGCGTTGAATCGGCTGCAGCAACAGGATGCGCGCAAAGCCCGGCTCATGGAAATGGTGTATTTTGGCGGCCTGAACTGCGATGAGGCGGCCCTGGTTCTGGAGGTGTCGGTGGCCACCGTGAATCGCGACCTGAGGCTGGCGAAAGCCTGGATGAAGCACGAGTTGAGAGGCGTAGCCGCCACGACCCGCGCCGAACCTTAAGGAGCGTTTTCAACCTTCATTTAGCCTGCTAGACTTGTCTCTTCATGAAAACCATTCTCTCCGACTCAGACTGGGCGCAGCTCCAGGAAATCTTCTCCGTGGCTGCAGAGCTGGAGTCCGCGGAACGGGATTCGTACCTCGACGACGTAGGCCGATCTTCTCCCGAACTGCGTGAGCGGGCGGTGGCGCTCCTGGCGACACTGGATTCTGAAACAGGAATGGGCAGGATTGTGGGCGCTGCGGCATTGCAGGCCGTAGAGTCGAAGCTGCCGTCCATAGGCGGAATGCTTGGTCCTTACCGCCTGACTGGCATAGTTGGCCGCGGCGGCATGGGCGTTGTGTATCGAGCGGTGCGGGCCGACGACGCCTATCGCAAGGATGTCGCGGTCAAGGTTGCGTCATTCGGCATGGATACGGCGGATCTGCGACGGCGTTTTGTGCGCGAACGCCAAATTCTGGCGAATCTGGAACATCCCAATATTGCGCGCATCATCGATGGGGGGACCACCGCTGAGGGCACGCCGTATGTGGTGATGGAGTTTGTCTCCGGCAAGCCAATCCACACCTGGTGCGTCGAGTCAAAACCGGATCGCCGCGCTCGGATCAAGCTGATCATCGAAGTATGTCGCGCGGTGGAGTATGCACACCGGCACATGGTGGTGCACAGGGATTTGAAACCTGACAATATCCTCGTCACGGCAGAGGGGATCCCCAAGTTGCTGGATTTTGGAATTGCCAAGGCGTTGAATCCGGACGCCACGGAGATCAACAGCGGAGTGACCCTGGACGCAGCGCGATTGATGACCCCGGACTATGCCAGCCCAGAGCAGGTGCGGGGCGGACAGATTACGACGGCAACCGATGTCTATCAGCTGGGGATCCTGCTGTATCAACTGCTAACCGGGCGCAGACCCTTCGAGATCTCCACTGCGCGCATCGGCGAATTGGAGAAGCTGATCTGTGAGAAGGCTCCGCCGCGGCCGCGCCTCGATGAAGACCTTGACCGGATTATTCTTCATGCGCTCGAGAAGGAACCGGAGCGCCGCTATGCGATGGCCGGAGATCTGGCTGACGACCTGGATCGGTATCTGCGCGGATTCCCGGTGATGGCGCGGGGGGCGTCGTGGAGTTACCAGCTGGGCAAGTTTTGCCAGCGCTACAAACTGGCGGTGGGCGCAGCAATCACAGTCTTCGTGATTTTGGCAAGCTTCAGTGTGGCCATGGTGATTCAGGCGAGACGTCTTGAACAAGAACGAAACTCCGCGGAGAGGGTTTCCCAGTTTCTGGGCGCGATTTTTTCCCTGGGCAATCCCGGAAACACGAGAGGAAAGCAGATGTCAGCGCGCGATCTTTTGGATATGGGTGCCGAAGAGGTGGAACACGCGACGGACCTGGACCCGAAGTTCAAAGACCAACTACTCAACACGCTCGCCGCAGCCTACCGCACGCAGAGCATATTCGATCGCGCTTACAGCCTGTATTCGGAGTCCCTGCAAATTCGCAAGCAGCTCTATGGGGAGCGGTCGCCGCAGGTTGCAGAGACCCTTGGTATTTTGACGGACGTGGATATTTACTCCGAAGATTACTATCGAGCCCTTGCGGATAGTGAGCGGTGGTTTGCCATCATCAAGCCGATCGATGACCGGTATGACGCTGAGGCTCTCGCTGCGTTGCGACAGCGTGCAATCCTCCAGATGTACCATAACCACCTTCCAGATGCGGAGGCATCTACGCGCCGGGCTCTCGACGTAGCGCGCAGGGTTGATGGTCCCGACAGCTTTCCGTACTTCGATCTGTACATCCCGCTGGGAAACCTGCTGTATTACGAAGGAAAGTGGGATGAGTCGGAAGCTGTGTACCGAACCGCTCTCAACCACTTTCGACTCGGTGCCTGGCGGGATAGCCCGCAGGTGCTGGCCGAGATGGAAACCGCCACGCGGCTCGGATTTCTGCTTGCCCGGGAAGGCCGTTACGCAGAAGCCGCCCCGTTGCTGCGCGAGACGATGGACCTCCGGCTGAAAATTCTTGGCTTTGCCCACGATTCAACCGGCGCCTCCGAGGCTGCTGCAGGATTTGTTCTGGGCAAAATGGGCGATGTAACGGAAGCCGAGAAGTTTGGCCGTGATGGACTGCACTCTCGCGAAGAGGCGAACGGCGCGGGCAGTCGCAATTACGGTGTGGATGAAGGCCTGCTGGCACTCACCTACCTGGATGAAGGCAAACCCGACCTCGCGGAGCCGCTGATGGAGCAGGACGTGACGCTCTGCCGAATGCACCTGGGTTCGGAAAGCTTCTTGCTGGCGCGCGCAATGGCGGACCTCGGACGCGTTCAGTTTGCCCGGAAGAAACTGGATGCGGCGGCGAATAACCTGCAGGCCGCGCTGGCCATGGAGGTCAAGCTGAACGGTGATAATTCGCCATTCGCTGCCGCGGATCACGAAGCGCTGGGAAGCCTGTATGCGGCTCAAGACAGGCTGCCTGAAGCAGAGGCGAGCTTGCGGCGAGCAGTTGCAATTTATCGCACCACCGCGAAGGAAGATCGGCCCGACACCGCGAATGCGCTGCTGGCTTTGGCCCGCATTCTGAAGCGCGAAGGCCACGGCGTCGAAGCCCGGACGCTGCTGGCTGAGGCTGCAGCAATGCGGGCGAGTTTCAGCAGACACGCGAGCGATTCGAGCCAAACGCGGTAGCCGCCCGAGGTAAATAGAGTTGGGCGGCCCTGGGAAAAGCCCGCTGCCGACGAAAAGGCCTTCAAGAAAAATAATCAAATCCGGTGATAGAGTTCGCGCGTTTCCGACGCTATCCAGACAAAGGGAAAATTTGAGCCGATCCGCAACCCCATGCGGACGGTCTGTCCTTTGGAGGCCGGTATGCGTGCGAACCCCGATGTTCCTTTTGCCTTGGCGTTGAACTTGAACAATACCCCGGTTGCACGGCGTACGGGGTTCCCTGTTTGGCGGTTCATGATCCGATTGCTGCAAGTGTTGTTGGCGGTGTGTTTGCCCGTGGTGGCACAGGGAGCGCAGGCTGCTGCCGGTGATCAGGCGCAGAGGCCCCATGCGAACATCGCCTATGTGCCGCAACCGCGGATCGTGTCGGCAGTGGACATGCGGCAGACCGTCGAGGCGAAAGGCTCCGTTCATCCGCTCGCCAGGCCGGAGTTTGACCGTGGGGCGGTGCCGGACGAGATGCCGATGGGCTACATGAAGCTCGTCTTCCGGCATAGCGCGGACCAGGAAGCGGCGCTGCAGCAGTTTCTAACGGACTTGCAGCACCCGGAGTCTGAGAACTTCCATCGCTGGCTGACGCCGGAAGAGTATGGCGCGCATTTTGGGCCGGTGGACAGCGACATGGCTGCGGTGAAGGGGTGGCTTGAATCGCAGGGACTGACCGTATCAAAGTTCGCCCGCGGCAAGCAGACGATCGAATTCACGGGCACGGCGGGACAGGTGCGTTCAGCCTTCGGGACAGAGATTCACTACTTTGAGGTGAACGGCGAGAAACACTTCGCCAATGCGCAGCCGATGAGGATTCCGGCTGCGCTTTCCGATGTGGTGGAGGGTGTGGCCAGCTTGAACAACTTCCATCCGGTGCCGGCAATCCACGCCGGCAAGGATCCTGCCGCACAGGCAGGTGCTCGTGCACAGAACAGCGGGAACGGTCTGGCGCCGATGATGCAGGAT
>Ga0302189_10000841_pt1 | contig 26897 bp, 29 predicted proteins | sample II_Bog_E2_2_FD_194551 | JGI IMG/M metagenome (GOLD analysis project Ga0302189, IMG submission 194551) | Peat permafrost microbial communities from Stordalen Mire near Abisko, Sweden - II_Bog_E2_2 | ecosystem: Environmental > Terrestrial > Soil > Wetlands > Peat | place: Sweden: Abisko...
GCTCAGCACTCTTTGCTCGGGCTGTCGAAAAGGAACTCGACGAAGAGGAGTCGTCGGTCGACGTCATTGATCGAATCAACGCCGTCGTGGATGCAGTGAAGGATGACACTCGCGAATTTACCTCGACGGCGGCTCGCCGGGTCTTGGCGAAGGATGACAACGCGAAGTGGTAATCCAACGTGGCGAGGTGTATTGGGTGGATCTTGGTGATCCAAAGGGGTCCCGACCAGCGAAGCGTCGACCAGTATTGATCGTTTCCGATGACTTCTATAACTCAAGTCGTTTGGCAACCATCGTTGCCGTTACCCTTACCACAACACTTCGCCTCGGTGACATGCCGGGCAACGTACGCGTCGCCAAGGGCGAAGCCGGAATGACCCGTGAATCCGTGGCAAATGTGACGGCACTCGTGACGCTCGATAAGAGCGAACTCGGCCGACGCACGGGCCGCGTACGGCCACCCACGCTAGAGCGCGTTGACGAAGGTCTCCGAACAGTTCTGGGTTTGTGAGTACCTTCTCACTCAGGTTTCATTGGACGTTCGATTGAAGTCATAATTGAAGCGAGGCAATACCTTCGACTCAGTAGGTTCCTGTACGGGTTCGAGTCGGGCCTCTGACGCCGGAGGGAGAAAGGCTCACGACCTCACTAGATTCGCTACATGGGTCATAGCGGAATCTCCATTCGGCAAGCACGAGTCGATGATGAACTTTCTGTCAAGTCGTTGGCTCGTTTACTCGCGACGACGTTCTCAATTGAAGATGATGTCTTCAAGAAACTCTTCAATCAAATCATTGACAATGACGACGCTCGGATTCACGTTTCAACGGACGAACTCGGGGCGATCAATGGCTACTTACTGGGCTTTGTGCACGACGCATTCTTCGCGAACGGCACGGTTGCGTGGATAGAAGAGATGTATGTGAGCGAGACGGCGCGACGCAACGGCATCGGCCTCGCCCTCGAGAGAGAGTTTGAGGCATGGGCAAGAGATCGAGACGTAAAGTTGATTGCCCTTGCCACGCGGAGGGCTGTTTCCTTTTATTCGGCCGTCGGCTACGAAGAATCTGCTGTCTACTTAAGAAGGATTCTGTAATCGGCGTTTACTGATTCTCCTGAAATGATTGAATCTTCGTGTCGTCGCCCGGTGGGCGCGACAGTTGGGATACAAGAGATCGTAGAGTTTGACTACTTTGGTGCGCCGGCCGGGACTTGAACCCGGAACCTGTTGATTAAGAGTAGTTTGCCACCTGTTTTGATGTGTCGGTTTGGTCGTTGTAGTCCTTTATTGGTAAGGAATCTTGTCCGTTCCAGTCGGTTTGGTAGTTCTAATTAGTTCTGGTTTGTGGTGTTTTCTGTGGTGTTGGATTTGACGAAACTGACGTGGGCGTGATCTTCCCTTTCTCAAAACTGCGGTACTGAACTTGACCTTCCACGCTTTTTGATCAGTTTTGGTTTGCCGTCGTGACGAAAATGGAGGTATCACCCAGCAAAACGGCCTACCTATGACTTGTACAAGTGTGGGCATTGTCAGCGGAGACCGAACCGGTTTCGTTCAAAAGGGAGAATTGGTCTTCGTGGAGTCCTTCGACGCGTGGTACAGCCGTGAGCATGATCGATTGATTGCCACGTTGGTGTTGACGACCGGCGATATCGATCTTGCGGTCGAGGGCGTGGACGAGGCGTGTTCGCGAGCGCTCGAACGGTGGGAACGGGTGGGCGCCATGGACTCGCCTTCGGGTTGGGTCTACCGCGTAGCCATTAATCACGCGAGGCGTGTGGCCCGACGAAGAACCATGGAACAGAAGTTCTTTCAAAAATCTGTACCTAAGCCTGACCTTCCCGCTCCCGCCGGAGAACTCTGGGATCTCGTGGCATCGCTGACAGTACGGCAACGGCAAGTCGTGATCTTGCGCCACGTCGCTGAACTGAAAGAGACCGAGATTGGCGCCGTGCTGGGGATAAGTCGAGGGACGGTATCCAGCACATTGCACGATGCCCACCAACGGCTTGGTCGTCTGCTCGATGACGACAACGAATCTTAGGAGATAATAAATGTCAGAACTTACCCGTCGCTCGCAAGCTCTTATCGACGTGCCGCTCGTTCCATCGCCGCCCCTGGAGTATCTGCAATCGCGCAGCCGCCAGCGTCATCACCGTCGGCGCGCGATCACCGTTGGTCTGCTCGGTCTCTGTGTCATCGCAGCGTTCAGCATCGCCAAGATTGGTAATTCGACCCCGTCACTATCAGCTAAATCGAAAACCAGCAACACCGACGTCCAACTCGTGTCGTACTACAAGGCTGCCGTGACCGTTAGCAACTCCACGCTTGCGGCCGTTGGACTGCCGGCCAACGTAGAAATACCGACGAAGGTTGTCCCGTCGTTGTCAACCGTGGGCACCAACGGAGTCGTCTCCTACGTGGGCGCCGAATACTGTCCATTTTGTGCCATCCAGCGCTGGGCGTTGCTCGTAGCGCTCTCCAAGTTCGGCACCTTTACCAGTCTCGATAAACAAGTATTTTCTTCGTCGAGTGACGTCTACCCTCGTCTTGCGAGTTGGAGCTTTGTTGGCGCGAAGTACTCGAGCCCGTTCTTCACTTTTCAACCCACGGAATTGAGTTCATCAACTCCAAACAATGCCGGTGGTTACCGGTCACTTGAGAAGATGTCCTCAGCGCAACGACGTGCCTTCAATAAATACAATCGACAAGGCGGGCTTTCTTTCGTGGATATCGGCAACCACTACGTCACGCTCGGTGCAAGCGCGTCGCCCGCTGTCCTAGAGGGCTTGACCCTGGGCAACATAGGCAACGAGTTGGGGGACCCGAAGAGTCCAGTCGCCCAGGCTATCGACGGCACTGCAAACTATCTGATCGCTGCTATGTGCACCATGGCGCAGAAGACGGCTCCGTCTATCTGCTCGTCACCGACTACGCGCGAGGCCGCGAAAGCTCTTGGTCTTGGGGTGTCGCCGACATCCGAGATCTCTGGTGGAAAGTCCGCTCCAACGCAACCGCCCACGAACGCGCCGTTGTCCGTGTGGAAGAAGTGGAGCGGCGCGGAGCATAAGTACTTGTTGGTGGCAGCCGCAAACTTTCGCAATCCCAATCCCGCGTGCACCATACTGAAGATCTCCGTAAATGGGACGAGGTTAACGAGGCCTGTCCTGGGGATTCCGAAGGGAGTAACTGACTGGGCAATCAGCATTATGGGCAAATGCGGGCCGAAGTAGGAGGGGAACTGAGATAGAGGTGTAAGCGAAAAGCCATTTCGCCTTTGGCCAATACAGCACAGAGATCCAGGTCGTCCTGAATTGGTCTAGGTATTCCGGAGGCTTTGACGCTTGGTTCTCTCACGTCGCGATGACCTGAGGTTTGTTACGATACATCGACTCGACGTGTTTGGCTCTTGCCGAAGCGATTCGAGATAATTTGAGAGTAAACGCTCGATCTTCGAGCAACAACACGAAACGCAGATTGCGGCTCTTTCGAAACCCTTGCGCGCGATTGTCGGCTGAACTTTTTTTCGAGAGGGAGAGGTGTAGCAGTCCCGTTAGCAAGCTAGTAAGTAGGCAGCGCGAGCAAGTTGTCAGTCCACACGCCGTCCGCGAAAGTTCGAATATACGGAGGCGTAGCCTTCACTACCTTCACCGGGACGTAGGACTGACCCTTTGTAACTCGCGCGTCTCCATCTTCGTCGAACCATTTGACCATTTCGGCTCGAGACGACTTCCCGGTCGCTCCGGTCGTGCGATTTTCCCACTTGACTTCCGATATGTGTTCATACTTAGTGCCACCAACCATGTGGCGGGTGGTGACATAAAATGGCTTAGTCCTCCTACGAACATTTGTTCGAATTTATATGTACCTCGCCAATTTTGCAATGAAAAGTATCAGTCCATTATGATAGACTGATATAAGTGAAAGTTCGAGATCTAAGAGGAATTCTTCGACGTGCTGGCTGTGTCGAAGTACGTCAGTCCGGATCCCACCTCATCGTGAGGTGCGGTACCTGCCAGACCGTCGTCCCCGTTCATGGGGGAGATCTTCCGAAAGGACTGCTTCGAGCGATTGATCGAGACCTTGCACCGTGCCTAGGAGAGGAATGGCTACGAAATGACTAATACCCAACTGACGACCACTCGCTATCACGCGACGTTCGAACTCGATGAGTTCGGGAACTGGATTGCACAAGTTACAGAAATCCCGCAGGTTCACACCTTCGGGCGTACTCTCGGTAAAGCCCGAGAGTACCTAGTGGACGCCCTCGCTCTTTGGCTGAGCGTCCCGATTGACACCGTCAAGGACTCCATCGACTTCCAACCAGTGACGTTGCCCGCCGAAGTTCAGAACGTCGTGTACGAAGCGAATTCCGCAAGAGCAATAGCTGAAGCAGCCAATGGGGCCATGAGTGGATTTATGTCCGCTGCAGCAGTGGCACTCACTGAAGATGCACGGCTATCTCTTCGCGACGCGGCAGAACTCCTTGGTGTCTCTCATCAAAGAGTCCAGCAACTCGTCGCCCAAGGAAAAGTGGAGAGCGTCCCGGTAATTGGAAGTGGGATCCAGGGCGTCGCCCAAGACATTGCGAGAAATCTCAAGGAGTTTCTTCCAGGTGGATCAAAAGAGAACCTTGGCGCACTGGCGATTGCAGTGACACTGGGATTTACGATCGCCTGGGCCCAAGCACAGGAATAAGACGCACAATACGAAACTTGGAAAAGAGAAGATATGGGTATTTTCGCAACGAAGAGTTTCACGGCATCAACCTCGAAGAAGGGTCTAAGGGTCACGCCCAAGAGAAGGTCGGCCGCGAAAAAGCGGATAAAGAAGTCTCGCTAGGCACGTAACGTACATTCATTCTCGAATGAGATACGGCCGTTAGGATTCATGACAGCGATTAAGCGGTAGTTGGCGTCTTACAACTAAATCGACAGTTGTCCTAGATTTATTTTTACGTAATCCCTTTCGATTTTTCGAGTCGGCTGCGACCGTTGGGATCTGTGAGCAACGATTCGGTGGTTTTTCCCGTGCAGTATTCAACGAAAAAGACAGCCGACCGTCGAGCCGGATTAGTCTAAAAATGAGTCGTGATCAGTATTTTTAAGCAGTGCGTTACTATGGTGCGCCGGCCGGGACTTGAACCCGGAACCTGTTGATTAAGAGTAGGTTGCCACCTGCATTGATGTGTCGGTATGGTCGATCCAGCCCTGTGTTCGTACGGGATCTCCGTTCGTTCTAGTTGGTTTGGTATTTCCCGTTGGTTGTGGTCTGTGGTGTTTTTTGTGGTGTTGGAACTGATGAAACTGATGTCCTCTCCGAAGCAGTAGTGACATTCTTGCGCGAACGTATCAAGGGACAAGATTTCCCTCGCTGGCGTTAGGTCACGAGCTTTAATCACAGTAATGCAGGTTTACTGCTATACTCTCTAATAGAGGAGGTGGAAGTGGCCCACATTCACGAATATGTTTCGCTCCAGAAGAGCGGTGTCCTACGACTGCCAGGCAACGTGCGCGAGAAGTTGCGCCTTGACGAACCCGGCGCCCAGGTCGAGATCGAGGAAACCGAGGATGGACGCTTTGAACTTCGCGGAGTTCTGCCCATCGCAGCCGACCAGCAGTGGTTCTGGACCGAACGCTGGCAGAAGATGGAACGTGAGGCCGACGCGGACGTCTTGATGGGGCGCACGCTCACTACGTCATCCGTCGCAGAGTTCCTCGACGAGCTTGACGCGTAAGCAGACTCGATCGTGCGTTTCGAGCGAACCGAGTCCTTCAAGGCAGACTTTCGCCAACTCACTAAAGAGGAACAGGAGATGTTCCGTACTGCGGCCCTGGAGTTTTCTGCCGCATGTGATCGCCATGTAAATAGTCGTGCAGCGGTTCCTGGAAAGTTTCGCGCAAGGGACGTGGAGGGCGCCAAGGGCATACTCGAGATGACGTGGTCGTTCGCCGGTCCGGACGGTCGCGCTACGTGGGAGTGGACGACCGTGACTGTCGACGGCGTGACTCACCCTGCCGTGATGTGGCGTCGAGTCGGCTCGCACAGAATATTTTCGAATCCATGATCGCGTCACACCGATGGAACTCACCATAATCTTCACCTCCTCGTAAGTCACAGCCACGCCAGCGTCGGTTGACTCAAGTTCGTTCTGCCGCCGTCGTTCTTTTTGATGTGCGTTTGCTCTCAGATTTCGTCTCGGCAGTCCCTGCACGATTAGCCTCGAAATCGGTCAGCGTGCGGGTTCACGTCGGGCCAGCGATGTCGCGCTGGACCAGCAAGGTTCATAACGTAGGCGCAAGCCGCATTGCGTTGCCCACGCCAAGAAGTCGGGAAGGTCAGTGCAGGGTTAATACGAAAATGAAGAAGATCAACACCACGATTCCTGCGATGACCCACACCAGACGCATGTTCGTACTCATTGATGGTCCGCGTCTCGCCAACCGAATACCACGATTGTTCGATGCATCATCGTACCCACGAGACAACACCGAACCGAGTCGGAAGCTTGTGAAGAAGGGCGCCGCCACCATCACAAAAGCGGCCAAGAACTGGAGTGCGCGCGGAAGGACCAGCAAATTCCCGTGGTGGACGCAAGTCATGGTTGGCGTGGTCTGTCCGGCACCTTGAAATCCCGAACAGGCAGTGCTGCTCGCAGAAGCACCGAAGAGGTAGAGGGTGCCGAGTAATCCGCCAGGCCACACAAACGTGCCGAGCAACTTGTCCCAGATACGCCACCTTCTAGAGGACCAGAGACCATATAGGCCAACCAGCCAACCAAACCCGAAAGCGAACCCCCCAAGCATTATCAGCCACGGCGTTGCTCGGTCCATGGTGCTGATGCTGCGCGACGGCTCGGTCTCTTGGAGTTCGCTGGCGAGCGCCACTGGCGAGCCGATTCTCTCGAGTAGGTTTCGCAGCCCCACCTCGTCACCAGGTTCGAGGGTCGCCCTGCCCTCAGCGATGTGCTGTTCAATTTCGGCGACGAACTCTCTGGCGGAGTTTGGACTGAGGGACTGAAGCGCGTCTCTCAGATCGCTCAGGTACTGCTCAACGATCTGGTCTGACGTTGTGTGCTCGTTCATTCCTACCTTCCCTTGCTCAAAATATCGTCCACAGAATCACGAAATCGACCCCACTGGTCGATGAAAGAACTCAGTGCGCGCTTCCCGTTGGTTGTAATCCGGTAGTAGCGACGAGGCGGCCCTTCGGTGGACTCCTGCCAGTAGGTGTCAACCAGTCCGTCGTTGCGAAGTCGCGTCAAGAGCGGGTAGACCGTGCCCTCACTCGTCACCAGCCCGTCGGCGTTGGACAGCTCGCGGGTGATCTCGAATCCGTAGCGATCTTCTGAAAGAAGAAGGGCCAACACGCAGTATTCAATGGCGCCCCGACGCATCTGGGTCAATAACTTATCTGTGCCACCTACTACCATGTGTTGCATTGTACTGCATTTCCCCTTCCCGGCCGCTGACAGAGCCTCGAATTCTTTGATGGCTAGGACACGCGCCAGTGAGAGGTTGCACTTCTATTGCGTCGGGCCTTCGACAGGGAACATGAATAGGCATGTTCCGATTGGGTGGGAAGATTGAGTTGTGAAACGTGCACTCATCGATTGGGACTTCGCCGCCAGTGGTATCTGGATCATCAACTCTCCAATCGATGATGCTCCTGGTCCGGCAGAGAGCCCTCGCGGCCGCTGGGGTAGTACACCTCCCGACAACTTTCAGCAAATCCGACCTTGGAGTGACCTTTTGGGCTCTTCTCTCTTGGACGGTTTGCAGCGCTGGAACGATCGAGGCTGTTCATTGGCGAGACCATCCGGTGCGACTCAGTCCAGTCAACGCGATTGGGAATCTTTCTACCGTGACGGACGAAGACTGGCTGAGGCGACTCAGTCGGAACTTGGCGGCGAATGGCAAGTTCTCTGGGCCGCGGATGGCGCCTGGCACTTCGTACGATTCCCTTAGCTAGTTGCGATATTGTCCAATCCACTTAGTCGCCAGTGAAAGGTTGCATTCCTGTCGCGACGGACCACCGTCTCGAACCCACACGGTGCAAGATACGTAGTTAGGGTTTCGCGTTTACTGATGATCCTGAAAATGTTTGAATCTTCGTGTCGTTGCCCGGTAGGCGCGACAGTTGGGATACATGAGTCGCGAACTTGACCACTTTGGTGCGCCGGCCGGGGCTTGAACCCGGAACCTGTTGATTAAGAGGTCTAGGTTGCACGTTTTGAAGTTACGTGAAACGTGGTAAACCCCTGTGGTTTCAAGGAAGTTGGCTGTGCAAACGTCTATATCGTCTCACTGTGTTTTGGAAAATTGAGGGATGTATTGAGGGATGTTCCCGTCCTAAACGGCATTTCATTAAGAGCAAGTTCCATAGTGTTTGGCAGTGTCGTTCTGGTTGCGTATGTCTTTGAAAATCAAGGATTCGTGTTGTTCTGAGTCGGTCTGGTTTATCTCCATAGTTCTGGTGTGTGTGATTTTTCGTGGGATTTTCTCGGTGAAGAAAATGGAGTGTCGTCCAATCAATTGCACGAATTCTCGCTCACCAAGATCACTGCCTTCGTCATCGTCATCGTCATCGTCATGATCGTCGCCGCCGGTTCCAATTGCAGGCGTCGTCGAGTAACACGACGACACTGCCGAGATCTGTCAGGTCCATCACCTGCTCGCGCGGGCGAGTTGCGCGCGGATCGAATTGAGCACGGACTCATCGCCGCTTGTCTTGGCGATTGACGCGCTCACTGCGTCGAACACTTCTGTGACGCACTCCTCAGACGACTTGCGTCTGAGCCCCCACTTTGTCGCCTCCGAAATGATGGCGGCTTTCGAGACTTTCAGGATGTCCGCCTGCGCGTTTACTTCTTGACCCATTGTGGTACTAGCTCCCACCATGATGCCGTCGGCATTGGGGCGCTTGTCAAGCGAGATTGTCGAGAGCACGTCGTATACAGGAGCAAGTGTTATCGACAAGCCGTCGGGGCCATGAAGAAATGAGAAGTTCTTGGCGTGAGCGTCGGCGTTGCCGACCGCGACGTTGAACGCGACTCTTTGCAGCAATTCCCTCATCGCATCAACGTCACCGTGGTCGCGTAACACGATGGCGAGATCTTTTAGCGATGGTCCGCCTGCGTATTCGTACTTCTGCATGGGCGGTGTACCGGTCGCTTGACATCCGTCCTCTTGGTGAATGCGTGAGATCGGCGAATCTACCTCCGTGCGGTCGTACCTGCGGATGGCCAAGATCTTGGTGCCGTTCAAATCCAGAAGCTCCACGTCGGGAACGGTTAGTCCGCAATTTGCAGCAAGCCTGAGACACGTCACCTCATTTTCGGCCATTCGATGTTCTCGGTCGGGTTTTAAAATCCACGTAGATGGCGCACCATTAGTTGGTCTTGTCCACTGTCCATCGGACAAACGTCCGAGAACAATTTTCCCTTGGTACCCGGGCAAGGACGGTGTCCATCCGCGTCCGAGATCCGCTCCGAAGGGTGTGGTCGGAAGAGCATCGATAAGAGCCATGAGATCGTGCGTCGATACATTCTCACTACCCCAAAGCGAGCTGTCGAGCGGCATTTCTCCCTCTGGCAGTAAGACCACCGCACCAGCGCATTCCGAACCGAACGTCGTAAGGAGCCCGAACGTGTCGAGCGGCGACACACCCGCCAATTGCGCCATCGCGATCAAGACGGGTCCGTCGGGTAGAAGGTTTGAAAAGAAGTCGAGCGCGCGGTCGTCGCGCGAACTCGTGGGAGATCCAAGAGGTAGCGAAACTGACAAGACTCGGCTGCCGAGACCCCATCGATCAATGCCGTGTTGCTCCCAATCAAAGACGATGCGATTGTTGAGCGCGGACGTCAGCGACAGGACAGGCGTACCGTACAGCCACGCAACGAGACGATCAACCATTCGAGGACGCTCGTCGAACTACCACTTCGCAGCCAAGCAGTCGAAGCAATCGAAGCGCGTGGTTCAGCGAGGAACCGAACTTCCCCGATTCGAGGTTTGAGAGATATGGCTGACTCACTCCCTCCCACTCCGCGGCCTCCATCTGGCTCACATTGTTCTGCGTGCGGAAGTGCCGCAGTGCCGTACCTAGGTCTTCCGGAACCGAGACTCTGTAATCGCCATTCTTCGATATAACCATAGAGTTATTATACCACCTTATAAGTCTATGGTTATAACTTACTGCGGACCAGGAAAATCAGCAAGGCGGGGCATACCTCACTCGCCCAAACCAGGCGTCCCCGGATTCCCGCAGTCGGTACCCGTCCAAAATCTCGGTCGCTTCCGCGTCAATCAACGCCTGATAGAGAAAAGTAACCATCTGGCGAACGAGATCACCACTCTCGTCGCTCTTGAGTTGCTCAAGTACTTTGGACAGATCAAAATCATTGTGGGTCACCGGAGTTTTCCTTTCGTGTCTAGCCGGACACATAAAGAAATACTCCGGTGGCCCGTCTTCAGCAAAAGGCCAAGAAATTACACCACTTCAGGGGACGTCAACTGGTAGTTCCCATTAGTTGTGGTCTGTGGTGTTGGAACTGATGAAACTGACGCGGGCACAATCGAGATGTGGTCCGGGTCAAGTGCGACTGAGGGGACCTCCATCCGGCGTCGTCTTGTCTCCAGATTCGAACAAATTAGGACTTGTCTGAAAAATGGGTATGACTGGTTATACTCATCGTATGAGCAAGTCCAGTCATTTCGTGAAGACGACTATCTCCGTTCCCAATGAGGTCTATGTTCGCGCGACGCGTCGAGCGAAGGAACTCGGTACGAGTCGCTCAGCACTCTTTGCTCGGGCTGTCGAAAAGGAACTCGACGAAGAGGAGTCGTCGGTCGACGTCATTGATCGAATCAACGCCGTCGTGGATGCCGTGAAGGATGACACTCGCGAATTTACCTCGACGGCGGCTCGCCGTGTCTTGGCGAAGGATGACAACGCGAAGTGGTAATCCAACGTGGCGAGGTGTATTGGGTGGATCTTGGTGATCCAAAGGGGTCCCGACGAGCGAAGCGTCGACCAGTATTGATCGTTTCCGATGACTTCTATAACTCAAGTCGTTTGGCAACCATCGTTGCCGTTACCCTTACCACAACACTTCGCCTCGGCGACTTGCCGGGCAACGTACGCGTCGCCAAGGGCGAAGCCGGAATGACCCGTGAATCCGTGGCAAATGTGACGGCACTCGTGACGCTCGATAAGAGCGAACTCGGCCGACGCACGGGCCGCGTACGGCCACCCACGCTAGAGCGCGTTGACGAAGGTCTCCGAACAGTTCTGGGTTTGTGAGTACCTTCTCAATTAGGTTTCATTGGACGTTCGATTGAAGTCGTATTTGACGCGAGACAATGGCATCGACTCAGTTGGTTCCTGTACGGGTTCGAGTCGGGCCTCCGACACGAGCCAATGCACGATGACGGCGAGAGTCAGTTACTGGCCGTGTCGCTAAAGTCAGGCGCTTGCCGGTCAGGCATTGCAGGATCCACGGAAGAGCCAAAGCGTCATGTCGTTGGTCCCCTGGGAGATTCCGAGTGAGAATTGACTGGTAGGCGTTGCGAAGTATCGTGACTGGCATGTCCTTGTCAGCACCCACGCTGCACACCGATCGCCTGCGCCTACGGCCCTTCAACGAATCGGATGCGGACGCCCTCTTCGCGCTGCACAGCAATGCCCATGTCCTGCGCTACTGGGACGCACCGCCCTGGAGCGAACGCAAGCGCGCCGAGAGGTTCATAGCCGCTTGCCGCGAGATCGAGGAGGCAGGCACCGGGACACGGCTGGCTGTGGAGCGTGTTTCAGACGGGGTCTTCATTGGCTGGTGCAGTCTGAACCGATGGAACCCGGACTATCGCAGCGCATCGATGGGCTACTGCTTCGATGATGGTGTGTGGGGACATGGCTACGCGACTGAGGCCGCTCGGTCTCTGCTGCAGTGGGCGTTCAACACGCTGGATGTGAATCGGGTCCAAGCTGAGACCGACACGCGCAACACTGCATCTGCTCGAGTCCTAGAGAAACTCGGATTCGTGCGTGAAGGGAAGTTGCGCGAAGACTGCGTCGTGAATGGCGAGGTATCAGATTCGTGGGTGTACGGGTTGATCAGGCGGGAGTGGCAGCCGTGAGCGCGTCCGACGTTGCTGCCTAAGTCACAGCTAGAAGAACACCTACGTTGACGGCAGGCTTGCGACCTTCGATACGAATCGCCAGTGCAAGGTTGCGGAACTGTCGTGTCGGGCCTCCGACACCAGCGATCTCCGGTACCTTAAGTCCACTTCAATCGGTTGGGACGTAACCTGGCCAGATGTTGCGTCGCCTGTTCACGTGGAGGATGAATCTGTACCGACTAATTGTTGGCGCCTTAGTCCTGGCCATAGTGATCCCAGCGTGGGTACTCGGAGGTCCCGCGACGTGGCTCGTTGTTATCATGTGCGTTCTCGTCGTCGTTGGCGCAGTCGTCGTTGGAACGCGCGTGCCGTCACTCCGGGGATGGTTGCGTCGTTGATTGGAGTCGCTTACGCATTTTCGGATTGATGTTCAAATTCGCCAAATGCAGTTTGCGGGTGCTGTGATACAGGGAACGCACCCGGTAAGTTCGCCAGTGTGAAGGATGAGATAGTCGATCCACTGATGGCTGACTTCACGGGCCCAGAACCGACCGAGCCTGACCATCTCACGCCCGGGAGCTATTGGCGCTTACGACCTGGAGAGTCCATGGACGAGGTGCCGGAACTCCCACGGCATCACAGCTCCCAACCTTCCATCTTCATCGGAGGCACGAGCATTGAGTTGGTCATCGACGGCGACGGTGGCCGTCATCATTTGAGCGTACCGAAGAGACACGGAGCACAGCTAACCGAGAATGTTGCGCGTCGGATGGTTTTGATATACGTGCAACGGCGAGCAACCGGCCACATCAGTGAACCCGACCGTTTTATCGAAGTTCTGAACGGTGCAGGGGCGCAGCTTGCACGTATCGACGACTCGGATACCTGGGAACTGCGTGTCGACAGCATCCAGCGTATTTGTGATCTGGCTGGCATCGACTTTGCGATGGAGCACTACGACTCTGAAGCGGATTTGCTTGAAGCCCGTCCAGATTGGACTCCCGCGCATATTGCACTCGAAGTTAAACACCCAGTCGAAACTGACTTGCGCGATCTCGGCATGGCACTCTGGTACGGCACGGCGATTTCATTCGCACTTTTGGCTGCTGGCGGCATGCAATTCATCTTTGGAACACCAGTGCGGTACGCCGTGCTGACCTTGGCCGTTGGCGGGCTCGCCGGGGCGACATTGATTTCATTGTGGGCACGATTTCGCTGGGGAATGAAGCGTAAAGGACGCTAACGATCACGACTATTGAAGAGCCCACAAATCAATTCGCCAGTCGGAGATTGTGGACGTCGGCCCACCGACTTGAAAGATAATCGACCGAGCATCAAGGAACGCAATCACCCAAGCCTTGGCCGCAAGTCACAAAATACAAGTCCATTGCGCTCAACGGCACTGATCACACGTGGGCGGCACTGGCTGGTTACTAGGGGTCGTCATATCATCAGTGTCGTCCCGTCGGATGGTAATAACGCCACGCGTTTCGTTTATTCTGGGCGAAGAAGGTGAAGTTCACTTCACACGTCGAGCGCAGGAGGTGCCACGATGGCCTGGTCCAAGACGACGTTCGCGCGTAACGGTGCCCCGTGCAGTAGTTGCGGGGGAATGGTGCAGAAGGGTGCCGAGGGCTGGACGGACGCATCCCAGCCCAAGGGACAGCGTGTGCACTGTTTGGGGTGCGGGCCCGCAGAGACGGTCATGCCTACGCCACCAGCGGATCCGGTAGCGGGCTCTTCGGCGTTACGCCAAGACAAGCGCTACCGCGGTGACAACAACTTAAAGGGTGCCCAGGGGGAGTACCTAATGGGCACGTACCTGGCCGCGGACCTCGCAGCGGGAGCCCACGTCCTCACCGACCGAAAGGTGCCCGGCGACTCTGAGGCGAACATTGATCACGTCGTCGTCGCCTCCACTGGGGTGTGGATAATCGACTCGAAGAAATGGACCGGGGAGATCAGGTACCGCAGCCCCGGGTTTCCGAGCACCGACCCGCGCAAGTGCCTCACGGTGGACGGGATGGACAGGACCTCGGATATCGCCAAGATCTACCGGCTCGTGATCCCCGTGGCCCAGGTCATCGGGGATACCAAAGTTCTGGTGCACCCGGTGCTGGCGTTCGTTGAGGCCACGTGGGGTGTCAAGGAAGGCCTGCACTTCAAGAGGGGTAAGGGGCCCTATGAGCACGAGGGCGTCCTCATCTCTGGTGGGCACAGCTTCATCGGACTCATCAACGCGACCGGACCCCTGACACCCGATGCCGTGGAGTCACTCTGGCGAAGGCTGGACGCGGCAATGCTCCCTCGTTAGCGGGGGCCACCCGGCCAACTCGGTTCTGATTTTGAATCCCGCTTCATCCTTGGAGCCCGGCTAGAACGTGTCCTAACTTGTTCTCTCCAGCATGATCAACAACTTTCCACATCGATCCCGGCACCTTGAGTGTGTTTCCAGAACGTCCAGGGACGTTTCTCAGCGTCCAAATATTCTGGCCAGCAGAAGTGCAATGTCCACCAACGTCCACTGAAGTCCTCTCACGTTTGACCTCGTGGCTAGACAATTGGCTAGACCAAAGTTCGTTTCAAGGTCAAGTCACTATTCAATTTCGAAGGACCGATGTTGAGTGGTTTGAGCTGCGGCTGCGGGAAGAGTAGACAATTTCCCAGACGATCTTGTGACCAACAGACCCGGCACGATTCACTTTGGGACAAAGCGTGACATTAGGAATGTCTGGACAACAAGAGATCTCGAGCACCATTCAGCCAGGGATACTTGGAACTCAAGGGCGAGTCCTGGACATGATGTATTCGTGAGGCGTGATTTCGACGGTGTCCCCGATGAGCAACTTTGGCTGCTCGCTAGTCGTCATGACGGCGCTGCATTTGGAGAGCTATTCGAGCGCCACTCCGCTGATGTGTATAACCACTGCTTTCGGCGAACTGGCTCGTGGTCAGTGGCCCAAGATCTCACCAGCGTCGTCTTCCTCCAAGCGTGGCGCCGAAGAAGGGATGTCAGACTTCATGGCGACTCGATACTTCCTTGGTTACTGGCAGTGGCGAACAACGCGGCCCGAAACTCCGATCGGTCGATTCGTCGCTATAACCGGCTCCTATCCAAGCTACCGAAGTCAGAGTTGACGTCAAGTTTGGATGATGACGTGAATAAGAGAATCGATGATGAGCGCGCGATGGGGGTGATCCTCGACAAGTTGAACTCGCTGAACTTGCAGGATCGAGAGATCATCGCACTTTGCGACTGGTCAAATTTGAGTTACGCCGAAGCCGCGGTTGCCTTAGATATTCCGATTGGTACCGTGCGATCTCGATTGTCGCGTGCACGAGATCATCTTCGAGTACTTCTGGATCAGGAAGGCTTCGCGCACGAACCGACGAATCACGTCGCAGACTTGACGTTCCCAAAGGAGAACCATGACCCTGCTTGACCAACTTCCGCCCTCACGTCCCATGCCTGCCGTCCGAAGCCAAGCCGCTCGACGACAGCTCGAGACAGTCGTCAACGGTTACCTGCGACCGTGGTGGCGTCTGAGTCGGACCACCACGGTGGCAATAGGAATTGGTCTTGTCGTTGCCGGTAGTGCGACGGCTGGTGTGCTGCTCCAAACCAAAGGGCCGCTTCCTGTCGCTGTCAATGGAACGCTTCCGTGGAACCTGGTCCCCGATTACATCTCTGTGACTGGACCGAATGGAAAGGTAGTTGGTTACACGCCGCGCTCGGACGTGCTCCTTCCGCCTTCGCTGGTCGGAGAACCGATACCGAACAACTTTGGTTCGTGGCCAAAGCCCGTGTACGCGAGCAACCTCACCACACTGGTTGGTCACCTGTATCCCAACGGCGTTGGCTACGTTCCGCTGGGAAAGTCGCCTTCTTCATTGGTGTGCATACCTAAGTACGTGTACAACGGATCGAAAACCCAGAGTTTTCCGTGCCCCTCGGTTTTGGTGACATTACCCAATCTCGTTGGCGTAAGCACGCCAACGGCTGCTGGTGAAATTTCGAGCCTGGGCATATACGTGCACGTCATCAACAATTCGTCGAGCAGTGCGCCCAAGGGCACCGTCATCTCGATGTCACCCGGGCCGGGATCAGTCGTTCACGCACGGTCGGTCGTGACGATTCGGAACTCCTCAAGATAATGCGGGCTTATACGCTCCGTACAGTGAATCACACATTCTCGGTGCGAAACTTGCGGTGTCAGTGTGGAGTAGCGCGCCTATCGAGTCGGGCCTCCGAGAAACGCCATAAATCCTCCTGCTGAGATTTCCAGTTTCTGTTCTCCTGGTACTTTGCCCGTAAGCCCGTAGAACCTGAGGTCTAACCCATGACCGAATTACAAAAGAGAATTCGATTCCCGGGTCGAGGTTTAGCTTCGACAATGCTGATGTTGAGTGTCTTTGGACTCTCCGTGACGTCAAGCTCGTCGGACGCCTCCGCGTCTAGCGAAGTGTCGTTCTGCGCCGCTAGTCAGTTGGCTGTGGCAGTCGTGTCTTCGAGTGGTGCCTATTTCGCTGCCGGTAGTGTGGGTATCCCTTTTGTCATAGTCAACATCAGCAAAGTTACCTGCGCTTTAGAGGGATACCCAAGGCTCACTACTTATCCCGGTGCTTTTGAGAACAACAGAGTCAAGGTGGTCGACGGAGGTGGAATGATTTTCGTAGCAGTGCGACCCAAGGTCGTGACAATCGGTCCAGGGGCCACCGCCTCTTTTGGACTCGACTACGGTGACGCCTACAATCAGCAGGATCCCAATGCCGGTCCCTGCCTGACAAAACAAATGATGGTCTTCTTGCCGACGCGACCGCATCCATTCGAACAGCCATACACAACAACCGTCAACATCAACTTCTGCTACGCGGGCTTTAAGTTCGACATCACTTCCATTCAACGTGGTCCAATTGCAAAAAAAGCTTAGGGTCCGTGTGCAGTCAGCGGTAAAATTCGCGGATGGAAGATTCTCCGCCAGTCACCAGTGCCTGAATGCAGACCTGTTGCGTCGCACCGCCGTTTCGAATCCACACGTTGCAACGTGAATGACGATGGATTTCGCGTTACTGATGTTCCTGAAAGTGTTTGAATCTTCGTGTCGTTACCCGGAGGGCGCGACAGTTGGGATGCATGAGTCCGTAGAGCCTGACTACTTTGGTGCGCTACTTTGGTGCGCCGGCCGGGACTTGAACCCGGAACCTGTTGATTAAGAGTCAAATGCTCTGCCAATTGAGCTACCGGCGCGAGACGAGTCTATACCGACGCGCACCGGCGACTTGACTGGTTAGTTGTGCTGTATGGCCTTTACTTCGAGGAACTCTTCGAAGCCATGCTGTCCGAGTTCACGTCCGATACCCGACTGCTTGTATCCACCGAATGGGGCGATGACGTTGAAACTTCCTCCGTTGATCTCCACTTGACCCGTACGAATCTTTCGTGCCACTTCGAAAGCCTTCTCATCGGTCGCGGCCCAGACGCCTCCCGCGAGTCCGTAGTTGGAGTCATTCGCAATGGCGATCGCCTCTTCTTCGGTGTCGTAGGGAATGATCGAAAGCACCGGACCAAAGATCTCTTCTTGGGCGATGGTCATGTCGTTGGTGACGTCAGAGAAGATCGTCGGTTCGATGTAGTAACCCATTTCGAGTCCCTCGGGGGGGTTCACGCCGCCACAGATGATGCGCGCTCCTTCGTCGATTCCCTTGTTGATGTAGTCGCGCACGCGCTGCTGCTGGGTGGCGCTGACGAGGGGGCCGAGCAGGCTTGATCCGGTGATCGGGTCCGCGGGTGCGAACGACGAAGCGGTGGCCACGGCGATGTCCTCGATCTCGGCGAGTTTTGATCGCGGCACCACCATGCGAGTGAGTGCTGAGCACGTTTGTCCCGAATTGAGATAGCACTTGAACACGCCGTCGGCGACCGCCTTGGGAATGTCGGCGCCCTCGAGGATGATGTTCGCGGACTTGCCGCCGAGCTCGAGTGAGACGCGCTTTACCATCTCGGCGGCGATTTGCATGACGCGCTTGCCGGCACGAGTCGAACCGGTGAAGGAGACCATGTCGGTCTTGGGGTGGGCCACGATGGCTTCGCCGACCACCGGTCCCAAACCAGTCACCATATTGAAGACGCCCTTGGGCAAGCCCACTTCGTGAATGATGTCGGCCAGGATGTAGGCGTTGATGGGCGCGACTTCGCTGGGCTTGACGACGATGGTGCAGCCGGCCGCCAGGGATGCCGCGACCTTGTTGGCGATCTGATGTAGCGGGTAGTTCCAGGGCGTGATCGCGGCCACTACGCCGACTGGCTCGCGCACGAGCGTCGAGTTGCCGACTTCTTCTTCCCAGGTGAACTCCGCTGCTCGCTTGGCATTATCGGCGAAGGTCATGGTAGGGATGCCAGCTTGGATGCCCTTGGCGAGCATGAGCGGCATGCCAACCTCGTGGGCGATGTCGAGGGCGATCTCGTCAGATCGTTCCGCCAACTTCTCTGAGATTCGAACGAGAAACTCGCCGCGCTCCTTGGGACTCGTGTTGGACCACGCGGTAAACGCTGCGGCGGCGGCCTCGATCGCCGAATTCGCCTCCTCGACCGTTCCCGCGGGAATGGTCGCGTAGTGCTCGCCGGTACCCGATGACGTCACGTCGAGGGTCTCGCTAGACGTGGCCTTGACCCACTCGCCATTGATGTAAAAAGAGTCGCGAACTATTGCCATTGTTTCCCCCTTCGAACTCCCGTGGAGTTACCTGAGCGAAATCTACTCGCCAAAACCAAAGTCACGTCGCGAGGCCCAGTGTGGCATTTGGGTGCGTTACTCGACGACGTTGGGGTGAGCGACGGGGGTCGAACCCGCGACCTCCAGGACCACAACCTGGCGCTCTAACCAACTGAGCTACGCCCACCAAGACTTCTAAGTATTGCACAAGGCTTGGTGGTGGTCTCGTCGCCGACCGCGCGGTTAGTACCATTGTTGCGAGCCCCTGTAGCTCAATTGGATAGAGCAGACGGTTTCTACCCGTCAGGCTGCGGGTTCGACTCCTGCCGGGGGCGCCATAGGCCGAACGTGGTGGTGCTCGTGCACGGCTTAATTTTCAACATCGAACCTGTGCTTTTTCATCTCAAAATCATCGTTTGCCGTTGGAATTGTTCCACCCGAAGGGCTAGGTTTCCATTCAAAGTTTAAGGGGATGGGGAACCGTGGCACTGATCGTTGAACCTGCCAACCGAGCGCAGGAGAAGGGTCTCAAGACCGGCGCGCTCGGTTTGATATCAAGCACCGTCATCGGAATCGCGTCCACCGCGCCGGCGTACAGCCTGGCGGCGACACTCGGCTTCGTGGTCGTGGCGATTGGTGTGCAAGCACCTATCGTGACGATCCTGGCGTTCGTGCCGATGTTCTTCGTCTCGCTCGCGTTCCAGCAGATGAACAAGGCGGATCCGGATTGCGGCGCGTCCTTCACCTGGGGTACGCGTGCGTTCACGCCCCGCGTTGGCTGGATGGGTGGCTGGGGTGTGCTCATGGCGGACATCATCGTCATGGCGAGCCTCGCGCAGATCGCCGGTCAGTACGTCTTTGACTTGTTTAACGCGAAGGGCATCGGTGGCGACGCTTCCAGTCCATGGGTGTTGCTCGTCGGGATCGCTTGGATTGTCTTTATGACGTGGATTTGTTACGTCGGTATTGAAGTCTCCGCCAACTTCCAAAAGGCGCTACTGGGTATCGAACTCACTATGTTGACGGTGCTGTCGGTCTGGGCTCTGGTCAGGGTCGGCAATGGTACTGCTCCGGTTGGACATATCACGCCCGCACTCAGCTGGTTCAATCCATTTAAGGTAAAGCACTTCAATGACTTCGTGGTTGGTCTGGCGGACATGCTCTTCATCTATTGGGGATGGGACACCGCGCTCAACCTCAACGAGGAGACCGAGGACGCCGAAACTGTGCCGGGCAAGGCTGGTGTCATCTCGACGTTCGTGCTGCTCGGTATCTACGCGCTCGTAATCCTCGCGGTGCAGTCCTTCGCTGGGATTGGTACCTCGGGTATAGGCCTCGGAAACTCCGCTCACACCAATGACGTCCTCTCGATCCTTGGTCCGGCGATCTTTGGGACTTCGACGTTCGCGTCTGTCCTTACGCACTTGTTGTTGCTGATGGTGCTGTCGTCGGCCGCCGCGTCGACCCAGACGACGATTCTTCCGACTGCTCGCACCGTACTCTCGATGGCGGTGCACAAGGCGATTCCCTCGGTGTTCGCGAAGATGCACAAGCGGTTTCTCACGCCGACGGTGGCCACGGTTGCATTTGGATTCGTGTCGATAGTGCTCTACATCATCATGAACTTCCTGTCGGCCGGTCACGTGATTTCCGATTCGGTCGACGCGCTGGGTGTGATGATCGCCTTCTACTACGGGCTCACCGGGTTCGCGTGCTTCTGGTACTACCGTCACAACTTGACCTCGAGTGTGAAGAACTTCTTCGTCCAGGGCGTCATGCCCCTGGTGGGCGGCCTCATCTTGTACTTCATCCTTGGCTGGTCGTTCTGGTACTACTGGAATCCTGACAACAGCACCACGCACTTAGACGTTTTTGGACGCCAGATCGGTGGCACGTTCACCCTCGACGTCGGAGGATTGATACTAGGCATCATCCTGATGTTCACCACGCAGGCTTTCATGCCGGCCTTCTTCCGTGGTGAAGTACTAAATCGCAACACGCCAACCCTGGTGACCGAGTCTCACGGTGGTACTCATGTCTAAGCGAACTAGTTTGAGAGGGCTTCGCGTTCCTGTAAGCATTTCCGACCAAGGAGTTGGTACTCAATGACCGACGTTCGCTCTGCTCCACTCATCGTCGTCGGCGTCGACGGCTCGTCACTGGCCGAGACCGCTCTCGAGTACGCCATCGAAGAGGCGCGTCTTCGCAAGGCTCACCTGCACGTGACGTATGCCTACCCGGTCCTAGCGTCCGGACTGACGGGGTCTACCGGCAACGACTACTACCAACAGGTGGAAGAGTCGGCAAAGACGTTCTTGCAGGAGGTCGTCGCAAAAGCACCTTCGACCGAGGGTCTTAACATCGAATGGTTGGCTGTCCCGGGCAACCCATCCGAAGTGCTCATCGAAGCAAGTCGCGAGGCCACGTTGTTGGTCGTTGGCTCAAGGGGTGTTGGAGGATTCATGGGACTCTTGATGGGTTCGACCTCAACCCAGTGTGTCCACTACTCGCACTGTCCCGTGCTGGTGGTGCGCGAAGAGCACTGAGGGTTCGTCGATCGCGTTTCACTCACGTCGCAGATGGCTTCGCCGCTCGTTCGGCGTGACCTTATTTCGTCCGTCGACGAAGGGTGGCCGCGCCCACGCCGAGTCCGCCGAAAATGAAGCCGACCAGAATTGCGAACTGGCCAGCGTAATACGACGTTGATTGGAAATTCGAGATTGCGTGGATCGCCGCGGTCATCGGTAGGACGTCGGCGACGAGCCGCAGGGCAACGGGCAGTTGGCCTACGGGCACGAAGAGACCGCACAGCAACAATTGGGGCAGGATGAACGCGGGCATGAACTGAACGGCTTGAAACTCCGTGTGCGCGACAGCGCTGAGCGCGAGTCCGAAGGCAGTACCGAGCAATCCTGCGCACAGGGCCACGAGACTGATTCGCCACGGCACACCCTGGTGGGCGAGGCCGTACCAAGTGTACGAAAGCGTGGCGACGAGAATGCTCTGGAGAATGGCGAGCAGGGCGAATGCGAGGGCGTAGCCAGTGATGAATTCCCCTTTGGTGAGAGGCAGTGTGAAGAGGCGTTCGAGCGTGCCAACCGTGCGTTCGCGTAACGTGATTACCGAAGTGACCAGGAACATCACGATGAGGGGAAACACGCCCAATAATTGGGGCCCAATGGTTTGAAAGGTGCCCGGGCGCCCGGACAGCGTCCACGCCAAGAGGCCCGTAAGGGCCGAGGGCACCAGCAAGAGCAGGCCAATCGTGCGCGGGTCGTGGCGCAATTGCTGGAGGATTCGTTGCGTCGTGAACAAGATCCGTCGGGGATTCACGATTGGCTCTCAATGAGGCGCTCGAAGGCCTCGTCGTACGAGGACGACTTCGCAGCGGCGAGAAGTTTCGCGGGTGAGTCGTCAAAGAGGAGCCGACCGTCGCGCAGCAAGAGCAGGCGCGCGCAGTGCGCCGCTTCATCCATGACGTGACTTGATACCACCACCGTCGTGCCCGACTTGGCCAATTCGTCGAACGTTCGCCAGAGGTCGCGTCGTAGGATCGGGTCGAGTCCGACCGTGGGTTCGTCGAGCACGAGTATCGGTGGAGATCCGAGCAGAGCGGTGGCGAGTGAAACGCGCGTACGCTCGCCACCCGACAGCGACGAGACCACGCGACCGGCCAGGGTCGTTAGTGAAACCACTGCGAGAACCCGTCCCACTTCAGAGCGGGGTTCGTGGAGGATGCCGGCGAAGTAACGCAGGTTTTCTTCTACGGTGAGATCGAGGTACACCGAAGAGCTCTGCGCCACGTAGCCGAGTGCGCCACGCAATGATGCTGAGCCCGCCGGTCGCTCCAGTATCTGCAGTGTGCCGCCGCTCAACATTTGGACGCCGAGCAAGGAGCGCATGAGCGTGCTCTTTCCACTGCCACTTGGTCCCAGCAATCCGATCAGCTCACCGGCGCCTGCGCGAAATGAAAGCTCGTGAAGGATCTCGTTGCCCTGGCGGATGACGCGAAGGTCCTTCACGTCGATCATCGTTACCGGTGTCTGCACTCGCGAAGCCTACAGAAGAGGGTGTTCGTGATGAGTTGGCTCCATCGGGTGTCCTTCGTCGTCGACACCTTAAGCCTCTTAAGGTGTCGACCGAAGAATCGAAGCTACTCTCAGCCCCCTTAAGTCGAGGTGGCAACGCGACTTGTAACTGAGAGGCCGTCCACGCTGGCAGATGGGTTGTCAATGCTGTGTTGCAGAAGGAAATCGAGACGCCCGCCCGATCGCCTCGCCAATCTGCTGTTTGAGTCTCAGGCCGGGTCGCTTGAAGCATTATTCAGCCGAAACCGATGGATCGAGATAAAATCAAGTAACCCGAGTGGATTTGTTAGGAATCGTTCTCGCAACCTAAGTTGGTCGACTATGGCTGACAAATTTCAGGGAAGAATAGGCAGGACCTTTGCGGAGTCACAGAGTTGGTGGCCACCCCTGAAGAGCGCTCCCGACAACGCACCCAACGTTGTCGTGGTCCTCCTGGACGACGTGGGCTACGCCCAATTCGGTGCGTACGGTTCGGACATCGCCACGCCGACCTTTGATCGATTGGCCTCGCGTGGCCTGCGCTACGCGAACTATCACACGACGGCACTGTGCTCGCCGACCCGGGCGTGCCTGCTCACCGGTCGCAATCATCACTCGAACGGTATGGCTCGTGTCGTGGAACTCGCGTCTGGCTTTCCTGGCTACAACGCGACGATTCCCAAAGAGAACGGATTCCTTTCCGAGATCCTGCGTGAGGCTGGTTACGCCACGTTCGCCGTGGGCAAGTGGCACGTGACGCCCGCGACCGAGATGTCAGCGGGTAGTCCGCGTGATAAGTGGCCACTCGGTCGAGGATTCGACCGTTATTACGGTTTCATGGGCGGCGAGACCGATCAGTACCATCCCGAACTTGTGCGAGACAATTCTCCGATAGACCCCCCTCGATCACCCGAAGAGGGCTACCACCTGACCGAGGATCTCGCCGAAAACGCGATTCGTTTCATCTCAGATCTTCGGGGGACGTCACCTTCGACGCCGTTCTTGTTGTGGTTCGCCCCAGGGGCGTGCCACGCCCCGCATCAAGCACCTGACTCGTTCATCGAACAGTACCGGGGCCGGTTCGATCAGGGTTGGGACCAATGGCGCGCCGACGTCTTCGATCGCCAACTTGCCTCGGGCCTCCTGAAGCCCGGAACCGAGCTTTCCGAACGTCCGTCGTGGGTACCTGAGTGGTCAACGCTGAGCGCGGATGAGCAACGACTCGCGGCGCGTTTGATGGAGGTATTCGCGGGATTCCTTACTCACACCGACGCCCAAGTTGCCCGCGTCCTTGACTTCATCGAACAGCTGGACGAGACCGACAACACGATCGTCGTGGTGATGAGCGACAACGGCGCGTCGGCCGAAGGAGGCGTGAAGGGTTCGTTCAACGAACAGTACTTCTTCAATTTTATACCCGAAAGTCTCGAGGAGAACCTGGCCAGAATCGATGACCTGGGCACGCCACGGGCCAACAACCACTACCCGTGGGGGTGGGCGTGGGCAGGCAACACGCCGCTCAAGCGCTTCAAGCGTGACACGCACGAAGGTGGGGTCGCCGACCCTCTGATCATTCACTGGCCCAATCGCATCGGCACGCAGGGAGCCACCCGCCATCAGTACGTGCACGCCATCGATATCCTGCCCACGCTGCTCGACGTGATCGGCATCGAACCGCTCCAGAGCATCAATGGCGTCGAACAGTCGCCCATAGAAGGCACGAGCTTTGCGTCGACCCTCGAGGATCCTCACGCCGGCGAAACGCACCCGACGCAGTATTACGAGATGCTCGGTTCGCGCGCCCTTTATCACGATGGCTGGAAGGCGGTGGTATTCCACACTCCACGGTTCATTGCCTACGACGGCTCCGACACCACCAAGCCGTTCGACGAGGACGTCTGGGAGCTGTACCACGTCGCCGAGGATTTCTCGGAAGTCCACGACCTCGCAACAGAGAGGCCGGAGAAACTCGAGGAGCTGAAGACACTCTGGTGGAGCGAGGCGGAGAAGTTCCAAGTTCTCCCGCTCAATAATCAACCAGGCTTCTTCGGTGATCCGCGCTACGTACGCGATTGCCAGGAGTTCCTCGGTCACGTGGGTCCGATTCCCGAGGCGCTCGCACCCAATCTCAAGAATCGTTCTTTCGTCATTACCGCAGAAATCTTCCCCGGGACCAAGACGATCACGAACAGCGTGATCGTGGCTCACGGTGGTCACGCGGGTGGGTACGCCGTCTTCATCGATGACGATCGGTTGCACTTCACCTATAACTACGTGGCCACTGAAATTACGACGGTCGTCGCCGAAGTTCGTTTGCCCGATGAACCTGTCGTCGTCAAGGTCTCGTTCACTCGAACGGGTCCAGGAGGCGACGTCGAATTATCGTACGGCGACGTCCCCGTTGGTCGAGGATCAATCGCGCGAACGACGCCTCTCACCTACGGCACCCCGGGTTTCGCCGTGGGCTTTCAGCCAGCGGGACCTGTTGACGGTCGCCTTCACGGCCGAGCAGAATTCGCTCCCGAGTTGCTGGGCCGAGTCATCGTCGAAGGCACGGGGAAAAACCCGGTTCGCGACCTGCTTTTGAATTCACGCGTCGATCTGGCCACCCAGTGACCATCTCGACTGCTCAGGTGGTCGCGAATCGAGACGATGCACTCGTCGATGGACGCCAGGGCGGTCGGGAAGGCGGTGTGTGAGTTCATTGGATAGTGGACGCGATGTGTCGCGTCATAGTGGACACTCTCCTAGGGGGTGTTTCCTATGGTGTTGCGCCAAATGGTGGTTGACGCGGTGGTGCTCGAAGGTCGCTCGATCAGGGAGGTTGCCCGCTCGTTCGGGGTGTCCAAGTCCTGGGTCTATGAACTGGTCCGCCGTTACCGCGAAGGCGGTGAGCGAGCCCTCGAGGAACGCTCCAAGGCCCATCACACCAATCCTCGCCAGATGAGTGCGGCGACGGAAGAAGAACTCCTACGCCTGCGAAAAGAACTCCTCGACCTGGGCGCCGACCACGGGGCCGCCACGTTGCAGTGGCACCTCGCCCAGCGCGAGGACACCACGCCCTCGGTGTCGGCGATCTACCGGATGCTCAAGCGTCGCGGGTTCATCACGCCCGAACCTCGCAAACGACCCAAGGGTTCTTATATACGCTTCGAGGCGTCACTGCCCAACGAGTGCTGGCAGTCCGACATGACCCACTGGCATCTCGATAGCGGCGCCGAGGTGGAGATCCTCACCTTCCTCGACGACTACTCGCGTCTGGTGCTCGCCTGTGAGGTGTTTCCAACCGTCAAGGCCTCGAACGTTCGCGCGACCTTCAAGAACGCCTGTGCCTACTGGGGAATTCCCGCCTCGGTGCTGACCGACAACGGGGCGATCTTTAACGCCGGCTCGCGCAAGGGTCGCACCGGTTTCGAGAGCGACCTGTTGGACCTCGGCGTGCTCTATAAGCACTCGCGTCCCTACCACCCTCAGACCTGTGGCAAGGTCGAGCGCTGGCACGCGACTTTGAAGGGGTTCCTCGAGAAGCACCCCTGCGACACGATTGAAGATCTCCAGCTCGTGCTGCTCAAGATCGTTCGCTACTACAACGAGGAGCGACCGCACCGCGCACGCGGGTCGGTGACGCCCCGCCACGCTTACGCCAAGCGCGACAAGGCGCTTGCCGGCACGTTGATCAATGAACCGCACCTGCGCATTCGCTACGACACGCTCGACTCGCGCGGCAAGGTGACGCTTCGCTACCTGGGCGATTTTCGACACATCTACGTTGGCTACGCGCACCGCGGCGAACGAGTGCGTCTCTACGTCATCGACGCGCACGTGCGCGTCGTGAGTGAGGACGGCGAACTGCTCAGCGAACTCCAGATCGACCCGACCAAGCGCTATCAGAAAATGAGCACACCAAGCAGCGACTAATGTTTGGGTTCAAAGTTCCACGATGACGGGACTCATCACAGCGGTCGGGAAGGCGGGATTCGAACCCGCGGCCTCCTGGTCC
>Ga0302189_10000842_pt1 | contig 26852 bp, 25 predicted proteins | sample II_Bog_E2_2_FD_194551 | JGI IMG/M metagenome (GOLD analysis project Ga0302189, IMG submission 194551) | Peat permafrost microbial communities from Stordalen Mire near Abisko, Sweden - II_Bog_E2_2 | ecosystem: Environmental > Terrestrial > Soil > Wetlands > Peat | place: Sweden: Abisko...
GTGGCCCTCCGAATCATTCACCCTGATCTCTAAGCTGTGATCTCTTATGGCAAATATACGAAATCTCCGGTCGCGCTGCCAAAACAAAAGACTGGAATGCGTTGCTTGGCGGCATCTACATTCTCGGGCCCTCACCGCTTTCGGCGTCCGGCCGCATCCCGGATACAGCGAGGAACGGTCCGACTCCGTTACAATTCCATCGATGAAGCTAGGCGAATTGGCAAGCCGGTTGGGAGCTGAGCTGCGCGGAGACGCGGAGCTCGAAGTGACAGGCGTAAAAGGGATTGAAGAGGCTGGACCCACGGAGATCACCTTTGTGGCGAACCCGAAATACACAGCGCTGGCGCGCAAGACGCATGCCGCAGCCGTGCTGGTGGAGCCGGAGTTTCAGGAGATTTCCGCAGCCACTTTGCGCATCAAGAACCCCTATCTGGCGTTTTCGCGAGCGCTGGGGCTCTTCTATCAGCCGCCAGACTACGCTCCTGGCATTCACGCTACCGCGGTCATCGATCCCAGCGCCGAGATCGGCGAAGGGGCGCACATTAGCGCGTATGTTGTTGTAGGGCCGGGCGTGCATATTGGCCCTCATGCGACGCTGCTGCCGCATGTGGTTCTCTACCCCGGAGTGAAGGCGGGAAGCCATCTGTTTGCCCACGCCCACGCGGTGGTGCGCGAACACTGCGTGCTTGGCGACCATGTGACGCTGGAGAATGGCGCAATCGTGGGGGCGGACGGTTTTGGCTTCGCCAAGAACGAGGCCGGGCACTGGGAGAAGATTCCGCAATCGGGGCCGGTGCGGCTCGGCGACCGCGTCGATGTGCAGGCCAATGCCTGCATCGACCGGGCCACTGTCGGCGCAACGGAGATTGGCGACGGCACCAAGGTGGACAACCTGGTGCAGGTTGGGCACGGTTCGCGCGTCGGCGCAAATACCTTGATCTGCGCGCAAACGGGACTGGCGGGTTCTTCGGTGATTGGGGACAACGTGATTTTGGCGGGGCAAACGGGTGTGGCCGGCCACTGCGCGGTGGGCGACGGTGTGATTCTGACAGCGCAATCCGCGGTTTCACACGATGTGCCGCCGGGCAAGGTGATCTCCGGGTCGCCGGGCTTCGACAACCGAGTCTGGCTGCGCGCAGTGACCATCTTTCAGCGGCTTCCGGAGCTGCTCAAGCGCATTGACCGCCTGGAGAAGACGGTTGCGGCCCAGGCCGCGCCGGAAGGCGTCAAGGACGAAGGCGGGAACCGGGAATGAAGAATCGAATCGGAAGCTGCGGCAGGATACTGGCTTCATTCGCGGTGGCGGCGCTGATTTCGATGGCCGGTTGCCACTCCTATCATGTTGAAACCACCGTCGAGAACCGCACCGGAGCTCCGATTCAACTGCTTGAGGTGGACTACCCCAGCGCCAGCTTCGGCGCCGACAGCTTGGCTGCGGGCGGAGTCTTCCACTATCGCATTCAGTTGCGCGGCACCGGCCCGTTGAAGGTGCAATACACGGCCGGCGACGGCAGCCCTATGCAGCGCCAGGTACAGATTGACGGACCCACGCTTGCCGAGCGGCAGGAGGGCCAACTGAAGATTGTTCTGCTGCCGGGTGGCAAGGCCGAGTTTCATCCCGAATTGACGCCGGTGCCTTGACGCGAGTTCCCCGAGTTGAACTGGCCGCCTGACCTCCTCGATTTGCGCATGGCTCCTGCGTGGGCGGGTCCTAGTGTGGTGGGTCTGAAGTTCATCTAAGAACAACCGCAGATTCTTCGACTCACCACCCCCGAACTGAAAGACGTTCGGGGCCCCGTTCGCTCAGAATGACAGCCAGTTTTGTGTTGCGTATTTCGGACTCAGGACACTAGGGCTTTGCCAACCCTTTTTGACCTTAGTGCACGCCATGCCCATTGAGCCACGGGCCATACTCGCGGTCCTCTTTCTGCATGTGATTCGTCAACCAATCGCGCAGGAAGTTCAGCAGTTCGATGTATACGGAATTGTCTCCCCTCCGGTAGCGAACCACATAGTCCCCGACCCTTCCCGCCAATTCCTGGTGTTTGAGGCGGTGCTCGGCCAACCCCGCAAATCTGGCCTCCGACATCATCGCTTCCTCTGTCGAGAAATGGTCGCGCGTGTGCTCCAGCAGCTTGTCAAGCAGCGGCCCCGCCACTTTTTGCGCCTGACCCTTCAACATCGCCGCATGAAGCTCGTTCAGAATCGCGATCAGGCGCTTATGCTGATCGTCCAGGGCTTGCACGCCCACTGAGTATTTGCTGCTCCAGGTCATCAAGGCCAAGGCTTCCCTCCCCACGGTGTTTTCACGATGAGGAACAGATCGGCTGGAAGTGATGAAAACTGAATTCGATGTTCACTCCATTGAGACTTTACATTTATCTCGCAGCGAAGAGCCTTAGAATAATGCAATGAATCTCAAGGGAAAGATCGTCTTCGTTACCGGCGCCAGCTCCGGCATTGGCGCCGCAACTGCTCTGGCCTTTGCGGCGGAGGGCGCACGCCTTTTGCTGGCAGCCCGCCGTTCCGAAAAACTCGCTCATGCCGCATCGCTCGCAATGGAGCGCGGCGCTGCCGCTGTTCACTCGATGGAACTGGACGTGCGCGATCGCGCCGCGGTCCAGAGCGCTATCGACGACCTGCCGCCCGAGTGGGAGTCGATCGACATCCTGGTCAACAATGCCGGACTCAGCCGCGGCCTGGAAAAGCTCTACACCGGAAAGATAGAAGATTGGGAAGAGATGATCGACACCAACGTCAAAGGGCTGCTTTACGTCACACGCGCCGTGGTGCCGGGCATGGTGGCGCGCGGCCATGGACATGTTGTGAATCTGGGTTCGACCGCCGGCGAAATGACTTACCCCAATGGAGCCGTCTATTGCGCCACCAAGGCCGCGGAGCGCTCCATCAACGACGGACTCCGCCAGGACCTGCTGGGTACGCCGGTGCGGGTGACCACTGTAGACCCAGGGATGGTGGAAACCGAGTTCACGGTGGTGCGCTTCCATGGCGATGCGGAGCGGGCGGGAAACTTCTATAAGGGCATCAAGCCGCTCACCCCCGAAGACGTGGCCGATGCCATCTTGTGGGCCGCCAGCCGCCCCGCGCACGTGAATATTGCGCGGATTCTGCTGACCCCGGTGCAACAGGCCAATTCCCTGCTCGTCCACCGCGAAACTTAGCAATTGTGCAGAACCCGGCGTTCTGTTACCATTCACAAAGAGATGGTTCGCGCTTCCCTAAGCCGCTCTTGTTGTTGCCTGTCGAATGCCTTCGACGGGTGTGCGAACTAGTCTCCGATCTCCCAGTAAAGTTGATCCAGAAGACGCACCCGCAGCTGAATAGCCGGGCCTGTCTTCATTGGTCTCCGGCTATCGGCCTCAAATCTCCCAGTGAAGAGGTTCCATGCCGGTCATTGAAAGCGAAACGTCCCCAACTGCCTCCCCAGTCAGCCTCGACCCTATGCGGGGCCTAAGCCGCGTGAGCCATCTGCGTCTGCTCGAGGCAGAGAGCCTCCACATTCTTCGCGAAGTGGTCTCCGAATTTGAGAGGCCGGTGATGCTGTACTCCGTCGGCAAGGATTCCTCGGTGATGTTGCGCCTTGCGCAGAAAGCCTTCTACCCAGGGCCGATTCCGTTTCCGCTGCTGCATGTCGACACCGGGTTCAAGTTTCACGAGATGATTGCCTTTCGCGATGAGATGGCTCGCTCGGTTGGCGCCGAACTGCTGGTATGGCGCAACGAAACTGCCATTGCCGCAGGGACGAACCCGATTGCGCTCGATACCAAGCGTTGCTGCGGGCTGCTCAAGACGCAGGCACTGCTCGATGCCTTGAAGCACTACAACTTCGACGCAGCCTTTGGCGGCGCACGGCGCGATGAAGAGAAGTCGCGCGCCAAGGAGCGGATCTACTCCTTTCGCGACAGCGCGGGCCAATGGGATCCCAAGAATCAGCGCCCCGAGTTATGGAATCTTTACAACGCCCGCATACACCCAGGCGAAAGCATTCGTGTCTTCCCGCTCTCAAACTGGACTGAGATGGACGTGTGGCAATACATCCATGAGGAGAAGATCCCGATTGTGGATCTCTACTTTGCCAAGGAGCGCCCCATGTATGTGCGCGGCGATGGGTTGCTTCCTATCGAGCAGGCATTTGTTGCGCGGCTGGGCGAGAAGCCGCAAATGGTCAAGTCGCGGCTGCGCTCGCTGGGATGCAGTCCTTGCACCGGGGCTATTTGCTCGGATGCGGATACGCTCCCCAAGATCATTGCCGAACTGGTTTCGTTCCGCTCGTCGGAGCGCGCCAATCGCGTCATCGATCACGACCAGGAAGGCTCGATGGAATTGAAGAAGCGGGAGGGCTACTTCTAAATGGCAACGACAGCGATTTCCCCTTTTTCGATCGAAGAATTTCTTGCCCAGGAGCGCACCAAGGATCTTCTGCGCTTCTCTACGGCTGGCAGTGTCGATGACGGAAAATCCACGCTCATCGGGCGGCTGCTCTACGACACGCAGTCCGTCTATGAAGACCAGGTGAGGTCCATCGAAGGGAAGGGAACTACCGCGCCTGGGCAAATCGACTTCGCGTTGCTCACTGACGGCCTGCGCGCCGAGCGCGAGCAGGGCATTACCATCGACGTTGCCTATCGCTACTTTTCAACGGCGCGCCGCAAGTTCATCATCGCGGATACGCCGGGGCATGAACAGTACACGCGCAACATGGCAACCGGCGCTTCGACGGCCGATGCGGCTGTGGTCTTGATTGACGCTTCAAAGGGCGTGCTCATCCAGTCGCGCCGCCATGCCTACATCGCATCGCTGCTGAGGGTCCAGCACGTCCTGGTCGCCGTCAACAAGATGGACCTTATTGGCTATGACGAAGCTCGCTTTCGCGCTATCGAGCGCGATTTCAAGCTCGTCCTGAACCAGATTGCATCCGATACCGGCAATCCAGTCGAGAGCATCTTCGTTCCGGTCAGCGCGCTTGCCGGCGACAACATCGTTCATCGGTCCAATGCCATGCCCTGGTATCGGGGACCATCCCTGCTCGAGTTGCTTGAATCTGCACCCACTTCGTTGGACACCCGCGCCGATGCTTTCCGCTTTCCCGTTCAGCGAGTTCTCAGGCCTGACCACACCTTCCGCGGCTTTGCCGGGCAGATTGCCTCGGGGACCGTTCGGCCTGGCGATACGATCACTGCGCTTCCGTCCGGCAGGAGCGCTCAGGTTGCGCGCATCGTGACCTGGGATGGCGATCTTGACGAGGCGCGCGCGCCGCTGTCGGTGACGCTGGTTCTAAACAAGGAGCTCGACATCAGCCGCGGCGATCTGATCGTCTCGGCGACGGCGCCGGCAACTGTTGCGAAGAATGTAAAGGCCGCGCTGGTGTGGATGGATCAACGTCCGCTCGAACGCAGTCGCCGTTATCTGCTCAAGCACACCAGCCAGACGGTGCCGGCCTTCGTTACATCCATCGAGCACCGCACCGACATTGGGAGCCTTTCGCGCGAACCTGCCGAGACGTTGCGCATGAATGACATCGGCGTAGCGACGCTGACTCTGCTGCGTCCCATCGCTGTCGATCTTTATGGTGAAAATCGCTCGACCAGCGCTTTCATTCTCATCGACGCCGAGACCAACGCCACGGTCGCGGCGGGCATGATTACCGCGGCTTCCAAGCATGAAGGTTCCAGCGTGCTCGCATCAGGACCAGTGACCGCCGAAGAACGCGCAGCGCGTTGGGGTCATCGCGGCGGCGTCCTTGAATTGGATGGACCGGTTGAGCTGATCGATCGCATCGAAAGGTCGCTCTTCGCGCGTGGAATTATCACAGCGCGCGTTGAAGTGGAGGATGTTGCGCTCGGAATCCATCCCGCCATGGTGGATGCGCTTATCAGGTCGAAGACCCTGTCTGGCATGGTGGCGCTGATGGTAACGCTCACCGCAGGCGACACTTTGACTGCGCGGTCGGATGGAGAACAGATCACGCTCAACGCCGGTGGCCCGGTTGATTCGATCGCAGCCATCTACGGGTTGCTGGGGCGTGCAGGTGTTCTCGTACTGCCAGAAAACGCGGATTGGGAAATCTAGGGTGGAAAGAGGAAAACCGCAATGAGCATTGCTGAACTCAATTCGCAGGTGAATGTCAAACTTGATGCGGTGCGCGCTGCTCTGGCACGGGAGATCACGGGAGCGGCCGACGTTTGCCTAACTTGCAGTTTCCAGGCTGAGGATGTGCTTCTCGCAAAGCTCGCCATCGAGTTGGATGCGAAGATACCGATTCTGTTTCTCGATACGGGGTATCACTTTGCCGAGACCTATGCCTACCGCGACCGCATCGCAAGCGAGTGGCAACTCAATCTAATCAACCTATTGCCTGAAAAGACAGTTGCCGAGCAGGAGGCCGAGCATGGGCTTCTTTATCGTTCTGCGCCCGACCAGTGCTGCAAGCTGCGCAAGGTAGAGCCGCTGTTCAAGGCCGTAGCAGAATATCGCGTGTGGCTGACAGGGTTGCGCAGGGAGCAGGCGAAGAGCCGCGCCGCTCTTGAGGAATCGACCATGTTCGCGCTCCCCGGCGGAAAGCAGGTGCTGAAGCTGGCTCCGCTGGCTGCCTGGACAACGCGCGATGTGTGGTATGCCTGTGAACAGCTTTCCATTCCACTTCTTCCGCTCTATGAGCTGGGATATTCTTCGATCGGCTGCGAGCCGTGTACCACGCTTCCATTAGATCCGAACGATCCGCGGTCGGGCCGCTGGGCCGGCCACAAGGTTGAGTGCGGCATTCACATCGAAGCGGCGCCGGCGCAGTGAGCCAAGCGCGTGGGAATTGAGAGACTGAAATGGAATATGTAATCGGATTCTTCATTGCGCTGTTTATCGCGCTGACCGGCGTTGGCGCGGGCACGGTCACCGTGCCGGTTCTGGTACTGTTTCTCGGTGTGCCGGCACCGGTCGCTGTCGGCATCGGTCTCATGTTTGCCACTGCGGTCAAGCTATTCCTCGTTCCGGCGCAAATTGCCCGCCGCAACGTTGCCTGGCGCACTCTCGGATTCATGCTCGCTGGCGGTGTGCCGGGCGTGATCATCGGGTCGCTTTTCTTGAAGCATCTTGTCACGGTTGGATCGCAAAACACTCTCAACGCATTGCTTGGCGCAATTCTGGTTACGACAGCAGGGTGGCAACTGGCCTATTCATTCCGCGCAAAGAGCCAGAACCAGGACACGCGCGATCGCAGTCCGCTGCTTGCGTGGCTGATGTTGCCGGTGGGCGCCGAAGTTGGCTTTTCATCGGCAGGAGCCGGCGCACTGGGCAGCGCCGCGCTGCTGAGCCTGACTCCTCTGCTTCCCGCGCAGGTAGTGGGCACAGATATTGCGTTTGGTTTCGTCGTCTCACTGATTGGCAGTGGCGCGCATTGGTTCTCGCACGCATCGAACCCCCAGTTACTGATGCACCTGATCGCCGGTGGCATCGCCGGCGCCATCGGCGGAACTATTCTCAGCACTCGCGTCCCGCGCCGTCCATTGCGATTTGCGCTCTGTGTGTGGCTGCTGATTCTGGGAGGCCAATTCATCTTCAACAGTTATCAGGCCTGGGCCGCTCCGCTGAAGGTAGCGGCGAGCCAGTCGCGCATAACTCAAGTCAAATAACCGAATCATCCTGCATTCGTCGCAAGTGATTCGTGAGGAGTGTGAAGAAAACAGGGCGGCGCACTCAATGAGGCCGCGCCGCCCTATTCTCTCCGCCAGACTGCAACTCGAATCAGGTCTCTGCTGTACTCCCTAGAAATGATTCCAGAGCGCCTGATTGTATATTTCGTGGTGATACTGCACCTCGGAGCCCTTCACAAAGCTGCCCAACTGGCGCGGGGATCGATCGGCGGCTTCCTGCTTCAGGTCGGCAAATCTGCCCTGCACGTCAGCCCCCAGAATCTCGGTGATCCACTCCGACGATTTGAAGTCTTCGATCGCCTGCTGAATGTGGTCCGGTAGATACCGCTGTGCCTGGCGCAGGTTGTCGATCTCCGCGGTTGTTCCGTCAATCCCAGTCTTGAAGATCGAGTAGAGGGTCAGGTATGGGTTGGCGTCCGGCGACACGGAACGCACTTCGACGCGCATCGACTTCGCATTCCCGATCGGCACCCTGATCATCGAGCCACGGTCGGTCGCCGAGGCTTTGATCTGATTGGGAGCTTCGAAGTGCGGGTCCAGGCGGCGATATGCGTTCACGCTTGGATTTGTAATCAGGCAGATATCCAATGCGCAAGTCAAGATGTGGTCGATGAACTCCCAGCCGAACGCCGAAAGCTTTTCCAGGCCATTGGGATCCCAGAACAGGTTTGTCTTTCCCTGGGCAATGGAAACGTTCGTGTGCATTCCGCTTCCGTTCACTCCAACCACGGGCTTGGGCAAAAAACATGCGGTCATGCCCATGTTGCTCGCCACCTGCCGGGTCAGCAGTTTGTAAAGCTGAATCTGGTCCGCGGCCGCCACCACTTCGCCATAGCCATAGTTGATTTCAAACTGGCTGGGCGCAACTTCGGGGTGATCCTTCTCGTTCTGGAAGCCCATGGCGCGCTGCACCTCGGCCGAGGCGTCGATGAACTGGCGCAAAGGATCCAGCGGAAGCGCATGATAGTAGCCGCCGGTCGATACGAATTCAAACTTGCCTGTCTCGTGATAACGCTTCTCCGCATCCTTGCCCGCGAAAAGGAAGCCCTCAATCTCGTTGGCCGCGTTCAGCGTGTAGCCCTTTTCCTTGTACAGTTTGTCTGCGTAGCCCTTCAGCACTCCGCGCAGGTCGCCCGCATAAGGGGTGCCATCCTTGTCGATGACAGTACCGAAGACCAGCACCTTGCCGGTGCCGAAAACATCGGCGGGCACCCAGTAAAAGGCGCTCCAGTCGATGCCCAGGCGCAGGTCGCTCTCCTTTTGCGCTGTGAAGCCGCGAATTGAGGAGCCGTCAAAGGTCAGGTTCTCGTACGCGCCCAGCAGGAATTTCTTGTCGTAGTCCAGCAGGTGCAATCGCCCTTCCAGGTCGCTGAAAAGCACCGTCACGGCTTTGATCCGCTTTTCATCGGTCAGATACTTGATGCGCTTCTCGCGGATCTCATCCGATGAAACCCGGTTTGTGCGGTCGGACTTGGCAGCCAGGTTGAGCTCCTCCAACTCTTCGTACGAGAGGGCGAGAAAGCTGCGATATTCGGTTGACATGGTTCTCCCTTCGGCGGATAGATGGTGCGGGCAGGCAACGGAATTTGTTGCCTGGGTCAACAGCATGGCTGCTAAAAATCAAATGGGGCGCGACGAAGTGAAAAGCAGACCAGCTTTCCACTTCGCCCGCACCCCAGTCTCGAAAAGATGCTTGCAAACTGCCTGCGCTTCTCCACCATTCTTCCGGCGCGATCACTCACATGCAGCAGGTTTCATAGCGCCATCCACGCATTCCTTGCCGACTGCAGCTTGCAATGCGTGAACGAGCAGCGTGATCAGGGCTTCGCTACAGTGTTGATCGTCTTCAGAATGCGCGAGACGATCTGGTACGGATCGGCTTCGGAATTCGGACGGCGATCTTCCAGATACCCCTTGTAGCCGTCGCGGACAAAGTTTACGGGCAGCCGGACCGAAGCGCCGCGATCCGAAAGACCATAGCTGAATTTGTCAATGGCTTGCGTTTCGTGCAGGCCTGTCAAGCGCAGGTGGTTGTCCGGGCCATACACGGCAATGTGCTCAGGAATGTATTTCTCGAATGCCTTCATGAGGGCTTCAAGATATTCCTTGCCACCTACTTCGCGGATGTATTTAGTCGAGAAATTGGAGTGCATGCCAGATCCATTCCAGTCGCCCTTGATGGGTTTGCAATGCAGGACCAGGTCCACCTCGTACTTTTCACAAAGACGCATCATCAGATAGCGAGCCATCCAGGTGTCATCGGCGGCCTTCGCAGAGCCCTTGGCGAAGATCTGGAACTCCCACTGGCCCTTGGCGACTTCAGCGTTGATGCCTTCATGATTGATGCCGGCGGCGAGGCAGAGTTCCAAGTGTTCATCAACGATTTGACGGGCAACGCTGCCCATATATTTATAGCCGACGCCGCAATAGTACGGGCCTTGCGGAGTAGTCGGATGGCCGTCCTTCGGAAAGCCGAGGGGACGCCCATCTTTGTAAAGGAAGTACTCCTGCTCAAAGCCCAGCCACAGGTCGGGGTCGTTCTCAATGGTGGCGCGCATGTTGGTGGAGTGCGGCGTGCCATCCGGGTGCATGACTTCGCAAAGAACGAGGTAGGCGTCCTTGCGGGCAGCGTCGGGATACAGCGCCACAGGCTTGAGCACGCAGTCTGACTTGCTGCCCTCGGCCTGCATGGTGGAGCTGCCGTCAAAGCCCCAAAGGGGCAGGTCTGCGAGAGAGGGCGGTGTTTCATACGACTTGAGCTGGGTCTTGCCGCGAAGTTCAGGAATCGGCTTCTTGCCGTCAAGCCAGATGTACTCCAATTTGTACTTGGTCATGGATCTCCTTTTGGCGGGATAACGTGAGGTGTATTCAACGGAATTCTAGTGCTTTGCTCATAAGGAATTCGTGAAGATTCCTGATGAACGGATGAGAAATGCTGTTTCTACTTGTGGTGGGCGATGAGCATCATCAGCAGCAATATGGCGACCGGAACCAGCGCCAGTCCGCTGTAATAGAAAATCTTGCGTGAAAGATGGGATTTGCGCTTCTGCCAGTCCCGCAGCTCGATCCGGTCTTCAACGCCGACCTGATCCAGATGTTCGAGATCAGACACAAAATCGCGCGCTTTGGGATACCGGTTTGCGGGGTCTCTTTCCAATGCCCGGTACAGTACTTCTTGCAATTGAAGGGAGATGGAAGGGTCGGCGACCCGCGGCGGCGTGGGATGGTTCAAGAGGCGGTCGTTCATTGCCGCCAGCGGCGAGGGGCCTGAAAAAGGCAGCTTGCCAGATAGCATTTCATACAGGATTACGCCCACGGAAAAGATGTCGGATCGGCCGTCGCCGCGCTTGCCCTTTACCTGTTCCGGAGAGATATAGTTCGGGGTGCCGAGCGTGGCGGTGAAGTTGGCATAAGTAAGCCGCCGCGCTGCCGAATCGCTGGCAATACCGAAGTCGATGAGCTTGATGTTGTCTTCGGCGTCAACCATGATATTTTCCGGCTTGAGGTCGCGGTGGACGACGCCATTGGCATGGATGTAATCCAGCGCATCCAAAACTCCAATGGCGATGCGTATGGCGCGGTCCTGCGAGATGCTGCCTTCATCCATGATTTGGCGCAGCAGGCGGCCTTCGCACCATTCCATGACCATGTAAATGCGGGAGCGATCCTCCCCGCCAAAAACCCGCATGACTTTGGGGTGATTCAGCTTTTCGCCAATGCCGGCTTCGCGCTTGAAGCGGTCAAAGAGGATCGGATCGGCTTCGAGATCGGGGTGAGGAATCTTGAGAGCGACATTGCGATTGTCGCGCAGGTCGGTGGCGCGGTAGATCGTAGCCATCCCGCTGCGCGCGACAGGCGCCTCAACGCGGTAGGAATCGATCTGCGAACCGGCTTCCAGGGTGTCGTAATAGCCCATTATGCGAAATGCTCCGTGAAGGTAACTCATTCTACTGTATCGGGAAACGGCCCCGTTTCAGTAAGGATTCCGTAAGACTTCATGAAATCCTCAATTGTTCAGGATGGAAGCCGGTACGGCCTGCCGCGGTACATGCCCACCTGCTCCACTGAGCGGATGCGGATGACCTGTGCGGTGGTGTTGTCGTTGCCGTCAATTTCGACGGCGCGGGCGACCAGTTCGCGGGCAATCTGGTCGATGTTCTTGTTCTGGGAAACGATCTGCGCGATTGCCGTCTCCCTCATCTCGTCATGCAAGCCGTCGGAGCAGAGAACCAGCACGTCGCCGGCCTGCAAGCTCAGCGCTGTTGTGTCCGGCGATACAAACATTTCAGGCCCCAACGAACGAATCAGGATGTGACGCGATTCTGACTCCATTACCTCGCTGGCGGAAAGGATGCCCATCTTTCTCTGCTCGTTGACCCAGGTGTGGTCCTGGGTAATCTGCTTGGCCTTGCCTTGGCGGATCAGGTAGCAGCGCGAGTCGCCCACGTGCGAGACGATGGCCTGGTCATAGCGGAGAGCGCACGCTACCAATGTCGTGGCCATCTTCTTGCCGCGATATTCGGGGGCCAGCGTGCAATCGTGAACAGCGGCGTTGGCGTGCTGGATGAGGCGAGGCAGCAGACTGATGAGCATGGTTCCGGCCTGAGCCTTGGCGAACTCCTCGGTCAGGACCGACACGGCAGTGGCCGAGGCAACCTCACCCAGGTCCATGCCGCCCACGCCGTCTGCAACGGCAAACAGATAGCCGTGAGTGCGGGCCTGCTGGCGCGACGCGGGAATGAACGAGCCCATTGCGTCTTCATTGTTGGTGCGAATCTTTCCGAAATCGCTCGCCTGGCCGAACTGTACTTCCAACATTGGCGCCGCCGCCTCAAGCGTTCTCCGCTTTGCCGCGGGGAAAACGCTTCTTAAAGATTGTGAGACATTTACTTCAAAAATGCCACTGGGTGGTTCTCTGCTCCTCGTCGCTCAAGAAGAAGTCGAGGAGAGATTCCACCCAGCGGTCTTGGTTCAGTTAACGTTGCTTACCTGGAAGTGAGCAGAATCTCCTTGCCCTTGGCCTTCGAAGAGCGAAGGAAGTAAATGGCTCCGTAGATGCCCCAGACGGCTGAGATGCCCAGCGCCAGCAGCGGCTCCTTGTAGGTGCCCAGGCCGAAGACCGGGCTGATGATATAGAAGGCCATGCAGACGAGATTGGCCAGCAGTCCAAACCCAGGGATCAGCGTGTGCCTCAAGAAGTTGTAGTCAGGACGCCCTTTGAAGGCCACGATGCACAGGAAGCAACTGAGCGCGTAGAGGATAAAGGTGCCGAAGTTGGAGGTGAGCGTGATCGTGAGCAGCGAGTTGGGCAGCGCTGCCAGTTGGTCGTGCGAGAGATAACCGACGTTCGAGAAGATGCCCGGGGGCAGCGCCTTGATGGCCGCATCGGTGGGAGCGCCGGCGTCGCCGAAGACCAGCGAGACAGCGATGACGCCGATTACCGCGGAGATGGCTACCAGGGTCCAGATGGCGCGGCGAGGGCTGAGCGAACTTGCATGAAGAATGCCGAAGTGCTCGGGAGCCTCGTCGTCCTTGCCCATGGCGTAGGTGACGCGGGCGCCGGTGTTCATGCAGCTCAGCGTGGTGCCGATCAGCGCCAGGAAGACGGTGAAGGCCTCAGCCAGCATGAAGTAGTGTCCGTTGCCGTGGCCCAACAGCGCGTCGCCGACGATGATCATCATGTCGCCGATGGGCGCCGCCGAGCTGGCCGCGCTCTGCATGGTATACCCCGAGTTGAGGAAGTAGTTGGCCGCGAAATACTCGATCAGGTAACACACCAGGCCTTGTATCAGCAGCGAGGAAATGACCGCGATGGGTATATGCTTGGTGGGGTTCTTGGCTTCGCCACCCATCGAAGTGACCGATTCGAAGCCGACCAGGATCAGGATGGCGACCGTGGCCTGTATGAACAGGTAGCTGAACTTGTGCGGTGAAACCACCGAGGCTGCGCTGGTGTGGGCGAGAAAGTTACCGCTGGAATCCTTTTCGGTATAGTCGATGGTGAAAGGAACTGGCTTGCCGGCCGTGTCAAGCAGCGGGAGCGGATTGCCGCTGGCGTCGCGCAGCGTGGCTCCGGTCTTGTCAACGGCGAACTGGTAACTGTATGTTGCCAGCGTCTGCCCGTCGTATTGGAAGGCGGGCGACCCAGCGGGATGGCCTGCGCGATAGCCGATGGCCAGCACGCTGAAAACAAGGAGCGCGGAGATCTGAATGATGTTGATGGCCAGGTTGACAGCTGTTGAGGCGCCCGCGCCCTTCGATGCGATCCAGCCAACGAAGATCGAGAAGACAATCGCCACCAGCGCCATGAAGACCGGTCCCGGATTTGAGCCGCTCATGATGTTGGGATAGAGAAAGCCTACCACGTAGCCGCAGAAGATGCCGGTGGTGGCCACCATCACGCCAGGGTAGACCCAGTAGTAAAGGTGAGAGCCCCAGCCGACGATGAATTTAGAGATGCGGGCGTACTTGAACATCTTGTCTTGCGAGAGCATCGCCTGCTCCGCGTAGTAGTAGCTTGATCCCGTGCCCGGGTAAAGCTTGGAGATTTCAGCGTAGGCCACTGCGGTGGCCAGGCAGAGCAAAAGAGCGCCGAAGATGCCCAGCCACATGGCTGGAGCGGTTGTGCCGGTAGTGGCCTGGATGTAGAAGGTGAGCCATAGAAAGGCGCCGGGGGCGATGAGGGCCATTGCGTTGCTGGTCAGCCCGGTAAGGCCCAGGGTGGCCTGCATCTGAGGGGCGTTTTGATCTGCCATGAGTATTCTCCTGGTAAGTGAGGTTCGTCTGGCTGCTCCCGGCGGCTGGCCCCCGGGAAATTCGGCGGTTTTGCCCGTTTTAGTTTCGTTCCGGGCCGAAGCGAACGGCTGGATGAGTTATCTGAATGCTATCGACGAAGCTATGAAGATGAAATGAGGAATCCGAGAACAGTTGCGGAATTCTCGGACCTCGCGTGGGAACGCCTGACTGGATGCTTGTATTGCAATCCCGGCCCGCTCCATCGAAGCGCGGGCCGGATGCAATTGCAGGTTTTGGCTAGTTAGCGCTTGGGGCCGAAGAAGGCGATAAACGCCACCGTAAGCGTCTGCTGCTGGGTCTTTGTCGGGTTCGCGTTGGCGTCCGTAAAGAAGTACTTCATGTTGGAAAAGTCGCCGCGGTACTCGACGCGGGTCAGCAAGCCTTCAACCCACTTGTACTCATAGGTCGCGGTGAATTCCTGCAGATGCTGCGCTGTGCCCGTCTGGAAGCCATCCGGGTCGGTGAAGTATTCGTACCTGCCCGCGTAGGCAGTCTTACCCGTCGCTTGCTCGTGGAAGGCTACAGCGCCGCCCTGCCAGGTCTTCTCGACAAAGGTTGTAGTCGGCGTCTCGCTCTCGCCGGCGTATGTCGTAACCGGTGTGTTGTTCTCGCCGAAGTCATAGTTCAAGTACACGTTGAACTTCCCCGGAGGCGTCAGCAGCAGGGTGGTGTCGAACAGGTTGCGCAATCCACCGGATGTGTTTGCGTTCTCAGGGCCAATGATATAGTTGAAATCCCAGGTGTACTTGGGCTTGACATAAGCGCTGGTAAAGACGCCGGTCACGCCGCCATTGCTCTTGGAGACATTGTTCCAGCCATTGACCAATTGGAATCCGATTGTCTCTGTCTTGGAGACGGGAATCGAAGTACGGCCGCCGAAGTGCCAGTACGGAATGGCGTTGACAAACAGCAGGGACCGGGAATAATTCCAGTTATCCTTCGCCTCGATGACTTCCGCGCCGGCCGAGGTAACGAACTTGCCGAAGTCAAACTCAAAGCCCTTGGCCTTGGGCGGTTTCAAGCTGAGGAATGCCTGTTCGAGGTAGCTGAGCTGATCGCCGCCAGTGCTGTTGGTCGGGGCAGCATTGATCAGGCTGTTGGTGCGCCCATAAACGAAGTCGACGTGAGCGCCGACCGGATCGGGATCGTGATTCAGCGTGAGCTTGGCCGCGCTTAGTTCAAACTGATCCGTCTTGTCGTTGAAGTTGTAGAGCTGGTTGATCTGGTCGCCGAGGCCGTCGGTCGAAGCCGGCCGGTTGAAATTCAAGCTGTAATAGCCATCGACGAAGCCGCTGATGTCCATGGGGCCAACGCTCCACGTGGGCGCGGCTGGCGGGGTCGCCGGAGCGGCGGGAGTCGCTGCTGGAGCTGTGGCAGGCGCAGGAGCCTGATCGGGCGTTGCGGGTGGCGGAGCCGGTGTTTGCGCGCCGGCCACCATGGCGATTGCCATCGCGGTTCCGGCCATCGTTTGCAATAAGCGATTTGAGTTCATTGACATCGGCACTATTCCTCCAAGAAAAGTTGTTGGTTAAATTACACAGAATGAATTCAGCCAAAAATAGGTGGCAAAAGGCAGCACCCTGTTCGGTGCAATCTCCCTACCGGCCTGGCCTTCAGAGCCACACTGACACTCTCGCCGTATGGACATCCAAGATGTGGATTCACATGCTCCCTGAGGTGGTCCGGTCATTGCGGATTGATATTAGTAACGCAATTGCCACATAAAGAAGCCATGATGATTCCAAAAAGATCTCCTTTCGCCTCTCCCAGCCATTTCCGATTTTGGCGCAAGCGCGAGCCGCCGCGCGCAAAGTCGCTGTGCGCGATTTGCGAATCGGATCGAATAAATCGTCGATCGTGAAAGGCCCATTGGCGGCCTGCTAAGATTTCTCTACGCCTTCGTCCTGCAATTGCAGCAATGCGTTTCCTGCTTCAATGGCGGCCAAAGCCGCTGGACGATCTGCGCTTGATGGTGCGAATGCCGTTGCCGCGTTGTGTATTTCCGCGCGCCCCGTTGGATCCGAGAGGTTGGTGTCTGCTTGGCTGGAGCCTACATCCCCGAGCGTTTTAGATTCGGCAAGCTGCGACAGCGTGGCTCTGGATTCCCGATTCTCTTGTTCTCGCTTGAGTGCGCACTTGGAAGTGTGGCCGTCGTTCTGGTGGCTGCTTTTGCACATTGGTCGGGATGGCTGCTCCCGGTGGCCGCGCTCCTTTATCTGCTGATCGTGGTTCCAACCGCCCTGCTTTGTGGCTTCTGGCAGGCGGTCGTTGTGTCGCTCTCGGCGGTGACGGTCCATAGCTATCTCACCATGCGCCAGCCCCACTTGAATGACGGGCTCGACGCCGCTGCCGATCCCACCAATTCAGTCACTCTGCTGGTCTTTGTGCTGGTGGCGCTGGTGGTGAGCCGCCTCTCCGCCCGCGTCACAGGTAACGCCAAGCAGGCGGAATCCTGGGGCGGGCAGATGCACGATCTCTATGAGTTCACGCGCCGGACGCTGCAGATGAACCTCCACTTGGAGCCCGGACCGCAGCTAGTCGAACTGGTTCATGAAATATTTGCGCTCGAGGCCGTAGCCGTTTTCGACGCCGACCTGCACGATGTGTATCAGGCAGGAATCTGGCACGACGATCCGCAGGAACTGGCGCAAAATGTTTACTACTTTGAAACCTCTGACGACGATCTGGAAACAGGCTTGGGCCGCCGCGTGGTCCGGCTGGGAACGGTACCTGTCGGAAGCCTCGTTTTGCGCGGCGAAACCAGTCCGCTGACCAACAACGCCATCGCCTCGCTGATTGCCATTACCTTCGACCGCTATCGGGCCTTCGCCAACGAAAGCCGCATCGAAACGGAGCGCCGCACCGAGCAGCTTCGTTCCACCGTCCTCGACAGCCTGGCCCATGCCTACAAGACTCCCTTGACCGCAATCCGCGCGGCCAGTACGGGCCTGGGCGAGATGGGGCACCTCTCGCCGGGCCAAGGAGAACTGGTGGCGCTGATCGATGAGCAGGCCGGCGTGCTCAACGATCTGACCACCCGCCTGCTCACCACAGCCCGCCTCGATGCCGGCGAGGTTGCCATTCATGCCACCCAGGTCGGTGTCGGGTCCATGATTGAAGAGGTTGTCGACACCCTCAGGGATCGCCTCGCAAGCATGAAAGTTGCAATTGATCTAAAGAATGAAGACCTGGTAGTCTGCTGCGACCGCCAATTGATGATCATGTTGCTCACGCAATATATTGACAACGCTTGCAAATACTCGATCTTCGGCACAACCATTACCATTCGCGCAGTCCACGTGAACGCTGAGGTGATTTTCTCCGTGCATAGCTTTGGTCCTGCCATACCCATGGCGGATCGGGAGCGCATCTTCGACCGCTACTATCGTTCTTCGACCTACTCGAACCGGGCGCCCGGCACCGGAATCGGTCTTTCCGTGGCCAAGCGGGTCGCGCTCATTCATGGCGGTTATGTCTGGGTAACAAGCGACGAGATCGAGGGAACCACGTTCTTTGCGGCGATCCCCGCCTCCGTGCAAAAGGAAGGTGTTTGATGAATCAGCCTGTGCTTCGCATTCTTGTTGTCGATGATGAATCAGCCATTCGCCGGGCCTTGCGGCCTCCGCTGGTTGAACTTGGCTTTCAGGTGGCCGAAGCCTCGCGCGGTGAAGAGGCGCTGCAGATGCTTCGCGCCGTGGCCTATGATGCCGTATTGCTCGACATCAATATGCCCGGCATCGGCGGCATTGAGACGCTGCGACGCATTCGCGCCTTTGCGCCCCGCCTGCCGGTCCTGATGCTGACGGTTCGCGATCAGGAAGAAGACAAAGTGCACGCGCTCGATCTGGGCGCAGACGATTATGTCACCAAGCCATTCAGTGTTCGCGAACTGGTCGCGCGCATCCGCGCCGCAGTCCGCCGCGTCAAGGCTCCCGCCCGCGCCGAAGATGCGCCCATCGAGATCGGCGAGATTCGCCTGGAGCCGGTCAAGCGGAGCGTCACCAAGCGCGGCGAACAGGTGCATCTCACGCGCAAGGAATTCGACATTCTCCATTGCCTCATGAGCCGCGCCGGCCGCGTCATCACCTATGCCCGGTTGCTGACCGCCGTGTGGGGAGCCGACTCCCGCGAAGAGGTCGAGTACCTGCGCACTTTCGTCCGCCAGTTGCGCAAGAAGATTGAAGACGACCCATCCAATCCCCTCTATTTGCTGACGGATGTATACGTGGGCTACCGTTTTGCCGATGCCCAGATGTTCCAGGATTCAACCGTCGCGGAGACTGCGGAAGGGGAACCGCCGGCGAGCGGCACGGGAACCGTCCCGGAAAAAGCTTCCTGAATCATCCTCCGAATGTCGGGGAAACGCGGGCGAAGCCCTCTATTCGTCGTAGTGCAGCAGGCTGAAGACGTCGTAGTCCGGGAACCTGCGTCGGCCGTTCAAGAAGTCCAGCTCGACGGCAAAGGCCAGCCCGGCGATCTCTCCGCCCAACTGCTTGACCAGCTTTACAGTGGCCTCCATCGTGCCGCCCGTCGCCAGCAGGTCGTCGACAAGCACCACGTTCTGCCCCGGCTGGATAGCGTCCAGGTGAATCTCCAGCGTATCGGACCCGTACTCCAGGTCGTAGGTTACCCGAGCCACGGGCGCGGGCAGCTTGCGCGGCTTGCGCACCGGCACAAAGCCTGCGTTCAGCCGGTAGGCCAGCGCCGGCCCAAAGATAAATCCACGCGCCTCAATGCCCAGCACCAGGTCGATCTTCTGGCCGGCATAATGCTCCGCCAGCGCGTCGATCATCCTGGCAAAGCCGGTCTTGTCCTTCAGCAGGGTGGTGATGTCGTAAAACAGAATCCCCGGTTTGGGGAAATCGGGCACCGTGCGCACCAGCGCCTTCAGGGCTTCCACGTCAATCGGCTTTGTTTCTTCGAGCATACGTCCGTCCGCTCCTCGGTTTGATCTCAAGATAGGGATCGACATGGATCCGCGGAAAGGGAACTGGCGGGGATGTCGTTCGGTTTCCTTTCAGATTATAGAGGCCAGTGAGCGTGCCATTACACTGCCGCCAGCGCTTGCTTCAGGTCCGCAATCAGGTCTTCCTTGTCCTCGATCCCGATCGACAACCGTATCCGCCCCTGGGTGATGCCCATCGACGCGCGCTGCTCCTCAGTCACCGAAGCGTGGGTCGTTGTCGCCGAATGCGAGGCCAGCGACTCCACCCCGCCCAGCGACTCCGCGCTCAGGAAGATCTTGATCGCCGCCAGGAATCGTCCAGCCGCCGCCTGCGATTCCACCTCAAAGCTCATCATGGAACCAAAGCCCTTTTGCTGCTTCACAGCCAGGTCGAATTGCGGATGGCTCTTCAGCCCCGGATAAGCCAGCTTGCTCACCTTGGGGTGAGTCGAAAGGAACTCCGCGACCGCGCGTCCGTTTTCTTCGTGCTGCTTCACGCGCAGCGGCAGCGTCTTTATCCCGCGCAGCACCAGGAAGCACTCGAAGGGCGACAGAACGCCGCCGGCAGCCTTCTGGACGAGCAGGAACCGCTCCTTATGAGTGGGCGTCGAGCCGATCAGCGCTCCTCCCAGTCCGTCCGAATGGCCATTCAGGTACTTGGTGGTCGAATGCATCACAATATCCGCGCCCAGAGCCAATGGACTCTGCAACACAGGCGACAGGAAGGTGTTATCCACACTGACTTCGATGCCGCGAGCGTGGGCAATCTTGCTCACCGCGGCAATATCGGTCAAAACCATGAGCGGATTGCTGGGAGTCTCGATGTGAATGAGTTTGGTGTTGGGCCGGATCGCCGCATCAACCGCTGCCAGGTTACTCGTATCCACATACTCGATCGCAATGCCATACCCGGCAACAATCTGGTCCAGCAGGCGCACCGTCCCGGCATACACATCTTTTGAACAGATCAGGTGGTCGCCCGCGCGCAGCATGGCAAAGAGCGCCGAAATGGCCGCCATTCCCGTCGTAAAGGCATGGGCGCTGAAGCCCCCTTCGAGCACTGCAAGCGACTCTTCCAGACGGTCGCGGGTGGGGTTGCCGGCGCGGGAGTAATCCCAGCCCCGGTCCGTGCCGATGCCGGTCAGCTCAAACGTGGATGAAAGGTAAACGGGCACATTCACAGCGCCCGTAAGCGGGTCAGGGTGTTGCCCGGCATGAACGGCAAGGGTCGAGTATCGGTACGGGGAAGTGGTCATCTTTCGCGCGTCAGCTCCTGCTTTCAGCTTATCGCAGCGGGGCGGATGTGGCCCGCGCGTCACGCTCATGGCGCGCCTTCCGGCGCGAGTTGACGTGAGTTGACTAGGACAAGGTTCCGGGACCAGGCCTCGGATACAAGAATCCGCTCCGGCTGGGCGGATCGAATCCAGGGGACCGGCAGAAAAGCCCGGCATGAGTTTGCCTTCCCTTTGAGATATTTCATCCAGCGAAATGGACTTGATGCGGCGAAGGCTACTCTTCGAGAGTTGACAAACCCAGCCGCGCCCGCTATTTTGCTTGCAACTCCGCGCTCAGGAAGGCTTGGATCATGAAGATCATGAAACTGAAGACGGCTACGCTGATTGCAATCGTCGGGCTTAGCGTCGAATTCATCTTTGCGCAGTGCTGGCGCTTCTTCCGGCTTTACGAGATGTTCCCGATGGGCCCCATGAGGTTGAATATCATGTTTCTGTGTGTTGGCGCCTTGGGCACGGGCAGCCTGGTCCTGTTTCTGATTACCCTCTATTCCAAACAGCCTTGATCTATCGCTGGCGGCTTCGGCGGCTTTTATGTCACCCAGACCGGAGCTGCCACACGTCCGTCTATCCCGCTGCGTTCAAGATGAAGGCGGCATAGGTGCGTGAAGGCACCTTTGAGCTGAAACAGGGGCAGCTCCGGCTCTACTTCTTGTCCGCCGCCTGCTTTGCCACCCGCGCCACCGGAAAGTACCCGGTCCGGGTTCGCACATTCAGCTTGCCCCGGCCTGCGTCCTCGGCCGTCACTGTCACACGGCGGAAGCCCGCCTCCGTCGTAGGCTTCGTGGAGTGGTAGCCCACCGTGTACTGGTTGCGAATGTCGCGAGCCACCTCGGCGGCGATCTGGTCGACCTGCTCGATCGATTTGGGAAAGAACGCCATGCCGCCGGTCTCAGTGGAAAGCATCTCCAGAGCCCGGCGAGCATGGCGCACCTCGGCCCGGCTCATCTCGTCGCCAAACAACAATCCGATCGAATAGATCACTGGACCTGAGAGCTGCTGCACCCGGCGGATGGTCTGCTCCAGGTTCAGGGTCGAGGCGTTGTCTTCACCGTCGGTAATCAGGATGAGAACCTGCTTGGGGCGTTTGGCGTCAGCCACCAGCTTGTCGGCCGAGGCCACCACGGCATCGTAGAGCGCGGTGCCGCCTCTGGATTCGATGTGCCCCAGCCCGTCGCGCAGCCTGTTCACGTCGGAGGTGAAGTCCTGGTCGATGAAGGCTTCGTCGGAGAAGTTCACCACGAACGCTTCGTCCATGGGATTCGAGGCCAGAATCAGATCCAGGGCGCTCTTGTTCACCGCCGGACGCTTTCTCGACATCGATCCGGAGTTGTCGACCACGATGGCGATGGAGACCGGCAGGTCGGAGTGCTGGAAGCTGATAAGGGCCTGCTTGACTCCATCCTCGATGACACTGAAGTTTTCCCTTTTCAGATCGGGAACCAGGCGGTTGCCTTCAAGCACTGTGCAATTCAGCGCCACCTCTTCAACGTCGGTGTGCAGCACATAACCCTCGCCCTCCTTGCGCAAAGGCCCGGCCGGAGTGGTGGGCGGCTCGACATCCGGCGAGCGCACCGGGTCGCGGTCCACAGTGAGTGACGGCGCCTGCCCCGGCCCACCTTGCTGTGGGGCAGGCAGGGTGGGCGATTGTTGCGCGGGCAGCGAGAGCGCTGCGCCAGCAAGAAGAACCGCGAAAACCACGTTATTGCAAAGGCGCATAGTAGCCGGTGCGTGCATGGACCGTGAGTGGAGGCAATCCTGCGGGAGGATTGATCTTTACCTTCACTTTACGCCACTTGCCGTCTCGAGTCAGGTTCTTGGGCCTGAAGCCAATCACATATTGGTTGCGCAGCTCGGTGGAAATCTTCTCGGCAATGTCGCCCATTTCGGCGATATCGTCCACGCGGAAGAGGCGCCCGCCGGTCTCTTCGCTCAAATCGTTAAGCAATTGGGGCCCGTTGCGCTCCTCGGGGGTGGCAGCGTAAGGATCGAAGACGCCGATTGAATAGATCTCCACATCCGCTTCGCGCACCTGCGCTCGCAACTCGCCTTCGGTATAGCGCGAGCGGTTGTCGCCGCCATCCGACACCACCAGCAGCGCCTTGCGCTCATGCCTGGCATCCTTCATCTTGGTCAGGCCAAAGTAGATGGCGTCCAGCAGCGCGGTGCGATGGCCGCTGCGCACCGTCGCCAGCCGGGCCTGGATGTCCTCAACCGAACTGGTGAAATCTTCAATCAGTTCCGGCCGGTCGTTGAAGCCGATAACGAAAAACTCATCCTGGGGGTTGGCGGTCTTGATGAACTGAAGGATCGATTCACGGGCGCGGATCAGCTTCGAACTCATGGAACCCGAGAGGTCGAAGATGATCCCGATCGAGACCGGCGCATCCTCGCTGGCAAAAGTGGCGATCCTCTGCCTTACGTTGTTCTCGAAGACCTGAAAGTCTTCCTGCTCCAGGCCGGTGACCAGCCGGTTCATCGGATCGGTGATCGTGACCGGCACCAGCACCATGTCCACGTTCAGCCGGATGCGCGCGCCGGGGTGAATCTTCAAGGCGTCCGGACCTGAAACAGCAGGAGCTTCAGCCCCGGCAGGCGCTCCCGTTGCGGCTGGCGCGGCCGTCGGTTGCGCGGGTACATGCACCTGATTGAGCTGGTCGTCCTGGGCCTGGGAGCGCACCAAGCAGAACAGCGACGCTAACCCGCAAAGCGCCAGCCAGCTTCCGAGACGCGCACGGCCGCGCCGCTTGGGAGGAGTTCGTTCGAGAGGAAGCATCGCCATGCCGCGCCACCACGGAATGAAGGCGATAGTAGCACGATTGACGCAATGCCGTTGTCATAGCTTTGTCGAGATCAGGTCTCAATCCCAGGTGAAAGGACGAGCCCCGGTAACCTCTGACGAGTGCCGGGCTCGACTCCTCACCAAGTGAATCGCTGCATCGACGTTCCCTCGAAATCGAATTGCGGTGTTTGCGCCCTGCATTTCGGCCCCATCAGGCCAGAGCCTTGGCCGCACGAATCGCGTGGCCGTGCGGGATTTCCAGGATACCTGAGCAAGGGCGACGGAGGCCACCGGTGTTCCAGGCTGGATTTTCCATGACCTGCGCCGTTCCGCCGGCCGCAACCTGCTCCGCGCCGATATCGCCGAAGGCATCATCATAAAGATCGGTGGCTGGCGTCATCGATGCTGGCATTTCTCCAATCAAGGCCAAAAGCTGCCCGTCAACCGGCAGACATCAGCTTGAACCCGGAAGCGGCTCCAGCTTTGGTCGCCTACACCCACTCGCTTAACATCGTAAAGGGATGTCCTGCCTTGCAAATTTGTGCCGCCGTAGAACGAAAAAGCTGCCCGGTAACCGACAGCCCGCGCTATCCTCTGCGTCTCATCGGTGAAGTGAATCCTGCGGCCGGCCGGATAGGCAAGTACCTCTGCCTCGACGCCCTGTTGCTCCTTCAAGATGGCTCGGGACTTCGAAAGCTCTTTGTATTGCTGGTCCGGTTCAACGTGGCTGAGCACTTGATGCGAATGCGTATGGGAACCAATCACCATGCCACGAGTGTGCTTGTCAAGCCAAACATCGGCCACACCGGGAAGCGGGACCGATTGGGTTGGGGCTATCTCCGGACAGGAAGGGGGTCTCAGGGAATCGAGCCGATCCGAAGCCCGCGCGCCGGAAATCTCACCCGACTGACACAGTCCAGCCTTTGAAAGGACGCCAGGCACTCCCGTGCAACCATCTGAAAAAATAAAACTCTCGTGACCGGGAACACTTCAGGTGGGTTCCGGTGTCTAAGATAATAGAGCGCGCGGGACATTAGGTTTTGGGCCAATGTTCCGTTTCCCGCGCACTCGTTGGCAGATTTCGGTTTCCGGCGGCAGTTCCAGGGGCCGTTGGGCGAGTGGCCGCAGTATCGGACTTTGGGTCGGATGCCGCGGTAAGGTGGGAGGACACTGAATGCAGGCGGACCTCACCATGGGCAATATTGCCAGCGCTCTGACGCTGCAATCCGAAGAAGCGGCTCTGATCGCAGAACTTCAAGCCGGCTCGGAGGAGGCGTTCGCGTGGCTGATCGCGCGCTTCCACCAACCAATCTACTCTCTGCTTGCGCGCACCGTCCAGGACCGCGCCGATGCAGCCGACCTGACCCAGGAAGTGTTTGTCAAGGTCTTCCGGGGAGTGGGCAACTTCCATGGCGAGTCCTCGTTACGGACGTGGATTTACCGAATCGCGCTGCGCGAGGCCTCGAACCAGCGGCGCTGGTGGATGCGGCACAAGCAGCAGGAGATTCCCATCGAGCAGGAGTTGATCGAGGGGGAATGCGGGACGCCAGTGCTGCTTAAAGAAAAGCTGGTGGACCCGGCTGAGTCGCCTTATGAGATGGCGGCGCACGCAGAGAACCGGTCGCGGGTTGAGGCGGCGTTGAAACGGGTTCCGGAGCCATACCGCAGCACGCTGATCCTTCGCGATATCGAAGGGTTTGTGTACGAGGAAGTGGCAGAGATGCAGGGCGTGAATCTGGGGACCGTGAAGTCGCGGCTGGTGCGCGGGCGCGCCAGCTTAAAGGCGATTCTGACCGCGCCAGCGGTTGGCATGGGATCCCCAGCGCGGGCACGGTTCGAAGTACCTCTGGGAGAGGAGGCAAGATGAGCGGTTGTAGTGCAATGCAGGCAAGGTTTACGGAGTATTTGGACGGACAATTGACGGGACGTGAGATGCAGCGCATCGCCGCCCATCTGGAAGGTTGCCGGGGGTGTGCGCGCGAGTGGTCGTTTCTGCGCCAGACGCAGGCGTCGCTTGCAGCGCTGGGTCCGGTGCCGGAGCCCGAGGATATGCTTCTGCGAATTCGCGTGGCAGTAAGCCAGGAGCGCGCGCGCAGCCGCCGCAGCCCCTTTCAGGGCTGGAATCTGGCATGGAGAAACACCGTGGGTCCGTTCCTGCTGCAAGCATCAGCTGGATTTGCCAGTGCCGTGCTGCTGCTGGGTACCGTAACTGTGCTGGTGACCATGTTTGCCGCACCGGAGTCGGCGCAGGCCACCAAAGACGAGCCGCTGGGCAATGCTACGGCGCCTCGCCTTTTGTATCCGGCCGTCGGAGCGGGCAAGAATGATATCGGCGCAATTTCTGGTCCTGTAGTGGTGGAGGCCTATATCAACGGCCAGGGACAGATGTACGACTATCGCATCATTTCGGGTCCCAACGACGAAGAGACCCGCTCACAGATCGAGAATATGCTGTTGACCAGCCGCTTTGAGCCGGCGCGATTCTTCGGCCAGCCGGTGCGCGGCCTGGCAGTGCTGTCGTTCTCAGGGGTTTCGGTGCGTGGGTAGAGCGGGGGATTAGGGATTAGAAGGAAATTGGGCCCCGCCTGGCATTGTCCGGGCGGGGCATCGCTTTTTGGGGGCGGCGCAGCCAGCGCAGTGCATTCTCTGTTCCTTGCCCTCAGGAGAGAGAAATACGTCCCGCGTCGTTTCACTCTCCCGTTTGACCCTGTCAGTGCGTCTAACTAGACTTGCAGACAGGGTTCCTCATGACACTTTGCACAATTCGATCAGTTGCCGTTCTTTCGGCCGCTTTCTGGTGCCTGTTCGCGGGTTTTGCGCCTGTGGTGGCGCGCACTCAATCCCCAGACAGCAGTTCCAGCAAGGGACAGAGCTCGTCTTCGCAAGGCTCGCCTGCGCAGGGTTTCCAGCAGGAGAAGGCGCCGTCGCTGGTGGATCCGGCCGGACCAACTATTTCGCTGGTCAGCTCGGAGCCGGTCTTTCTAATGGCCGCTGCTTTGAACGCCTGCGGCTACGACGAGGGGTTGGACGAGAGCGCGCCGGTGCGGAAGCGGGTCCGCGACGAGATCGATCAGGCGCTGGCCAAGAGCGAGGACGCACGCGTCAAGAGGGACAAGCTCTGCCTGTTTATCGCCCAGCACCGCATGACGGGATCGGAGCGGGATATTTCGCAGTACATCTCCCTGGCCCTCTATTTGACGCCTCCACCGGAGATTGAAACCTCGGAAGAGCTGGCCGAGATGCCGCCCGACTCCACGCAGGTGGTGGAGGTTGTGCCGCTGCTCAGGGACTTTGTGGCGGCAGTGGACCTGCACGGAATATGGCTGGCGGTCCACCGTATCTACGACGAAGAGGCCGACCGGCTCCATGAT